>OBIA01001080.1_pt1 | contig 14437 bp, 13 predicted proteins | sample 1519911 | NCBI WGS metagenome assembly OBIA01 (sample SAMN04209236, study PRJEB22552) | human gut metagenome | biome: gut; material: feces | host: Homo sapiens | place: USA: Oklahoma | reverse complement strand
GCACCTATCAGCGCCCGATCATCCTGCGCGCCGTCGAGTCCAGCGATGCTATGACCGCCGACTGGGCCAAGCTGCCCTACGACGTGCTGGCCCGCATTTCCGGCCGCATCGTGGCCGAGGTTCCCGGTGCCAACCGCGTGTGCTACGACATCACGTCCAAGCCGCCCGCGACCATCGAGTGGGAGTAACATCCGCACATTATTGTAAGGTTCATTTAGTAGCCTGATTTTTCATCCAGTGGCTTCATTTAGACAGGTTTTTCACCTGGTAAACCTGCAAGCCACTGGATTTCTTTTTTGCCTCGCAACCCGAATAACGAGCATTTAACGAGCAAAATCGCAGGTCAATAATGATCGCTTTTGCTCACGTCCGTTCGAAAGCACAATAATGTGCTGAAATTCTGAATCGAACGTCGTGAGATAGAAAATGACGTCATGGGCGCAAGTTCCCGCCCAAAATTGCGCGATTTTGCGAAATAAGCGACGTCAAGTGTGCGTCAAAGGGAAAACCGCAGGTCGCACGGCGAATAAATCAGACAATGAAAGGCCAGCGCATAACCGAAGGACGCAAGACGGCACATATAATATAGCCAAGAACAATATAAGAACGACCCTCACAAGGACCATGCCGATGGACAACGAAAGTTACGAAGAAATCGAAAGGGAGGCCGTACTGGGTTCCAAAAAAAGACGGGAGTTTTGGGACACTCTCTCAAGAGCACGCGGTTTTTTAAAAGAGGTTCGAGATACGGTCTTGCAAGCCCGTCCTCGAGTCAATCGGCTGTGCCGTTTCAGGACGTTTGAACCCGGTTCTCTTGAGCAATTGCGCACGAACACACTCTTGTTCTCTTCTCCCCCATATTATGACGATCCTCTCGACACATATTTTTATGTCGACAAAAAGGCTCTCCAAATCCAGTTCAATCTGATTATCGATGCATTCAGAGGACACCCCCTTAAAGAGATTATCGCTCTGCTTGGCCAATTCGGCATCCCTGACTTCAACAAACTGCGCGATATAATTGGAAGGGCTGAAATAGAAGAGCTCCCGTTTCAGTTCGATCAGCTGAACAGTCAAATCGACGATATTAGGCGAATAGTGCAAAACGTCGGATACTCCCTTTGCTTCTGCGATGACCCGCTTAACGAGGTGCTGTGGCTGAAATACGCAGATAACCATAAGGGCTTTGTACAGATATACGATGCGAACTGTTCCATAAGATTTCTATGCGGCCAAAAGAACAGTTGTGGACTCTGCGCGAATGACGATTCCTCTTTGGCCCCTTTCCCTATTTACTACTCGAATGAGGGGTACGATGCAACACGATACGCACTTGCACTCCTTCTCCTTCGTGAGTTGCCAGCTAATGTGAAAGTATCCTGCCCAGAACTTATCAAATGTCTTAAGGAATCAATTAGGTGGGAGTTCGAAAAGGTCACGCTTATCAAGCGTAAGCAGCACGAGTACGACTGCGAATGGAGACTTTTATGCAGAGGGTCTGCAGAGGGTAGACCATCGATTCAGATGGTTCCCTCGTCAGTCGTGTTAGGCCTCCACATGAAAGAATCGGAAAAGCGAAGCGTTGTGGATGCAGCCAAGTCCGCCGGAATAAAAGAAATTTTGCAGGCGCATATTGACGAGGGAACTGGCAAGCTTGCAATTCGCTCTTACCAATCAACAGAAGAATAAGTTAGCCGCTAATCGATTGGTACACCCCAAGGAAGACTGTCTTTCCCCTTCCCGTTTCTCTTGCTCTGCCATGTTGAAAAAAGATATCGATCGAATTCAAAGAATTCTGTTTCACTATATGGATGTTGCCTATCGTAAGTCGGTCATCGAGGTCTTGCGGCGCCGGACGACCCCCTTTGAGAGGACCTTGCCCACTGAGCGGTCGAGCGCTTGCTTGACGATGTCCTGACCGTTGTCGTAATGGACCTTCACATCGTCGAAGGACTGGAAGAAGTCCAAGTGCTCAACCATGGCGGAGGAGATGTCGCGCCCCATGCGCTCCATTAGCCTTGCCGGGTCTTCGAACTGGCTGCGGCGGTAGACGAACGTTATATAGGAGATGGGAAGTTTGCGGACGAATGAGGAGAAGTAGGCGAGCATGGCCTTGCGCTGCCCGATGCCGAGAAACTCATAATCCATGTGCCCGTTCATGAGGGGCTCGGAGTGGAACGGGATGTTTGGGAGGTCGGCCTTGGCGAGTTTGGCCTCATAGCCCGTGACCGCTTCGGCGATGCTGTCTGCCTGGTCGTGGAAGACGAGCGTGAGCAGATAGTAGCGAGCCTTGCCGCCGCGGTCTCCGCTCTCGTCGACAAAGATGCTGAGCTCCTTGGCCAATGGGGACTCCTAATGGAATGGATAAAAAAATAGCCGGGGGACTCCCCCGGCACTTGGAGGTAGCTCAATGAGCCACCAACAACCTTATAGCATGCGCTGGCGGTGAGTGCAAGGGGGAGGCGAGCCGGTACATGGCGTCACGGCTGATGCGCAGCATCGCGCGCGCCTCGTCGGCGCCGAATATCGCGTTGGTCGATGCGATGAGCCTCGCCTGGCTCCTGCTAATGCTCTTGGTCATGGTCGTCCTCGAGCTCCTTTCGTCTCGAGGCTTTCTCGCATGCCCGGCCGCGGGCGGCTCCCGGGGCGGTCGCCGCCGTCATTTCCTCCCGCTCCTCGACTCGATGTAGGCGTCCACTGACGCCCTCGAAACCAGGAGCTTCCTTCCGAGCCTGTACGAGTCGATCTCTCCCGACCAGATGAGGTCGTACGCCTTGCTCCGGCTCGCCCCCATGTACTCCTGCATCTCGATTACCGTCATCCACTCGTCGCGGCTCCGGTTGCCCTCGGGCGCGGCGCATTTCGTCATGTTCGCCATGGCTGCCTCCAATCTTTCCGCGCCATGCGTCTGCGCGGTCCCGTGTGCGTTTTCGTCTGCGCGACGATTGAACCGCCTTATGGCGATTTGCGCGCCTGACGGGAGCGGAGACGGGTCGAGGTGGGTCGAGCTGGTCGGGCCTTCACGAAACGGCCATAGGCCGTGTGCCTTAGCTCGCGGCTAAGTCCCTGAAAAGTAAAAGGCGCTCATGCGGGCGCCTGCCTAGTAGCTGGAATTGTTCGGTTGTGGTCGGAATGCTTGTCTTCCGCGGTACTGTCGTCCGGGGTCCGGCATCTGTCGTTCGCTTCTTCTGTCGTGTTTGCTGTTGCGTGTTCTGCGAGCGACCTTTCGCGGGCCTGCCGGCCCGTTGCCCCAGGTGCACCCGGGTAAATGGTACCCATCCGTTGGGGCACGGCCTATTGAAGGAGGTGATTGTGCGACAAGGAGATAGACGAGCGGCAGCTCGTCTATCTCCCGAGATAAGCCGCGAAACGTCTGTAGGAGTCCTCTGACAGGCAGTGCTCTATGCGGCAGGCCTCCGCCGAGGCGGTCTCGACGTCCACGCCCGACTCGACGGGCAGCCGCTCGAAGAAGCGATGACGTTCGAGCGTCGCCGACGCGCCGCGCTCGCCCTCATCTGTAAGGCGCACGTCGTGGCCGAACATGCGGACGAGGCCGGCAGCGCCGAGGTTCGAGAGCGCCTTGGTGACGCCCGACTTGGTGACACCCATATGCTCCGCGAGGTCGACGTTGCGGCAGCGCTCGCGCTCGGTGCGGATGGCGAGGATTGCCTCGAGGTAATCCTCAGATGATTCGCGTCTGCTTATCTGCCCGTCAGAACATTGTCGGCATCGGTCCAGCCGGCGGGGGCGGTCCACGACGAGCTTTCCTGCTGGAGCCTCCACAACCTCGCGTACAGTCCGTCTTCGGCAAGCAGCGTCTTGTGGCTCCCCTCCTCCGCCACGCGCCCGTCGTCGAGAACGACGATCTTATCCGCATTGGCGACGGTTCTCAGTCGATGGGCGATGACGACTACCGTTTTGCCTGCGCACAGGGTTCCGACCGCTCTCTGGATAAGCGTCTCGTTCTCGGGGTCGAGCGAGGCGGTCGCCTCGTCGAGGAGCACCACGGGCGCGTCTTTCAGAAGGGCCCTCGCAATGGAGAGGCGCTGACGCTCCCCGCCCGAGAGAGAGGCGCCGTTCTCGCCCAGCATCGTGTCGAACCCCTGGGGAAGCTTCTCGATGAACTCCAGGCAGTGCGCTGTCCTTGCAGCCTCGGCCACCTCTTCGTCAGAAGCTCCCTCGCGACCGATCCGGATGTTGTTCGCGACCGTGTCGTCGAAAAGGATCACGTCCTGGAAGACTATGGAGACGTGCGCGAGCCACGATTCCTCGGAGAACCCGGCGATGTCCTTGCCCGAGCAGAGGATCCTGCCGCTGTTCGGCTCCCAGAATTTCGCCGCCAGCTGGGCGCAGGTCGACTTGCCCGAGCCGCTCGGCCCGACAAGGGCGGTGACTTTTCCTTCCTGCGCGTCGAAGCTGATGCCGTGGAGGACCTCCTCGTCGCCGTACCCGAACCGGACGTTTTGGAAAGACAGGCTATGGCCGGAGACATCCGCCGGGGCAGAGCCCTTTGCTTCAGGCTCGTCCATGACCGCCTTGATCCGGGCTGTCTTGGTCGACAGGTTGAGAAGGTTGGGCAGCTGGGACACGAGGGCGAGAATGGGGCTGTACACACGCGAAACGATGAGCAGGAACATGAGCAGAACCATGAAGTCAACGCCGCCGGAGGCGAGAAGCATCGCGCCGACGCAGGCGGTCAGCCCGACTCCCGAGCGAAGGATGGCGCTCGCGAGGGAGACGGAAACGTCGACGGCGAGCTCGACCCGCATCGTCACCCTCTTGAGCTCGAGCATCGCCTGTTCCATGGCGGCGGAGTCCTTGCCCACCGCCCTGCAGGCCCTTATGTCCTTGATGCCTTCGAGGTAGTCCTGCACGCGAGCCAGCGCATCCAGGCGAACGCGGTTCTGCCTTTCGAAAAGACGCTTCTCGCGGCGACGGCTCAAGGCGATGACCGCAGCCGAAAGCGGCAGCGTGACCATCGCGCAGCAGGCGAGCCTCCAATCGAAGAAGGCGAGCATCACGCAGATGACCGCGGTCGACACGGTTCCCGCGATGAGCTGCGGAAGCGTCGAAGACAGCATGGATTCCTGCGCCGTCACGTCTCCCATGATGCGATCGGCCACGTCGGTCGTGTCCCGGCGGTTGAAGAAGCTCATGGGCAGCTTCCTCAGATGGTCGGCAAGGCGCAAGCGGATGCTTTCGGACTCGGTGTAGGCGGCCACGTATGTTTTCTTGTAGTCGTTTCTCGAGGCGATGAAGACCACGATCGCCCCCGCAATTCCCACGGCGAAGATCGACCAGAGCGCGTTCGCGTCGAAGGGCTCGCCCGCAAGGGTCCCCACAAGAGCCGCGAACGCGGCGACCGTGCAGACGAAGGGGATCATGAGAGCCAGATCGCTCAGAGTGCAGGCAAGGGCGGAGCGCTTGAGGCCGGCATAGCCCTGGTCGGTTAGATTGAACGCCCTCTGAAGCCAAGGAACTCTGCCCCTTGACTGCCCGCCGAACGCCTCAGCAGGGCCGCGCTCCTCGACAGAGCCGCCATGATCCGCATGAACGGCTGATGCTTCGGGAGCTGCGCCCTTGCTTTCGGTCGATGCCGATTCGATCCCCCAATCGAGAGCCTCCGTGTACTGGCCCCACATCCTCGCATACGCCCCCGATGCGGCGAGGAGCTCTTCGTGGGTGCCCTCCTCGACCTTGCGGCCGCCATCGAGCACGACTATCTTGTCGGCGCCGACGACGGTGGAGAGCCGGTGGGCGATCATGATCACGGTCTTGCCCGCCATGATCCTCTCGAACGCCTTCTGGATCAAGTGCTCGTTCTCGGGGTCGGAGAACGCGGTCGCCTCGTCGAGCACCACGATGGGCGCGTCCGAGATGATGGACCTGGCGATGGCTATCCGCTGCTTCTCGCCGCCGGACAGGTGGACGCCCTCGGAGCCCACCACGGTGGCGTAGTCATGGGGAAGCCCGCTTATGAACGCGTCCGCCTGGGCAGCCTTCGCGGCTTCGACCACCTCGTCGTCGGTCGCTCCCGGACGGCCTCGCCTGATGTTGTCCGCGATGCTCTCGCGGAACAGGTGGGAATCCTGGAACACCAGGCTGAGATTGCCCATCAGCTCGTCTTGGCTCATCTCGCGGACATCGACGCCGCCGACGAGCACCTGGCCCGAATCGACGTCCCAGAAGCGGGCGACGAGGTTCGCGAGGGTGGATTTGCCGGATCCGCTCGGCCCGACGACCGCGCATGCTGTGCCGGCGGGGACCTCGAGCGAGACGTCGCGCAAGGCCGGCTCCGCGTCGCCTTCGTAGGAGAAGGTCACGTTCCGCAGGGACACCGAGGCGTCCTTCGGGGTCTTCGGCGCTTCCGGGACGGGAAGCTCCCCGATGCCGAGCACGGAGTCGATGCGGTCGATGTTCGCTTGGGCGAGCATCCCGTCCTCGCTCACGTAGAGGATCTTCGTGAAGACGCTCGATATCGAATGCACGAACAGGAGGTAGAAGACGAGCGAGAGCACGAACGTCGGCCAGTCCTGCGCGCCCGGGGCGAGAAGTATGCCGACGGGCAGGACGAACAGGTACGCGTTGTTGAGGACGGCCGTGAAGCCCGGCATGGAGTTCCGGAAGAAGAGCGTTACGTCGAGGGAGAGGCCCGTGTAGTCCTTGATCGCGTCCGCGAGCCGCCTGAACGAGCGCGCCGTTTGGCCGAAGGCCTTCACGACGCGCATGCCGCGAACGTACTCCACGGCGGCGTTGCCCATTTGCTCCTTCACTTCCTGGTAGCGCCCCATGCTCGCCATGACGCGCTTGTCGGCGTAGCCGGAGAACTGCACGACGCATGCGACGGCGACCGCCGCCAACGTAGCGACGCCGAAGCGCCAGTCGAAGACGAAGAGCAGCGCCACCAAGACGACGGGCGCGGCGGCGGTGGCCGCCAGGTCCGGGATGGAGTGGCCGATGAACTGCTCGATCCCTCCGACGCTCTCGTCCATGACCTTCGAGATCCTGCCCGTGCCGAGCCTGGCGACGTGCCCGAGGGGGATTCGCCCGAGGTGGGCGGCGATGTCGAGCTTCGTGCGGTACTGCGCGTCGAATGCCGCGGCGTGGGAGCACAGAAGCGCGGCAAGATAGCACCCCACGTCAACGACTATGCCTGCCACCGCCAAGCCCGCGTAGCCCGTCATCGCCGAAACGTCGACGGCGGCCAGGTTCGGATAGACCTCGACCGCATCCCTGATCATGAAGTAGATCGCCACGTATGGGACGAAGGACGCCGCCGCGGATAGGACCGCCAGCGCCATGGAGGCGAACACGAGGGGCTTTCTTCTCCCCGCGAACCGGAGGCACCGGGAAAGGGCCCCCGGCTTCCTTCCTTTGCTTTCCTTGCTCATCGAATACCTCTTCTCTCATGTTGCTTTGAAAAAGGGCGCTAGGAGATTCCCGCGCGCTCGAGGTGCTTCTTGAACACCGCTCGGCCGACAAGCGAACCGATGATCCCGCCTACGAAGGTCACGACCGCGATGACCGCGAACGTCTCGGGGGTCACCGTGGACAAGAGGGCCTCCATATAGGCCGGGTCGATGCTGTTGGACCCCATCAGCTCGCGGTAGTAGTCCTGCGAGGCGAACATGGGAACGAAAAGGCCTGCTGCCCAGCAAGTCTCGAAAAGCGCGTACCCCACGGCGACGCCTGCGAACCTCCCGTACCCGAGCGCTTTGCGAACCAGCTCGGAGACGCCGCCGCCGACGGCGAGCCCGAGCGCCACAGGCCATCCCGATCCGACGACGAATACGATCACGGCGAAGACGAGGGCCATGATCAGCGAGGTTCCCGCGCGCGGCACGCGCGCATGCATGTAGACCCAGACGATCCCGGCGGGTATCGCTGCGATGGCGCAGCAGCCGCAGTACGCCACGACGCTCATGGAGGTGATTCCCACGACGAGCATGCTCACCACCATGAACAGCAGGGAGAAGACGCCGAGGGCTATGAGGTCCCTGGAGCTGAGGCTGCCGCCCTCTTTCCGTTTCGCTTTAACTGACATTTTCAAATCCTTTCCTCCATACGAATCTTTTCTCGACCCCGCGGCCCGGCTCACTCGATGAGCACGATCTGGTCGCAGGCCTTTGACAGGAACTCCGTGTCGTGGCTGACGACCGCCACCGTCTTCCCGCGAGACGCCTCTTTGCGCAAGACGAGCGCGAGGCGCTCCATGTTCCGGAAATCCAGGCCGCTCGTGGGCTCGTCGAAGAGAAGCGCCTGCGCGCCCGACTCCGACGCGATGGCGCAGACGCACCTCTGTTTCTGCCCTCCCGAGAGCGATGCGGGATGGCGGTCGGCGACATCTCCCAGGCCAAACTCCTCCAAGACCGCTTCGAGACGAAGTTCGTCGACGGCGGAAGGAGACGGGGCCGCGGATGCCAACTCGTCGCGCACGCTCGGGCGAAAGAGCTGGTAGTCGGGATCCTGCATGACCAGAAACACATGCTCGGGCCTTCTCTTGGGAGGGACCACCGAGCCTTGGAACCGGACATGCCCGAGCTCTTCTTTCTTGATCCCCGCCAGGCACTTGAGCAGGGTTGACTTGCCCGCCCCGTTTCGCCCGACCACGCCGACGACCCTCCCGGGGTCGAACGAGACGGTAGTCCCCTCGAGGACCGGCACGCCCTTCTCATACCCCGCATAGATCCCCCTCGCCTCGACGGCGGGAAAGGCGGAGACGGGATGGGAAAGGCGCTGCATCAGGTCGGCGAGCTTCGGCGGCTCGGAGGACCTGAGCCCACAAGACTCTCGCTCGGAGTCGGGCAGCCCCAGGAATTGCTGCGCGTCCCATTCGGCGGCGACGGAACCGCCTTCGAAGAGCAGGTACCGGTCGGCGACGCCTGCGAGGTAGGAGAGCCTGTGCTCGGCGATGATCACGGCAGACCCACTCGACTTGGCTTTCGAGATGAAGGAGGCGAGCTTCTCCATGGAGGGAGGATCCAGATTGCTCGACGGCTCGTCGAGGACGTAGACGCTCGGCTTGCAGGCCCATGCGCTCGCGAAGGCCACCGATTGCATCTGGCCCCCGGAGAGCTCGAAGATGCCCCTGCCCATGAGCCTCTCCATGCCGAGCTCGCGCACGACGCCGCGCACCCGTCTGTGCATCTCCTCCCTGGGAACGCCGAGGTTCTCCATGCCGAACGCGATCTCGCCGGTCGTGTCGAGGTTGAAGAACTGGGTGCGGGGGTTCTGGAAAACGCTGCCCGTCAAGGACGAGAGCTCCCAATCCTCCAGGTCGTCGATGTCCCTGCCTGCTACAAGGACCTTCCCCGTCCGGCTGCCCTCGTAGAACCCTCCCGCCAGCCCGTTGACGATCCGGGTCGCGGTGGTCTTCCCGCAGCCGGACTCCCCGCACAGGACGACGCATTCGCCCGGCGCGACCGAAAAGCTCACGTCTTTGATCGCCGGGGCGTCGACCCCCTCATAGGTAAAAGAAACGTTTCTAAGTTCTACGGCGTTTTTCGTCACAGCAGCCCTCCGATCCCCTGGTTGGCCTTTGCGACCACAAGAAGCAAGCAACAGACGACAAGAATCGAGAGAGGGAGGAAGTCGGCCCATCCGAACCGGGGCGCGTTGTAGGAGGTCTTCCTCCCGGGCCGGTCGATGCCGCGCGCGACCGCTGCGGCGGCGAGTTCGTCCGCGATCTTGGCGCAGCGCAGCATCACGGGCACGACCGCAGATTCGAACATCAGCGCCGGCTTCGAAACGAGATTCTTAAGCGAAAGGGCGAGCCCCCTCACCCTCATCGCGTCCGCTACGGCAGAGGACTCCTCCTTGAGCGTCGGAAAGAACCGCACCGCTATCACCGGCGGAACGACAACCGCCTTCGGCAGCCTCATCCCGTAGAGGGCGGCCGTGAGGTCGCCAATCTTGGTGGTAGTCGCGAAGACTGCCGCGAACAGGCAGATGGGCATGCAGGTGCGGCAGGCCAGGGCGAACGCGCCGAGGGCTCCGGCGGCGTTCGGCGGAAGCATCGTCGTGACCCAGAAGATACCCATGAGAAAGAGGTAGGCGAAAGAGAAAGACGCTGCCATCCTTCCGCGCCCGATTGCGAAGGAGAGGAGGACGACGACGGCAAAGAGAACCGAGCCCAGAACGTAATCCTTCACGATGGCCCCGGTCGCTATGAGCACGACGAGCATGGCCACCTTCGTTCTGACGTCGATGGCCTCCGCGAGTGTTTTCTGTGTTCTTCTTCGCAAAACCAGAGAGCCTTTCTTGTATCGCTAAAATTGACAAAGAGATATTAACCTTGGCTAACTTGAATCAGGTTGCACCTGGAGGGAAAAGCCCGAGCGCGAAAGAATTGCGTCCGAACGCGAATAAAAGGATCGGAAGATGGACGACAAGGAAACGATGTTCTCCCACGCCGCCCAAGCCGCGGCGGAGACCTTTGCGGCCTCGCTTGAGCCAATCGGCCTCGTCTTGGCAGATGGATGGAACGGAGAAGGGTCCCTCTTCGAAGGCGACGGGCGCAGATGCGAGGGGTGGTACTGGGCATGGGAGGCGCGGCGGTTCTTCTCCGTCGTCTGCTGCGATTTCACTTTGAAAGAACGCCTTCCCTTCTGCTTCGATTCTGGCGGGTATTTTGCAGTCCGCCGCGAAAGGCATGGTCTCATGCCGCAATCAAGCGTTTCCGCCTTTCTGGAAGCACAGCCCAAGACAAGCTCGGTCCTTCTACCAAAAGGAGCGAGATTCTCCTACACAGAGATCGAGTATTACGACGAATACTGCCGAAGCGTCTTCGGGGAAAAAATCGACAAGGCGCTGAAACCGCTGGCGATCAGCCTGAAGAGTCTGAGGAACCAGGCTTCCTGGGATCCGGAAATAGCAGAGATGCTCGGCAAGATAACTCCAAGGGAGATCCCGGGGTCGGAAGCGGGCCTCCTATATTCCGGAATCGCGAACTTGGTGATGGCAAGGCTACTCAGGATGGGAGAGAGCCTGTGCGAGGGAGTGGCCGAGCAGGACCGCCTTTCGATCGCGAGAGCCGTATCGTACATCGAGAGCAACCTAGGCGGCGCGATCGGACAGAAGGACCTGCTCGAGGCAGCGAACATGGGGTCAACCAAGTTCAAGAAGACATTCAAGCAGGTGACGGGCTTGACGGTGACCGAGTTCGTCTCCTCGGAAAGAATCGAGCTGGCGAAAAGACTGCTCACCGACCATGATATGAGCATAGACGAAGTGGCGCATCGTTGCGGATACGCACGAGCAACAAGCTTCTCCGCCCTCTTCACGAAATTGGTCGGCATACCTCCGCGCAAGTGGAGATTGATCGCGAAGGTCGCCTTCGACGACGACCCAGAATCGAAATTACTGGACATTCTCGCAAGCGGACGATCCCGCGTCAGCGAGCCGGGATCTCATTCTTAGCCATCTTCGGAGATGTCATGAGTTTGTCCTGAAATGACAGCGAAATCCTTCTGAAGAGCGAAATCGCCCCCCCCTTGAGTTTCAATCAGAATGATGCTTGGCAAGCCGACTCGAAATGAAGGGCATCAAGAACTCTTGTCGTAGTCGCGTTCTCGATGGGGGTTTCATTTGAAAGAGAAGGATTCAATCGAACGGGGATAGCGGGTTTTCACAGGTCATGCAGCAAATCCATCCTTCGTCGAAACTCAGGCGTAAAACTCACAGAATGAAAAAATGAAAAGAGCTGAGTTTGGGATGAGTTTTCTATGAGAGAGGCTAACCGAATACAGCCGACAACGAGAAGAAACCACGGATATAACGAGGGCGGAATTGCAAAAATGGAGCACTATTGTTTTATCGAGTGGAAGTAGAACAGACGTTCGATGCAATAGTATCGTACCGGATAGCTGGCACGGTTTCAAACGAATCCGTGCCTACTGCTGTATGTGTGAACGGCGTGAACAGGGGGACGTAGCCCTGTTCACGCCAAGAACCATGTCAGCGCCGGTTAATGCCCGCGATGCTTCTGCTTGCGCTTCAGCTTCCGCCGCTCGAAGCGCGCCTCCGCCTCGTCCGCGCGGCGTTGGCTTCTCGCATGAGCCGACTCCCGCTTCATCGTCTCCCGCTGACTCGCGAGCGCCTGCTGCGCCTTGGTGCCCATCGCCGGCTGCTTAAGGGCCTTCGATGCCTCGCGGGCGCGGCGCTTGGGGTTCTTCGCGGGCTTGCTCGCCTCGGCGGGATCGTCACCGAAGAACGCGAGCTTCGCCCATTTGTTGACAACGAATCGCAGGATCTTCTCATCGGACGGCTCCGCGCCGAAGACGATGCGGGCGACGCCGTATCTGCCGTCCTCGACATGCTCCGCCAGCCCGACCCAGAATTGGCCGTCGTGATATACGGTCAGGGTGGACGACACGCTGATCTGCATGGCTGGCTCCTCCTTTATGTAGATGACCATGCAGAGAAGGGACAACCAAGGAGGCAGGTTACTGATGCGGACTCCCGCACGCCCACGACTACCCGACGGGGACTGTGTTTTCATCTCTGGTGGCCGCATTGTAGCACGCGCGGATTTACGATGTTGATTGCCGGCGCCTAGACGGAGATGAAGGCGGTTCGATCTAGGTCAAGCCGGTCGCTCGCTCATGAAGCGGCCGATTCCCTGAAAATAAAAGGCGCCCACGAGGATACCTACAGGCTATCTTCGAACTACTTGGTTTGGGGCAGACGGAGGAAAAAAATAGGGCAGAATCGCTCTCACGATCCCGCCCCGCAAACCCGAGGGTTTCTAACTGGCTCCATTATTCCGGGCTTCTCAGTTCTGTCATTGACCCAGGTATCACCCGTCTCCTATAGCGAGTGAATATAAAAATAGGGCAGAGTCGCTTGCGCAAGTCCGCCCCTAAAACCGTGAAGGTTTTGCTATCTGCAGGCTATTCTACCAACCCGAGCGATTCTGTCAACCTGCGAAGGAACTCGAGCGCGGAGCGAGCTGCGGCGTCGGGCCCCTTGTCGGGCAGCGCCTCGGTTTCGCCGTCGGCCCTGGCGAACATCTCGGCGAGCTCGGATGCGGCGCGCGAGCGCGAGGAGCCCTCGGGTACCAAGCCGGAGTGCGCCACGAGCGCGGTCGCGACCTCCTGCATGGCCGTATTCCCCATCCACTTCCTCCTGGTCGCCTTGGGAATTCCCACGGCGGCCACCCTTCGGGAGACGCCGCTGGACGCCGAGCCCCGGGCGGCGCCCCTCTCGGCGAAGCAGTTGATCAGGCACGAGCCGTGCGCGGCGCAGTTGCGGACGGACTTCACGCGCTTGAGGTCGTAGTGGGAGGCCTCGAGGCGCCTGTCGCCCCATCGCCTGGCGCAGAAGCGCACGAAGTCGATGAGGGTGCCGAACGAGGTGAGCTCAAGGAAGGCCCAGGCAGGCATGTCGCCGGAGTACTTCGCGTAGAGGCTCGAGCTGTAGGGGCTGCGGCCGCTCATCTTGAGCTCGCGCAGGCGGTACTCCCTGTTTGCAGTGGTAAGCGATGCCATGTAGTCGGCCACGATGGCGTAGCCGTCCTCTCCGCGGTCCTCCATCTCGCGAAGCAGTGTCACCTTCTGGAAATGCTCGATGTCGAGCGTCATGCCGAGCAGGGCGTGGCGCAGCTCCTGGTCGAGCGCCGCGAGCAGGCGCAGCTGGCCGAAGTCGAGGTCTACGTAGCGGCCGTCGCGCGGGCCTCCCTCGTATTTCGAGAAGAGTTTGCGGTAGGATGCGAGCTTGAAGAAGTTGCACTTGTCGCGCAGGTAGTCCGCGGCCTCTTCCTCGGAACACAGCTCGAAGGCTACGCCCTTCTGCTTGAGGTGCTCTATCTGCTGCTCGATCGTGAGGATCGGCTTCCTATCGTGGGGTTCGGCCATGCTCGGTCTCCTGTCATTGATTTGAGAATCCTATTCTACCAGCATGTTTGCCCTGAATCCTGAAGGCCCGTTCGCCAACTCATAAGCAAGCCACCTGAGACTACTCACTTTGTTCACGAATGGCGAAGACCTGCGACCTGGGGTTTTGCAAATGGCGCGCAAGCCACCCGCGTTAATTCACTTGCGATTGCAGCTGGCGGCTTGCAGGCAAAAGGGCGGTTGAGTTTCAAAACGGGCGTTTTCGGCGCCATCGAGCCTCCAAAGGCGACCCGCCGCGCACTTTGGGACAAAAACAAAAACTCAAAGCCCTGAGTTTGAAAAAAGTTTTTGAGGTTGTCCCAACTTTTGTCCCCGAAGCCGACGAAACGCGACATCGCGTCATTCGGCGGCACGCGTTCCGTGTCGATGCCGAAAACTGGGTGTAACTGGAATGACGGGACGGCAGAACCGACGCCATCGAGTGGGAATAGAACAGACGTTCAATAATATAGTATTAGATAGCGGGCACGGTTTCAATCGAATCCGTGCCAGCTGCTGTATGCGTGTCCTTGCATGCCCAATATGCGCGGTAAAAGCCGTCTTCT
>OBIA01001017.1_pt1 | contig 15030 bp, 8 predicted proteins | sample 1519911 | NCBI WGS metagenome assembly OBIA01 (sample SAMN04209236, study PRJEB22552) | human gut metagenome | biome: gut; material: feces | host: Homo sapiens | place: USA: Oklahoma | reverse complement strand
TCACATGTTCCGTTACCGTTGGCACATAGGGTGTGACAACGTTAAAACCCGCTTCTTTTTGATCAGCGAAATAGCCCTGGACAACTGGTACCGATATCTTAGGATAGGTATAACTGTCCTTGTCCCATTCGATTAAGCCAGTCTTCCTATCTCTAGTCCCCGTAAAAACATGATTTTCCATGACTTCAGGGTCTGGAGTTTTAGAATCCGCTCCTTGAAAAATAATCTCTTGCTTTGATGGAATCCTCACGGTTTCCGATTGGGCATGATTATCAAAGAGGGCTTCGTCAGCTCTAGCAAAATCTAATGGAGAGGGGGCACTGTGGTCAGAGCGACTTTTTGGGTTAGTCAATAATTTAGAAAGATCTATAGTATCAACCAAATCAGAGTCCGCTGATTTATGTGCAATATGCTCTTCAGCAGTTCTTGCTGCTGCTTCAGTCGCATCTTCCCTATAGGCTCTCAAAAATACTCCCCCTTTCTTCTTTTTATGAGAAATAAAATCCTATACTTGCCAAGTTCTCATGGAAATCTTTTCTATTAAGATTTCATTTTCCCTCAGAGAAGCTAACAAGCTTTTATCAAAAAATTAAATTTTTTGATATCTCTTATATATACTATAATACGAGAATCGAATTTTTACAAGTAAGGTGTAAGAACTTTAATCATTTTAACCCCTAAGTGAAAAAATAGTGCTTTAATGTGCAATATCTATCAAGTAGTTTACGAAAGTGACATCAAAATGAGATTACCCCGATAACTTAAATGATGAGTCTTTAATGGAGTTTTCTCTCCCTAAAGACACTCTCATAAGAAATAGACTATAAACTATCACAACTACTTCTCATCTTTGAAAGACTAGAACCTTACCTCAGTTGTAAGGGAACAACCTAAGAGAATGGTACAGAGAAGGTCTGTGCCTAGTCCTCGACTATGGAATGCCAATGAATAACTAGCATTACTTTTAGTATAGATTGACTTTTACGCTTCGTCAATAGATTGGAACCATTTAATGAAATTCCCCAGTTTCTCAAGTTTCTCGTATTAAGTTATAAATAACTAATAGCTTTTTTAGCATGATTACTTTTTCATGGAACTACAGATGTAATGATTACTATCAGACTATCATGACTAACTCAAGATGGTTTTAAAATCACTTGTTCAGCCATCATTAAATCCTTAACGAAATCCGAACATGCCATAAAAACCGAGACTACTGTCTCGGTTCATACAGTTTGGAAACGATTAGATTTGTCCTCGGCCTTGAGCGTCAAAGTAAACCCACCATCCTGGACTCACTTCAACCCAACGGTTAACAGCCATCTCACCTGAATTTGGATCATAGTAACGAACAACGCCGTTCACACGAACCAAATGACCTTTGATTTGCTTACCATTGTTATCAAAGAGGAGGTTTTGACCATTGATAGTAACCATGCCTTTGACAGCATTACCATTACCATCGAAGTAATACCAGCTACCATCGATTTCATGGAATTGATTACGGTAAAGCTCACCTGAATTTACATCATAGTAACGAAGGTTGCCATCAACATTAGCCAAAGCACCTTTCACTTGACGACCATTTTGATCAAAGTAGAGGTTTTGACCATTGATATTTTGTGAACCTTTTACGGCTGCTCCATCATTATTGAAGTAAGCCCAAACACCTGGTTCAATTTCAACAAAACGGTTGCGAGCCATTTCACCTGAGTTTGCATCATAGTAACGGATTGTTCCATTCTCGTTAACAGTACGCCCTTTAACTTGGACACCATTGTTATCGAAGAAGAGTTCTTGACCATTGATGTTTTGGTGACCTGTCACACGTTTACCATTACCATCATAGTATGCCCAAACGTTATTACCAATTTGTACGAATTGGTTACGGCCTGATGCATTATTATTGTTATCTGGTTTTGGATCTTGTTTACCATTTGCATTCAAGACACCGTTTTGGTCGTAGTAGAATACTTGACCTCTACGGTTTTGACGGTAACCATCACGCAATTGCACCCCATTAGCGAGGAAGAAGTATTGTTTACCATCGATAGTCTTTTCACCGATTGCCATACGGCCTGTATTATCAAAGTAGTAGACATTTCCGTCGTTATCTTTGATGAAGGCATTCTTAGCATATTGACCATTGTTATAACGGTATCTTACAGAGAAGAGACGTTTTTCAAACTTACCACTACCATCACCGTTTTGGTTATCACCATTAGTTGATTGGTTGCTTCCGACAACTTTTGGAAGGCTAACCTTACCACCATTTGTACCGTAGTAACCGTTGAGACCATTCTTAAGCACGTACTCTGAACCACGGTCAAGAATGTTAGTACCATTCATGTACTTCGCAGACCACTTCGTAATCTTCTCGTCAGTAGTCATGCGTTTACCGTTAGAGATTTGAACACGGTCAAAGATTTGTGGGTAGAGACGTTTCAATTCATCAAGGAAGGCACCACCATATTTACCTTGGTAGTCATTACCAAAGGTACGTGTTTTAGCAGCGTAGAGGCTATGATCGATGATTGCACCATCTTTAGTTTCACCATAGTTATTAACACGAGTTGCAGTAACCACTTCGTCACCTGGAAGGTTGTAGATTTGGTCTGGAACCCAGTCAGCAATCGCTGAGATACCTACAGCGTGGAGTGATTTAAGAGCTGCTTTCAAGTCAGCCAATGAACCGTACTTATTGTCCTTACTCATACCAATATCATAACGGTCTGTAAAGGCATAACCATTTTGGATTACTGAGTCAAGGAAGCTACCGTCATCACTTGAAACGTACTGTGGTGCAAATTCGAATGATGTGATACCCCATGATTTGAAGAGGTTTGCATTTTCAGCAATCTTCTTATTAGTGTATTGTGATGGATTTTGAACGAAGTCTTGGAAGTTAGAGAAACCTTCGTAGATAACTTGTGAATCAAGGGCAGCATTTGATTCGTAAACCAAACCACTGCTGTTCTTTTCTTTACTTGGTGCTACACGCACGTCTTGATTTTCAGAAGCACCTACTGGTACCCAAACGGCAAGGTAACCATCAACTTGAGGGTTACGGATACCACGGATTTCGTTTGCATTGAATGTCAAATTACCGTTACCATCAGTGTATTTGACAATGCCGTTAGCATCGCTATCATTCAAGTAAGTAGCCACACCATCGTTTGTTGTCAAAAGCAATGGACGATAAGCTTGGTTACGGTGAGCCGCACCCATGTTAATTGTCAAGTTGCTTGTCAAACGAAGGGCAGGTTGGTTTGAAACGATAACTGCCATACCTTGGTTACGTGTCTCTGCCGTACCAGTATCAGAAGCACTGTTAGCCCCTGTACCATAACGTACAGATGTCAAGACACCTGCAGCATCCCAACCATTAGTATTACCATAACCGATGTAGTTAACCTTCATATCTTGACCACCGGCTGCATAGCGGATACGGCCTTTCAAGAGGGTTTCGATAGCATCATAATATGGTGATTTTTGAGCCATATATTGACCATCATCTGTGTACATGTCTCCATAGTAAACACGTGGCACAGTGTCCTTATGCGTAAGCATCAAGGCATATGCTGATGGGATGTTATATTGTGTGTATTGCTTGTTAGCACTACGCATGTCTTTGTTGTAGATTTCAAAGGCTTTCTTCATTTCATCAAGCGTGAAGGTATTCCCTGTTGATTGAGGGTTGATTTCATTTTTGATGATTTGACCAATGATTGATTGTACCTCTGAATCGTGAGCACGAACAAAGGCGTAGTTAGCCATGCGTTTAGAGTTTTTACCACTTTCAGAACGGTCATTCAAACTATTTGAAATGAGTGGTTCAACCCCTGAGCGGTTACCAATTGGACGCAAGAGTGAATATACCAATGCTAAGTGCATAGGGTCATCCATTGGCAATTGGGCACCTTTAGTGTCTTCATTGTAATAGGCATCGTTGTGAGACCATGCTTCCAAGATAGACAAGTGTTTAATGGCTTGATCTTGACTTTGATCAGCACCATATTTAGCTTTGAAATAATCTGAAGCAATTTGGAGAAGGTCAGCATTGACATTATCCACGGCATCGACACGAACACCATCGAAGTTTTCATCTTCAGAACCACCAGTAATAGTACCGATGTTCATGATGTAGTGGAGCCAGTTCAACTGCTCAGCCTGAACCGCTGGATTTGAGTTGTCAATATCATTTGCCAACAAGAACTCGAAACCACCGTTACTTGTATCCTTAGTATACTTAGGATTGTGTTTACCTGTTTGGCTAGTTGGCGTGCGGTTCAAAAGACGATAATCAGAATTAGCATGGCTTGTACGACTATCGTTGTTATAGAGAAGGGCACCACCTTGCAAGTGATCGCTGTTATCAAGATTTTCAGAAGTTGAATTCCAACCTGGTTGGGTCTTCACGAAATTTTTGATAGTTGTACGCAACCAGTCAGTGTTACCTTCACGCGCAATACGTTCTTCAATACGCTTTTGAACTTCAAGTGCTGCTTGGTCCATTTGGGTTTGTGAGCTGAATGACGTATAGGTCTGATTGGTACCGAGACCTTGCTCCTTCATGTAGTTGAGGTAGCTCGCTTGGATAGCCTTGCTTGGCCACCAAACTGTAAGCAATGGACGTTTGTCATTTTCAGTTGAGGCAGTCCACTCTTTACCATCTTTCAAGATTTCTTTTGGACGGTACCATGTGTTGGCAGTGAAGTAACCGTCAACAAGTTCGATATCTTTATCAGTTGTACCATAAAAGGCATTTTTATCACCATTTACAGTAACGTTTGTGTTTGTGCTATCAGCTGATGAACCTGTTCCACCGTTCTTGTCGAAACGGTATTCTTTTTGGTTAGACAATTCACCAGTTTCAGCGTTGAAGTATTGGCTTCCACCGTTACGTTCAAGGACATAGTTCTTACGAATAGTGCCGTCATCTTCAACGTAGTATTGTTTTCCATCAATTGTTTTGATGTGACTTGGACCATCAGTTACGACATTGTTAGTTGCTGGAAGGTCGTTGTTTACTACTGTGACAGTATTGTTGGCATTATTTGTATTGCCGTTAACTGGGGTAGCACGACGGCCTCCTGTAGGACCACGTCGAGCACCAGTCGCACGACGTTCACGTGTCGCTGCGCGATCAGTAACTGTTGTTGTGTCAGTTGTAGTGTTGTTATTTGTCGTATCAACAGCTGTATCATTGGTTGCTGTTGTATCTGTTGTAGTTGCCGCACGATCAGTACCGACTGGCGCTGCCGTATCAACAGCATTCGCTGCAACTGTATTTGTTGTATCAGTTGTCAAATCGAAAGTTGCTGTTGGAGTTGCTTGGTCAGTTGCGACATCGTTTGTCGCTGCAACTGCTGTAGTTGGATCCTGAGCAGCCGTTGTATCGTTAGATACAGTACCCGTATCAACAGTAATATCGGGGATGGCTACAGTAGCATCCGTATGTTCGTCTGCCTGAACGACACCGTCGTTAGTTCCTAAAGAAACCGCTGAGACTGCACCGAGAGACAAACCTGTCACTGCGATGGTTACCCATTGTTTCTTAACTTTGTGCATTTTATAATGTACTTTTTTGTCCATAATAAAAAGACTCCTTTTTCCCATTTATAGCTTCATTCTAAATCATTGAAAGCTTTTTTTCAATAAGATTCGATAAATTTTCATAATTTTTAGAAAAGTCCTTTTGTTGTTTTAATGACATTAGCTTTAAATGAGTGTTTAGAAATATAAAAATGGTCATTTTAGTTCATTGAGAAACAGAAAACTGACACTCTATGGCTATTTAGAATGATTATTGATAAGGCACTTCTTTTAATGGGATTACAAGAAAATCTAATGAAAATTCACAAAATCCTTAAGGCACTTCTCTCAAAGCGACAAAAAATACCATCCTTACCAAACCATTAGGTCTGTCAAGATAGTGTCTTTTTTAGACTATCTTCTCATACAGAAACTAAATTCTAACTATCTAAGCCATTCATTACTTACTGAGGTGTCAAAGGGTCAAATTAGGTCACTCTAGTGATAATTAAAAATACTCTTTTCCATCAAAAACGAAGGGAACAAAAACCAGACAATTCATCAAAAAAAATGCCTCAAAAGCTTATCTATCCTGCTGAAAACAAGGAAAAAGGAGTATAATAAAGGTAGAAAGAGTTAAACTATTTAGAAACAAATAGAGGGGAAGGTGAGAAAGATGTCAGTACAACATACAAACTTCAACACAAGCCAAGATAAGGATAAGACTGGTCAAGAGTTCAATAATCAAGAGCTCATTAAGAATAATTCTCCAGACAACAGGCTTGCTTCTATTCTCCTTGCAGTCGCCTTTTATTTAGCTATCGTTTATCTTGCCTTATTTTTGCTCTTAGGCCTGTCAAATCCTTGGGGAATGGTTATAATAATTTTCCTAGCACCTAGTTTGATTAGTTTTATCATTGCAACTATTTTTACAGGTATTGGGCGTAAAAAAGCTAATAAAAACTTCTTATACACAAGCATCGTTTTTTATATAGCTTCTATCGTTTTGGCCTATGACCCCGACTGGGGAGTTTTTCGAGTTATACCGATTCTGTTAACTATTCTAGTAACAGTGGGAACTGTGATGTATAAACAAGATAATGAGCAAGACAACAAATAAGAGACCATGTTCAAGTGGTCTCTTATTTTTATGTAGTCATTAGTATTTCAAAAAGTCAGTTCCATTTTGAAACTTCCACAACATCTCTAAATCAAAAAACACCTCTTAGCTAGAATGGTTATCTAACATGAAGGTGTTTTTTATTGTGCTTATCTAAGCATTGCAAAGACTATTATAATCCTAAAATACGAATAATCTTCGTCCTATTCTTCATTTTTCTTACGTTTAGCAAGAAATCCAAGACCAGTTGCAGTTGCCAAGACACCCAAGGCCATACCTAATGATGAGTTTTCCTCACCAGTCTTCGGAAGAGCTTGGCTACCATGTTTGTGCTTAGGATCCCTCACTTCAGAAACACTTGTTGATGCAGAGGTTGATAATGACTCAGATACACTTGTTGAAATACTTGTGCTTTCAGAGGCACTAGCTGATTCTGTCGAACTTACTGATTCTGAGGCAGATAATGATGCAGATGCACTTGCACTTTGCGATTCGCTCAACGATACAGACTCACTTGTAGAAATCGATGCACTTACTGAGAGTGACTCACTCAGTGATACTGAGTTTGAAACAGATTGTGATTCAGACACTGATGCACTCGCTGAAACTGATTCTGAGTTCGATACTGATTGCAACTCTGAAATTGAGACATTTACTGAAGTTGACTCTGAGGCTGACGCTGAAGCGGATTCAGACAATGACTCAGATACACTTGTTGAAGCGGATGTACTTGCTGAAGCTGACGCGCTTGATGATTCTGAGACGCTTGCTGACTCGGATACTGAAACGCTTGATGAAGCAGTTTCTGAGGCAGATGCACTTGCACTTTGCGATTCGCTCAACAATACGGACTCACTTGTTGAAATCGAAGCACTTACTGAGGCTGACACAGACTGTGATTCTGAGACTGACTCACTTACTGAAGTTGATTCTGAGTTTGAAACGGATTCTGAGGCAGACACAGACGCACTCGCTGAAACGGACTCTGAGTTCGCTACTGATTGCGACTCTGAAATTGAGGTACTTTCAGAAGTTGATTCTGAGGCAGAGACTGAAGCGGATGCAGACAATGATTCAGAGACACTTGCACTCTGCGATTCGCTCAACGATACAGACTCACTTGTAGAAATCAAAGAACTTACTGAGAGTGACTCACTCAGTGATACTGAGGTTGAAACAGATTCTGATTCAGACACTGATGCACTCGCTGAAACTGATTCTGAGTTCGATACTGATTGCGACTCTGAAATTGAGACACTTACTGAAGTTGATACTGAGGCTGAGGCTGACTCAGATGCACTTGCTGAAGCGGAGACGCTGGATGAGACTGACGCAGAAACTGAGGTTGAAACAGACTGTGATTCTAATACAGACGCACTTGTTGATGCAGACTCTGAAATTGAGGTACTTACAGAAGTCGACTCTGAGGCTAATGCTGAAGCGGACGCAGACAATGACTCAGATACACTTGTTGATACTGAAAGACTTGCTGAGGTACTCAACGAAGTTGAAATACTTGTTGAAGCACTTGTGCTTTCAGAGGCACTCAAGGATGCTGATGTAGAAGCTGACTCAAATGCGCTCACTGATTCTGACACTGAGGCTGAGGCAGAGACTGATTGTGATTCTGAGATTGAAGCACTTACTGACGCTGACTCGGAGTTTGAGACAGACTGTGATTCAGACACCGATGCACTCTCTGAGGCTGACTCGGAATTAGAGACTGATTGTGATTCACTGATTGAAGCACTTACTGATGCACTTTCAGAATTAGAAACTGATTGTGACACTGAAACTGAAGCGCTCAATGCCACCGACTCTGATGCGCTGACTGATTCTGACATTGAGGCTGACGCAGAGACTGATTCGGATGTGATTGCTGATTCCGACACAGATTCAGAAACTGATGTGCTAACGGATTCTGATACAGACGCACTTGTTGATGCAGACTCGGAATTAGAGACTGATTGTGATTCTGAGATTGAAGCACTTACTGATGCTGACTCGGAGTTTGAGACAGACTGTGATTCAGACACCGATGCACTCTCTGACGCTGACTCTGAATTTGAAACTGATTGTGATCCTGAAACAGATGTACTCAATGACGCCGACTCACTCAATGATGCTGAGTTAGATGTCGAAAGCGACTCACTAGCTGAAATGAAGCTTGAAGCTGAGTTCGAAATAGATTCAACAGTTGAAATAATCGCAGAAATTGAAGCACTAAAGGCTTGAGACTGGCTTTCAAATGCAGAAGCACTCAATGAGCTTGACGTACTCAATGATTCTGACTCTGAAGTCGAGATTGAGGCACTTGTTCTCTGTGATTCACTCAATGATGCAGACTCACTTACTGAAATGGATTCACTTACTGACGCTGACTCGGAGTTTGATTCAGACTGTGATTCTGAAACTGATGCACTTACTGAGGCTGACTTGGAGGTTGAAACAGACTGTGATTCTGAGACAGAAGCACTTTCTGACGCTGATTCTGAATTAGATACAGACTGTGATTCGCTTACTGACGCACTTTCTGACGCTGACTCCGAATTAGAGACTGACTGTGATTCTGAAACTGATGCACTCTCTGAAGCTGATTCTGAATTAGACACTGATTGTGATTCTGAGATTGATTCACTTACTGACGCTGACTCGGAGTTTGATGCAGATTGTGATTCTGATACAGAAGCACTTTCTGACGCTGATTCTGAGTTTGAGACAGACTGCGATTCTGAAATTGACGCACTGACTGACGCTGACTCGGAGTTTGAGACAGACTGTGATTCTGATACTGACGCACTCTCTGACGCTGATTCTGAGTTTGAGACAGACTGTGATTCTGAAATTGACGCACTGACTGACGCTGACTCGGAGTTTGAGACAGACTGTGATTCTGATACTGACGCACTCTCTGACGCTGATTCTGAGTTTGAGACAGACTGTGATTCTGAAATTGACGCACTGACTGACGCTGACTCGGAGTTTGAGACAGACTGTGATTCTGATACTGACGCACTCTCTGAAGCGGATTCGGAATTTGATACAGATTGTGACTCTGAAGTTGATTCACTCTCTGAAGCTGACCCTGAATTAGACACTGACTGTGATTCTGAAACTGAAGCACTTACTGAAGCAGAGACTGAATTTGATTCGGATTGTGAAGCTGATGTCGACTCGCTCTCTGAGGCTGACTCGGAGTTAGATACTGATTGTGATTCTGAAATTGACGCACTTACTGACGCTGACTCTGAGGTTGAAGCAGACTGTGATTCTGAAATAGACGAACTTTCTGAAGCGGATTCGGAATTTGATACAGATTGTGACTCTGAAGTTGATTCACTCTCTGAGGCTGACTCGGAGGTTGAAACAGACTGTGATTCTGAGACAGACGCACTTGTTGATGCTGACTCTGAGTTTGAGACAGACTGTGATTCTGACACTGATGCACTCTCTGAAGCGGATTCGGAATTTGATACAGATTGTGACTCTGAAGTTGATTCACTCTCTGAGGCTGACTCGGAGGTTGAAACAGACTGTGATTCTGAGACAGACGCACTTGTTGATGCTGACTCTGAGTTTGAGACAGACTGTGATTCTGACACTGATGCACTCTCTGAAGCGGATTCGGAATTTGAGACTGATTGTGATGCTGAAATTGATTCACTTACTGATGCTGACTCGGAAGTTGAAGCAGACTGTGATTCTGAAATTGATTCACTTACTGATGCTGACTCGGAGTTTGAAGCAGACTGTGATTCTGAGATTGATTCACTTACTGACGCTGATTCTGACGTTGAAGCTGACTGTGATTCAGATACTGACGCACTTTCTGAAGCTGACTCTGAGTTTGACACTGATTGTGATTCTGACACAGACGAGCTTGTTGAAGCGGACTCACTCAAGGAACTTGAAATGCTCGCCGATTTCACAGTACTCAAAGACGCACTCGTTGAAGCGGATTCACTTTGAGAGACGCTGGTCTTCAAGGACTCACTCAAGGAACTTGAGACACTCGCCGATTTCTCAGCACTCAATGACGCACTTGTTGATTCAGATTCACTTTGCGAAACGCTAGTCTTCAAGGACTCACTCAAGGAACTTGAGACACTCGCTGACTTCACAGTACTCAAAGACGCACTTGTTGATGCGGATTCACTTTGTGATACGCTCGTCTTCAAGGATTCACTCAAGGAACTTGAGATACTCTCCGATTTCTCAGCACTCAAAGAAGCACTCGTTGAAGCGGATTCACTTTGAGAGACGCTGGTCTTCAAGGACTCACTCAAGGAACTTGAGACACTCGCTGACTTCACAGTACTCAAAGACGCACTTGTTGATGCGGATTCACTTTGTGATACGCTCGTCTTCAAGGATTCACTCAAGGAACTTGAGATACTCTCCGATTTCTCAGCACTCAAAGAAGCACTCGTTGAAGCGGATTCACTTTGCGAAACGCTCGTCTTCAAGGATTCACTCAAGGAGCTTGAAACGCTCTCAGATTTCACGGTACTTAAAGACGCACTCGTTGAAGCGGATTGACTTTGTGATACGCTCGTCTTCAAAGACTCACTCAAGGAACTTGAGACACTCGCTGACTTCACAGTACTCAAAGACGCACTTGTTGATGCGGATTCACTTTGTGATACGCTCGTCTTCAAGGATTCACTCAAGGAACTTGAGATACTCTCCGATTTCACAGTACTCAAAGATGCACTCGTTGAAGCGGATTGACTTCGAGATTGGCTTGTCTTCAACGATTCACTCAAGGAACTTGAAACACTTTTTGAGGCTACCGTGCTCAATGAAAGGCTGGTCGATGCAGATTGCTTAACAGACTCACTTCGACTTTGAGAAATAGATTCCTGCTTAGACTGACTGGCACTTTGCGACACTGACTCGCTGTAATCACTATCCGACAATTTCACCGTCACAACATTGGTCGTACTATCTTTATAAGTAATCGTTACCGTACCATCACTATTAACCGTATAAGACTTAATACGGTTGGCGACCTCTGGATTCAAGGCAGACACTGCCGCAATAATCTTACTCTTATCTGCGTCTGTTAGGGCAGTCAGGCTGGTCACCTGAATAGTGCTTGTCGGTGCCACACCCGGTGTACGATCTGACAAGCGACCCTGAGTAATACGAATCTCACCCAAGCCATTTGGACGGTTCATATTTGACGCATTGTCAATAGCAGCAACATTACGCTGCCATGTGTTTCGGAAAGAATGATAAAGGTCATCCTTCAAATGAATGGTCGTTGTAATGGTTGCAGGATTATCAGTCGTTGCTGTGATATCTCCCGTAATCGGTGCAATATTACCAGTTCCGTACTGGCTACTACCAAAGAAATTGCCGTTCAAGGCATTGTCATTCAAATCGGCTCTTGCAACGACTTTCATTTCTTTAAGCTTGCCACTGTCATCTGTTGCCGTGAAAGTCACAACAGCATCATCACCAGCATAGAGGGTATAGTTTTTCCCACCACCTTCGAGAGGCGTTGACTTAGGTTCCACACCATCAACAGTCAACTTGGCCGTCACTTCAGGACGCGTTCCGTCCGTTACAGCCACGGAATTACTGGCATCGGAATACACCGCATAATCACCATACATAATGCGAGCTTTGGCTGTTACACCACCTGTTTGTAACTTAACTGTCGGCGTCACAATCGCTTGACCTGAAGCATCTGCCACTGCTGTTCCCACTTCGTCGTCATTATTGTATAGAACGACTGTGGAACCTGGCTCAGCTCCCGTCACCGTTACAGGCGTCTGTGTGTAAGCCTTATCCAATAATCTCGTTTCAACAGTTGGTGCTGCAAGTCGCTTCACTGGAGCCGTCACATCATTTGTGGTGTTATCTTTATAAGTAATGGTCACCACACCAGATGATGAAACCGAATAAGATTTAAAGTCCTTTGAAGTGGCAATATTTGGGTTAGCAGTCTTAAACGCTTCCCAAACCTTATCTTTTTCAGCCTGGGCGAGACTACTTGTGTCATTAACAAAAGTACTCGTTGTCACCGCCGTAATCGGATTACGAATGCCATCATTTTGCGGCAAAACCTGAATACGAAGCGTGCGTGTCACTGACTGCTTAGCCGTATTAGTCACTACAAAAGAAACATTATAAATTTTCCCAGGTGTTACGACCTCTGTCTGCCCAACAGTCCCCACAATATTAAAGGCGACTGCACTATTTTTCAATGCAGTGGTCTGAGGCACGTTGATCCCATTCACACGATCACTACCAGAAGCGTAGCCAATGCTTTTAATACTATTTCGTGTAGGAATGGTTTCAACAACATTATAAGCCTGATTGATGTAGTCAGAGTTATAAACAGAAATCAAGGCATTGTTAGCCAGACCTAAATTATACTGGGGTGAACGGAGGTTGCTATCAGCATCAATGCGAGATCCATTACGAGGATCACGCTGACCAGATGTCGCACGAAGCACCGCATTGGCAAGACTATTTCTAGCCTGACGAGCCTGAGTTATCGTAGGAGACACATCACTATCACGATCAGCCAGACTGACACGAATGGCATCCAAGGCTTTATCTCCCTTAAGAATAGCAGCATCCGTATTCGGCAAATCGATAGCTTGAGCTTTATAGGTATAAATGTCTAAGGCTAAATCTTTGAGACGCTTTTCTTGTTCTAAACGCTCAGCATCAGCCACAACCGAGGCAGCTATCAGTCCAGTCGCCGTATCAGACAATTTGAGATTCGTTTGCACTTCAGATGTCAAGGAAGCGTTTAACAAGGTTGGCTCCGAGCTGACAAGGGACATCCCTACTTTAGTGTCGCTACTACTATCACTCTTGCTAACTGACTGAACAGATGTACTTGTACTATGCTCTGATGATTTTTCAGCTGCGCTCTCTGACAGACTATGTGAAGAGGAATCCGTCTGACTTACTGATTCCGACTTAGAAGCTAATGAAGCTGACAAGGAAGCAGAAAGCGAGGCACTCAATGACAAGGATGTCGATCTTGAAGCTAATTCAGAAGCAGACACCGATTGGCTGCGTGATAAAGACTCACTCAAAGAAGCCTCCGAAGTCTGACTTGACACAGTTTCAGATGACTCTTGACTATTTACTTGACTCTCTTGAACACTGGACTCAGACTCCATATTGCCAAGAACAACGGAATCAGAGGCAGCTAAGAGATCAGTCTTAGCTCCTGCTTCACTTTCCAAAATCGGCTGATCAGTCATTTCATCCGCATGTGCCACGTGAGTCGCAACTGAACCACCAAGCAAGGCCCCAGTTGCAAGCACTCCTTTAAGGACTGTCTGACCTGAAAAGGCAGGTGCTTCCACCTCTACCTGATGAGTAGCAACAGACGGTGTATCCACACCTCCTCTAAGCACCTTGAAAAGACCAAAATTCGACGTCGCCGCACGAAGCCAGTGCTTCCCTGACTTAACCAATTTAAAGCGTGTCACACGATCGGTTTCACGATATTGACCTTCATTCCTTCTAAAAAACATATATACTCCATTTATATTTTGATTAAAACACTCCTTTAAATTTTATCATAAAATTAAGCAAAAAATCTCATTTCGAGATTGCTTTCTAGCGATTAATCGCTTCTTTCATCTCCATCAAAATACGATAATAATGGTAACCCTAAGACTTATTAAAACTATTTGTATTTTTAGAAGATCAGACTAAAAAAATCCCCTACCAATTAGGAAATCACTCTAATCGATAGGGGATATTTGATTAACTCGCTAGAAGATAATGATTAAACTTACTAGGACTTAGAAGTCTTCACTTTCTTCTTCATCTTTCTTACGTTTGGCAAGAAAGGCAAGACCTGTTGCAGTTGCCAAAGCACCCAAGGCAACACCTAATGATGAGTCTTCCTCACCAGTCTTCGGAAGGGCTTGGCTACCACGTTTGTGCTTAGGATCTTTCACCTCAGAAGTTGATTGTGAAGCACTCATTGAGGCAGAGACTGAAGCACTTGTTGATGCAGAGGCTGAAAGACTCGCTGAAGTACTCAATGATGTTGAAATACTTGTTGAAGCACTTGTGCTTTCAGAGGCACTCAAGAATGCTGATGTAGAAGCTGACTCTGATTCTGAAACGGATGCACTTGTTGATTCTGACGCAGAGGCTGATGCAGACTCTGATACAGAAACTGATGTGCTTGCTGATTCTGACGCAGAGACTGAAGCGGATGTGCTTGCTGACGCTGACGCAGAGGCTGATGCAGATTCAGATACGCTTACTGATTCTGACGCAGAGACTGAAGCGGATGCGCTCGCTGACGCTGATGCTGATTCAGAAACTGATGTGCTCGCTGATTCTGATGCAGAGACTGAAGCCGATGCGCTCGCTGACGCTGATGC
>OBIA01001012.1_pt1 | contig 15092 bp, 7 predicted proteins | sample 1519911 | NCBI WGS metagenome assembly OBIA01 (sample SAMN04209236, study PRJEB22552) | human gut metagenome | biome: gut; material: feces | host: Homo sapiens | place: USA: Oklahoma | reverse complement strand
AAGAAATCAAAGCTAAACTTGAAGAAGCTGGAGCTTCAGTTACTCTTAAATAATAGTCATATAGCTATTTAATTGCGGAATCCTACTATACCGGTTTTTTATTGCGATAAGCGATTATGAGAAACTGTTTGAATTAATAGGTTCCCTACCAAAAAAACTGCCAAAAATAAATTTGGCAGTTTTTTTGTTTTTCTATTTTAGATTGGTTTTGTTTATCATATCCTCTACTATGAGATTGAAATATGAACGCTTTTTTTGATTTATTGTCTTTTCGCTTGAAATAATTAAAGCATATATGAATAGATTGTCTCCTACATCATAATTTATATCTGATACTCGCATTTTTTTACTATATTGGAGTTTGACTGTGAAGTCAAAATTGTCCTTAACAATAAGTTCAATCCAATTAGAATTATTTTTTTCGAATTTATGAATGACTTTTCCGTATACATAACATTTTGCGTATGATTTGGGATGTGAGAATCCTAATTTCTTTTGATTATCAAAAAAGTGTTCAGATAGTTCACTTTGCGATTCAGAAATTGAATCAATTATGATAAATTGATCAACACCTCCAAAACTATTTTGTTTATTTTCAATATGTGCTGTAATTATTACATATTGATTTTTACTAATATAAAATATTTTTGGATCATATCTAAATGTTAAGTAAGTATGTCTTAGTCCAGCGCCATTTCGAATAAATAATTTTAAGTAAGAGCAATCCTCATTATGTTCGATATTTATGATTTTTCCTCTTGCAATAACTGTATTTCTTCTCCTATTTTTTATTTGGGAATTGACATGATTCATCATTTATTATCTCCTTATTTTCAATTTTTCTAAATATATTATGTTTGATATTAGTCGTAGAAAAAAATACGAGAACTAACCTTTTTATAAATTTTCATTTTCAATAGTCAATTCTTCACAATGAAAATCTGATTCATTATCAGTTTTAGCATCATATCCAAATAGTTGTGTAGGAGGTGGATCACGTCTTTCACCCTCTAAGTAATCTCGTTCGTGTTGTGCAAGTTTTTCATTTAATTCTGTATCATGACGAATAATATTATAACGTTCGTATTTTTTAGAACCAAATGTTTGAGATAGTTTTTGTTTAAATATATTCCAGAGGTTATCTTTATTTTTTAAGAAATATGTTTTGAAGAAGCTCTCGGCTAGATCGATACTCTCTTGCAGAATATTAACTGATTTCTTTAAAAAAGTATTTTCCTCTCTTAATTCTTTATTTATCTTTTTGATTCTAGTAATCTCTTCAAGGTTTGCTTTTTTCATATGAACTTCAATGTCTAACTCTTGTTTGGTTCTCAATATCTCTGACAGCTCCTTTTTATTTTTCTCTGCTTCAGAGTTAGCATTTTCAGCCCACATCTTTTTCTCTTCAATCTCTTGATCCAACTCTTTAAGTTTTGTAGTTCGTTTGTAAATCTCAGTGTCTAGATGGTTAGCTATTGTTTTAGATTTGCCACTTTCTTGAACTTGTAATCCATGATTTCTAGCTGTTGTTCGAAGTAGTTCGCGTTGAGCTGCTTGCCATCTCGTCTGTGCTGTTACTAAATCCTTATTTTTTTTAGATCCTGATGTGTAGTAGCCCATTTCTTTGAGAGCACCTTCTTGGCTGACTTGAATGCTTAAGCCTCTTTTATTTTGTCGTTTAACTAATATGAAATCAACATGAAGGTGAGGTGCAGAACCAGGTTCATCTGCATGAAAGTAGGCACCGAACACGACGGCATTAGGATTATTTTTTTTGAATTGATCTAAAAAATCTGTGAGAATTTTTTCTGATTCTACGATTGTGGGATGATGGTTAACATTTCCTATTGTAAAAATAGCTTCTTGGCTAGTAGCAGGATTGCGATTGGAATCACGTTTATATGCTGAAAGTACTTTCGTATGATAGTCTATAATTTGTCTGTCAGACCGAGTTTGTTTCGCATTATAATCAAGCACAGCCTGTCCGAAAATTTTATAATAAGCCTGTTTAATAGGCCTATCCTCTATGATTCTAAAATAACCATCTGGGTCTATATGATCCTCTGAGTTGGTTATGTTGCGATTACGAATATTATGATCACGACTCATCTTTTTTCCAAAGTGAGCTGAAATAGTATATGCATTGTCCATAACTTTCTCCTTTATTTATTAATTATGTCTGATAAGTTGAAAATAAAAAAACAGACTATAATGAATTATCTAGGTGCTGATGGAGACAGTCAGCAGAGTCTGACGCTGCTTATAACACAATATACATAATGACAGAGTCATTATTATTGTGGTCTTGCAGACGGCTAGGATTGTATCCTCTTTTTCCAAAATTATTTGGAAAAATTCACCTCTCTGTTGGCAAAGGTAAGTTATTTTTCTAAATTAAAAAAGAAATAAAAAAAGAGATTGAGAGAATCTCGCCTTTATATCTATATTTAAGTGATTGTGAAGAGGTTTTATCAATACGTCAATTGACACGTATATAAACTGGGAAGACTAGAGATATTTGAGGCTGGTATGGAAAGCAGTACTAAAAGAGTAAATACTTCTCAAGAATTTATCAATATACTCTATATCATATCTTTAAAATTAGTTACTCAAGCAAAGGGAATGGACGTGGTATAGATTTGTCCACTGTTCGAGAGGTTTTAGAAAGGTACCCTAATTGTTCTTTATCAACACGATTTAATGACTATCATTCTAAATAGACGCTAAAAATAAAACATGTAACTGACTCGATATTTGTTTTCAAAAGACATATATTTTTAGAATGATAGAAAATTTCCGATAAACGAATATAATAAATTGCTAGTAATGACAATTTTTTGACTGTTTATGAGTTACACAGTTTGATAAGGATAGTCGTGCTATACTCTTTTGCATAGGAAAGAGTTATGAAAAAGACAAGGAGATATTATTATGAAAAATAGTTTTTACCATGTTGCTCAACGTTTCTCAATTCGTAAGTACTCTTTTGGTGCTGCTTCTGTTCTTTTAGGAGTTTTCCTACTTTCTGGTGTACAGACTGCTCATGCTGATGAGCAAGTAGCTGTTTCTGATTCAACTGCAAGTATTACTAGTGATAATGGAGTTGTATCAGATAAAGTAACTTCTTCAAACTCTGAGATTGTTCTTTCTGAAGCTAATGTTTCAATTCCAAAGGAAAGTTTAGCACCTGCTGAAGCTCCTTCAACTGCTGTGACTCCAGAAAAGATAAGTGAAAGTTCTCAGCGTGTTGAAACAGTTACTACGAATGAAACTCACAAAGTTGAAAATACTACTGAAGCGATATCAACAGTAGAAGAAAAGGTTAACGTAGCGACAAATACTGATAAGGCATCTGATAGAAAAATTACTACTCCAAACATTTCTAATGAGGTAAATAAAAAAGTTGAGTCTGAGGTGCGTGAAGATAAGAAGACTGAAAAAGTTACTGTAACAGAGAAAATTTCTGATCCAAAAGTTCCTGAAATTAAAACAGATAATAAGCCAACAACACCAAGTACTGGTTATTCGAGATTATTCAGTGTTGGAAATATTAGACGACCAATGTCAACTAATCCTAGAATTGGTGATGATTACCCAGCAGCGTGGAGGTTTGCTGAAGGATACGACCAATGGGGATATGCTATGGGTAACTGTACATCTTTTGTTGCTTATAGATTAAAAAATGTGAATCATATTGAACCACCTCGAGCATTGGGGAATGGAGCCCAATGGGGTGCTACTGCTAGAGGGTATGGCTATCGTGTAGATAAAACTCCAGCTAGAGGATCTGTAGCATATTTCGATGATGGTGGGTATGGACATGTTGCATGGGTAGCGGATGTCCGTGGTGATAATGTTATTATTGAGGAGTACAATTGGTATATCAATGGTGTATATGATCATAGTTACCATACTCAAACATTACCTATTTCCCATTATACAGGTTATATCCATTTTAAAGACTTAAAAGGTGGAAATACAAGTATTCCTGATGCTCCGACACCAACAAATAATACGGGTGGTAGCTTAGCATCGTCTGGATCCTATCAATTTACTGAGCGAGTGAGTATTAAGGCAGAACCTAAAATGTCTGCTCCAGAACTAGCCTATTATGAAGCAGGAAATACTGTCAATTATGATAAAACACTCCAAGCAGATGGTTATGTCTGGATTTCTTATCTATCATATGCAGGAAACCGTCGCTATATTCCAGTACAAAAACTTTCAACGGAGGTAAAACCAGAGGTTAAAGGAACTATTAATGTTTTAAATAAGAACGACCAGTCAGGTACCTTTGATGTTGTGATCTCAAATGTTTCAAGTAATGTTGGACTAAAAGAAGTTCAAGTTCCAATCTGGTCAGCAAAAAATGGACAAGATGATTTGAAATGGTATAAAGCTGTTAAACAATCTGATGGTACCTATAAGACTTCTGTAAAAATTAGTGATCATAAGAATGACAGAGGAGAATATCTTATCCATCTCTATTATGTTACTGATAGTGGTAAACAAATTGGTGTAGGTGGAACAACGACAACTGTAGAAAGTGCTTCAACTACATCTAATCCTTCTAAACCATCAATTCCTAATAGTGGTGTTTATACTTTTAAAGGCCATGCAAGTATCAAAGCAGAACCAAAGATTTCTGCACCTGAGTTGGCATATTATGATGCTGGAAATACCGTGAATTATGATAGCCTTATTCAGGCAGATGGTCACTATTGGATTTCTTACTTATCATATTCAGGTGCTCGTCGCTATATTGCTATTAGCTAAGACATAGAGGATACCCTACTATAGAGATGGCAGGAAATATTTCTCTATTATTTTATGTAACATTATTGAAATATAGATACAAAAATGTTATATTTAGAATGTAAAAAATTAATTAAAAGGAACATAAATTATGAAAACTACAAGTAAGCTTATTGGTTCAGTCTTGGCTCTCATTATTGTTATTCTTGCCATCTTCCTGGTGACTAAGTTTAACAGCCATGAATCAGCGCGTGTTAGCACAAGTAGTAGCCCAGCCAAGACGGTAAAGAAATCATCTTCAAGCTCAAGTAAAGTTGTTAAGAAGGATAAGAAATCAGCTCAATCATCAACTTCAGCAGTTTCAAATGAAGAAAATGACAATCAGGCTTCAGCAGTAGCACCTAAAGCTTCTTCTCAAAAACAAGCCCAAGCAGGAACTACAGATGGTGGACAAGTGGTTGAATCTACAACACCAGCTTCTCAAGTTGGAGGAGTTGAAGGTGGTCGAGGTGCTTGGACAGCTACTTCTGGAACATTGATACTTGATGAGGAAACACCTGTATATGCTGCACCAGATAAAGATAGCGGAGCAGTTTCTACACTTCCTGCCGGAGATGTTGATTGGGATAAATATGAAATTTTACCTGATGGAAACTGGTATAGTTTTGTCAAAGATGGACAACGTTATTATATTTCATATTCAGATGTAGGGCATTGATAAATGATTAAAAAGGAAACATGATAACTTTATGCGAGTTATCATGTTTTTATATTTTTCCCACTTTTACTATCAAAATTACGATTAAATAAGTGTGACTTGCTTTGGCTTCCGATTATGACAAAAAATGGACAGTTTATGATTTAGGTGTGAACAAGTCAAATAAATTTGGTATACTAATGCACAAGTGAGAAATATTTAGTAATATTTTGTAAAATACTTGTAATACTTGTCGCTGAGTGTTACAATCAACCAGTAACATCAATTCGATAGAGAGAAATAATAATATGAAACGAGAAAAATTTTTACACGAACAACAACGTTTTTCCATTCGTAAATACTCATTTGGGGCAGCATCAGTTCTTTTAGGAGCTAGTCTGGTCTTTGCGGGTCAAGCTTTGGCTGATGAGCATCATGAGGTTTCAACACCTTCAAATGCTTCTGTGTTTGCTACCTCAGATAGTGATGCTGTGACCACAGCTGATATTTTCAGTGGTGTAGCAACAGATGGGGTAGCGTCAAGTGAGAAAGCTAGTCAAGTCTCAACAACTAGTGAAACTGCTACTAGCGAGGCTACAAGTGAAGTGAGCACTAGTACCTCACAAGCAACAGATAAAACTTCTGAATCAACAGCTGCCAGCTCAGAAGCAACAAGTGGAACAAATGCTTCATCTGAAAAAGCCACTAACCTTGATGTATCTGCCTTAACGAGAGCAGCTGTCAATACTAGTTTGGTGAGCCAACCAGCTACAACTACAGACAGCGACCTTCCAAGCCAAGGAACTTATGTCTACAAGGAACGTACAGAGGTTAAGAATCAACCTAAGGTATCTGCCAAGGCTGAATTTTATGTGAATCCAGGGGATAGCGTCCTTTACGATCAAGTCGTGACAGCTGATGGCTACCAATGGATTAGCTACAAATCATACTCTGGTGTGCGTCGTTATGCGCCAGTGAAACCGGTGGCAGCTGGTAGTGGTAATGGTAATAGTGGTAATGGGGATGGCAAACCTTCTAATGGCGCTCAAGCCACAACGGGTGCTTTGGATATCCCAGCGACAGGAACTTACTACTTTACACGTGATACAGATATTAAGAAGGAACCAAAAGCAGACCTCAAACCTACTTTTGTTTTCGGTAAGGGTGACCATGTCATCTATGATAAAGTTTTGACAGCTGATAATCACCAATGGATTTCTTACCTTGGTTATGACTATGTTCGCTATTATGCCGATATTGCGACTTTGACACCAGCCAAAGCTGAAACACCAACTGTTAAACCAACAGAAACTAATCAAGCAAAACCAGAAACTACTGGTGCTGAAAAGCTTCCAGCAAGTGGTACTTATAATGTGACACGTAGCTTGAATGTTAAAAATGAACCTAAGGCTTCTGCAGAAACGCTTTATACCTTGGAAAAAGGTTACAAAGTGAACTATGACAAGGTATTGACTGCGGATAACCATCAATGGATTTCTTATATTAGTTACAGTGGTACACGTCGTTATGTGGATATTGCGGCTTTGAAACCTACGGAGTCTAAGCCACAAGAAAACCGTGTTTCTGGTAACCTTACCATCAACAACCAAACCTCTAATGGCTTTGATGTAGTCGTAACCAATGTTTCAGGTGGCGGCAAAGAAGTTAAAGAAGTGCGTGTTCCAATCTGGTCAGATAAGAATGGTCAAGATGATCTTACATGGTATCATGCTGACAAACAATCAGACGGTAGCTACAAGGTTCATGTAGATACAGCCAGCCATAAGGGCGATGCTGGTACTTATTCTGTACATCTTTACTATATGTTGAATGGTAAGAGAACCTATATCACAGAAACTAAAGCTACAGTCCCTCAATCTACGGAATCTCAAGTAACGGGGAAATTGACCATCAGCAATCAAACCTCTAATGGCTTTGATGTAGTCGTAACCAATGTTTCAGGTGGTGGCAAAGAAGTTAAAGAAGTCCGTGTCCCAATTTGGTCAGATAAGAATGGTCAAGACGATCTTACATGGTATCATGCCGATAAACAATCAGACGGTAGCTACAAGGTTCATGTAGATACAGCCAGCCATAAGGGCGATGCTGGTACTTATTCTGTACATCTTTACTATATGTTGAATGGTAAGAGAACCTATATCACAGAAACTAAAGCTACAGTCCCTCAATCTACGGAATCTCAAGTAACGGGGAAATTGACCATCAGCAATCAAACCTCTAATGGCTTTGATGTAGTCGTAACCAATGTTTCAGGTGGTGGCAAAGAAGTTAAAGAAGTCCGTGTCCCAATTTGGTCAGATAAGAACGGTCAAGACGATCTTACTTGGTATCATGCCGACAAACAATCAGACGGTAGCTACAAGGTTCATGTAGACACAGCTAGCCATAAGGACGATGCTGGTACCTATTCTGTGCATCTTTACTATATGTTGAATGGTAAGAGAACCTATATCACAGAAACCAAAGCTACAGTCAACCCAGCTGTTGAATCTCGACTAACAGGTAAGCTTAACATCGAAAATATGACTGAAAATGGCTTTGATGTGGTTATCACTGACGTTTCTGGTGCTGGTAAGGCTATCCAAGAGGTACTTGTTCCTGTCTGGTCTGACAAAGACGGTCAAGACGACCTAAAATGGCCTTCAGCAAGCAAACAAGCAGATGGTAGTTACAAGACACACGTATCTATCAGCGACCACAAGAATAATCATGGGGATTACACTGTTCACCTCTACTATAAGATTGATGGTAAACTCCAAGGTGTTGGTGGCACACATACCAGTGTGCCAGTTCTTCAAGACCTTAGCCACCAATTGACCAATAACGGTTCTTACTACAGTGTTCGTGGTAAATACGATGATATTATCATTGTCAATAAGAAACATGGTCTTTCTAAGGACTATAACCCAGGTGAAAATCCTACAGCTAAGGCAGCCTTTGTTCGTCTTCGTGATGATATGATTAACCAAGGTTTGAATGTTGGACGTTCATACAGTGGTTTCCGTTCTTATGACTATCAAAAGACTCTTTACGATAACTATGTTAGCCGTGATGGTCAGGCAGCTGCGGACCGTTACTCAGCTCGTCCTGGATATAGTGAACATCAAACTGGTTTGGTCTTTGATTTGACCGATAAATCTGGTAATTTGCTTGAAGATTCACGTGCTAGCCAATGGCTTAAAGACAATGCACATAACTATGGCTTTATCGTGCGTTTCCAAGCAGGTAAAGAAGCTTCAACTGGCTACATGCCAGAAGCATGGCACATCCGCTATGTGGGTAAAGAAGCTAAAGACATCCACGATTCAGGTTTGAGTTTGGAAGAATACTTCGGTATCGAAGGTGGCGATTATGCTGCTAGCAGCAAACCAGCCACTACAGGTGCTATCAACCTTCCAGCGACAGGAACTTATACCTTCACAGGTCGTGCGTCAATCAAGGCGGAAGCCAAAGTTTCAAGCCCAGAGTTGGCCTACTATGACAAAGGTATGAGCGTTAACTACGATAAGGTTTTGACAGCCGATGGTCATCAATGGCTTTCATATGTAACAGCAAGTGGTGCTCGTCGTTATGTTGACATTGCAGCAGCCAAGTCAGAGGCTAAACCAGAAGTCAAACCAGTTGCGAAACCAGCGGATAAACCAAGTCTGCCAGAATCAGGCACTTATACCTTCACAGGTCGTGCATCAATCAAGGCAGAAGCTAAAGTTTCAAGTCCAGAGTTGGCCTACTATGACAAGGGTATGAGTGTTAACTACGATAAGGTTCTGACAGCCGATGGTCGTCAATGGCTTTCATACGTAACAGCAAGCGGTGCCCGTCGTTACGTTGATATTGCAGCAGCCAAGGCAGAGGCTAAGCCAGAAGTTAAACCGGTTGCTAAGCCAGCGGATAAACCAAATCTCCCTGAATCAGGAACTTATACCTTCACAGGTCGTGCGTCAATTAAGGCAGAAGCTAAGGTTTCAAGCCCAGAATTGGCCTACTATGACAAGGGCATGACAGTAAACTACGATAAGGTTCTGACAGCCGATGGCCGTCAATGGCTCTCATATGTGACAGCAAGTGGTGCTCGTCGTTATGTTGATATTGCTGCAGCCAAGACTGAAACTAAACCAGAAGTAAGTCAACCAGCCGCAAAACCAAGTCTGCCAGAATCAGGTACTTATACCTTCACAGGTCGTGCGTCAATCAAGGCAGAAGCTAAGGTTTCAAGCCCAGAGTTGGCTTACTATGATAAAGGTATGAGTGTTAACTATGACAAAGTTTTGACAGCCGATGGTCACACATGGCTCTCATATGTGACAACAAGTGGTGCTCGTCGTTATGTTGACATTGCAGCAGCCAAGGCTGAAGCAAGTCAACCAACTGCGAAACCAAGTCTCCCAAAATCAGGTCGCTATACCTTCACAGGTCGTGCGTCAATTAAGGCAGAAGCTAAGGTTTCAAGTCCAGAGTTAGCCTACTATGACAAAGGCATGAGTGTTAACTATGACAAAGTTTTGACAGCCGATGGTCACACATGGCTCTCATACATGACAGTGAGCGGTGCTCGTCGTTATGTTGATATTGCCGCAGCCAAGGCAGAAGTAAGTCAACCAGCCACAAAACCAAGTCTGCCAGAATCAGGTCGTTATACTTTCACAAGTCGTGCGTCAATCAAGGCAGAAGCTAAGGTTTCAAGTCCGGAGTTAGCCTACTATGACAAGGGCATGAGTGTAAACTACGATAAGGTTCTCACAGCCGATGGTCATACATGGCTCTCATACGTGACAGCAAGTGGTAACCGTCGTTATGTTGATATTGCTTAATGAGATAAAGAATCAGATTGGACAATGTGTCCAATCTTTTTTATCTCTCAATAATCACAAGAAGGTGTAACGTTTGATGAAAATTTATGGTTTGAGAGCTCGTATTCGTCGTAAACGGAAGTATTCTTCATACCAAGTAGAGGTTGGAAAAAAGTAGAGACTTCTATTCAGATCCAGTATGAAGCATCCAAACGAATGGAAAAATATTTTACGAACGTGACAGAATTTTCCATGCTAGCAAGCAATAAAAAACTCTCTTTGTCGCTAGTTTAGATAGTTTTAGTAGCGTGATTATTGCTTATAATCTTTTTATATAAACGGTTTTAGTACAAGTAAAAACAATTTTAGAAAAAGCCTTCACAGAGGAGCATTACGAAAATACAATTCTTCATAGTTTCGAGAGCTGGCAATATCAATATTAGTATTATCATCGTTTTTTAGAGGATGAGGGAATCTAGCTATCTATGTCACGTAAGGGAAATAGTTCAGACAATGATATGATGGAATCCTTCTTTGCATTCTTCAGTCTGAGATGTTTTATAGTTAGGAGAAGACGTTTAAGTCACTTAACCAATTGGAACAAGCTATTGTAGACTATATTGATTATTACAACAACGAACGCATTAAGGTAAAACTAAAACATACTAAGATTAGTAGTGAGGAAATCTCCGACGGGAGAAAGTACTCACTACTTTTTCGTTATGTTAAAGTAGAGGTGTCTTGTTAAGTCGATGAGTCCTTTGGCGCTAGACGTCGTAACTAAAACTGACAAGACACCTGTTTTAGGAAGAATGTTATCAAAGTATGTGGGACGAAAAACGTCGAGTATTGAAAATGGCATCACTAAAGCAAGGAATCATTCAAGACAAAGAGGTAATATCATGCGAGTAGTTTTTGGTATTGACGTGAGTAAAGCAAGTTCAGAAGTGGCCATCTTGGTCAATGGAGAAAAAGTACATGGCTATACCATACCCAATGATGCCATCGGATTTAATCGACTACTTGGGGACTTGAAGACTGTTCACCAGCCAGAGATTGTCTTCGAGGCGACTGGTGTCTATTCTCGTCGTCTTCAGGCCTTCTTTGAGGATAATAGTTACACTTATACACGGCTCAATCCTTTAGAATCCAAAAAACAACTAGATAGCTTACGAGTACGTAAAACCGATAAGATTGACGCTGAAAAACTAGCTATGTCTCAGTTCATCCTCAATCGTAAACCAAGCTATGTCCAAGAAGCGCTTTACCAAGAATTACGCGACCTCAGCCGTTTCTATCAGAATCTTACTGAGGATATTGTCTGCGCTAAAAACCGTCTGCACAAGGTTTTACAGATCACTTTTCCTGAATTAGAAAACATCTTGTCAGCACCAACTGGGGAACAATATTGGAACTTGGTAATAACTTTCCCATGTAATAGTTTTGTACTGGAGTCGGATGACGCCACATTAACAGCTATCATCCGTCAGTCTACGGCAAAACGTATCTCTGAAAAACGTGTGACTTACTTAGTAGATAAGCTTACAAAACTAGCTAATCAGTCTTATTGTGCGGTCAAGAAAACCTCTCCAGTGATAGAAGAGGTCAAATACTATGCAGGGGAGTTACTTAGGCTTTCTGAACACAGACAAGGTGTTGTAGAGGAGATGGTAACATTGGCTCAATCTTTGCCAGAATATGAGATTCTTCTCTCTATCCCTGGAATAGCTGAAACCACAGCGACAAGTATTATTGGCGAACTTGGTGACATTCGTCGATTTCACTCTGCCAATCAAATCAATGCTTTTATCGGTATTGACCTCAGACACTATGAATCTGGAAACTTTCTAGCCAAGGAACATATCACCAAACGTGGGAATCCCTATGCCAGAAAGATTCTCTTTAAGTGCATTCATAACATAGCTTCAGCTAGCCACACCAATCCTTGTCATATCGCAGACTTCTATGAGAAACGGAAAAGACAATCGCAAGTGACTTCAACCAAACCACACACGATTTCCTCTATATATTGTCTCATTAGAATAATGTATTACCTCATAACACATAACAAACTTTAGTTCAAAAAAAGACAATTTCCTTAGTTTGACTATGGAACTCAAGCTATTTTTCATCAATTACCTTGATATACTTGACAAATGGTAGAAAAGGACTTAGTCCTGTGCAATACAGAACTAAATCCTTTGCCTAAATAAATTGTCTAACTTTTTTGGGTCAGCACAACGTTAGAGATTTAAATAGTTTCTTTATGACGATGTATTTAGGAACAAAAGAATAGAACAATAACATCATAAATATCCAGTTGTCCAATTATTTTTGATCATATAGTTTCATCACATTCAACTAATGACAACTAATATTTTTACTATTAGTGGTTATCACAATCAAAAGTAAAAGTATTTCTATATAATTCTTGAACTAACTAATGCTTCTTAAACAGCTATACATTTATAAATTAAAGGAAATCATCACTGTAATAGGAACATATGGAATTAAATAATACCGTTTATGACATTTGTGATACCAAATATGATAAAAATCATAATTATTAGTTATTGATTGCTATACTATATTCGTAAAGTTAATCAAATAACTTTATAACAAAATTGAAGTAATATTATATAACAAAGGAATAGAGAAAGTAATGCAAAATCAATCAACTGCAAATGGGAACTGGTGGGAATGGCTTGGTCGCCATTAAGAAAATTAAGAAGAAAGTTTCTATAATTTAATAGTGAATAATTCAACAAAAATTAAATTTTAGTCATTAATCTACATCCTGATATTTCAAGAGGCTTTCGTTGGAAAGTAGAATTTTTCTATAACAATGATGCAGTCTCTTTATGTGTCCAGATGGACATATGACACACTAGAGTGGGGTGCCATAAGGAAGGGGCTAAGTCTAAAACCTCTTCTATTCACCTCAAAAGTAATGAACACCTATTTCAGATGAGATTTCCAGTATACATCGCTACAAGAAAGAAGACCCAAATGTGGAACTTAAACACAAATATGGAGGGCGTTAGATTTTTTCAATAAGAAGTTATAAGAGATAACGACTATATTCGTAGTTTATATGAAGAAGATTAAAGCACTAATAAACCCAAATAAGTAAACAAAAGGAGGAGTCTACCCAAATATGAGATAGATTCCTCTTTTTATATTTTTTAAACTATAGAGATTATTTTTTCAGTGGACTCCTTATTGAGCCTCACTTAATACCTATAAAGATACCTTACAAAATTTGATAGTTTGAGAAAAGAGATGATTTGCACTACGAGTGGTAATCGTAGATTTAGGGTATTTTTCTAATACGCTGTTTACATTATGTAATCCAAGACCTCTTCCTTCCCCTTTACTAGAGTACCCCCTATCAAAAATATGATTAACATCCACTTTTTCTGATTTTATACTATTTTCAACGATAAGTACCAACGAATCATCATTATTCATGAAAGCAACAGTCATTCTTGGACTTATAGCTTCAATCGTAGCTTCGATAGCATTATCACAAAGGACAGAAAGAACAGTTATGAAATCTAGTAATTCTATCCTAAAATTACTAACAGGTTCTTCAATCTCAACAGAAATTGAAATACCTCTATTTTGTGCCTCAAGTAATTTAGCGGAAAGAATACTTTTGATAGCATCATTCTTAATATTACTAAGTTTAGCAATATCAAACTTACTATCATAGAATTGGTTTCCACTATCTCTTAGGACACCACTGTATACAGTTTTAATAGCTTCGATATCTTGATTATCAATTCCTAATTTTAGACTGGTCAAAATATTAATGTAGTCATGACGGAAACTTCTAATTTCCTCATAAAGTGATTCAACATGATGGCTGTAACTAGATAGTTCATTTAGTTGAGTATCTTTTTGCTCAATTATTTCCTTTTCTAGTTTTTCTTTTGAAATTGCATTGAGATAGAGTAGCATTACAAAAAACAGAACAATATAAAAGTTATTAATATGTCCTCTCCAGTTATCTGCATCAGCTAATTTGTCTCTATAAATAACCAATATAGAAACTAAGAGCATATATACAAACATGGAGATGTTGATCAGTAATAATAAATACCTGAAATAGTAACGCTTGAAACCTTCTTTTATTTCGTTAAAATCTAACCTAAGAGATTTTACTATGAGTAAATGAAGAGGGAAAACCAGTAATTCAATTAAGATATCAAACCAACTTATTTTGACTTCATTGAAAACGTAGACTCCTAGTAAAGGGAAAACGTAGAATCCTAACATTCTACCTAGTAAGCTATCGACAATAATGGGGTACAAGCCATAAAAAATATCAAGTGTTTTACTACCATACTTATTCTGATATATGTTATAAGCGATAAAGATAAAAAAGAAAGCAAAGTACCCAACAGGAGGACATATGATGAGGAGTAGAACATACAAAAATGGACCAATAATACACCACAAAGGTTTAATTGGTTGGTTACTAACCTGTTGAAACAGTAAAAATACTGCTAATGTCTTAGAATATAACAGCAATAAATTTATAACTATATCCATAGAAACACCTTAGCTTTTCAAAGATTTAACTTTTTCTAGGAGGGCCTTATATTTCGTACGCGAAATGGGACATTCATTATTATTTTCAAACATGACCATTTTATCTTCTTTATTGATCCTAACGATATTTTCAGGATTAACGATAAATGAACGATGGCATCGAAATAGGCGGTCATCAGCTCGTTCAACTTCTGAAATACTGGCGTAGAACTCCATGCGTTCTTCTTTAGTATGCAAAATAACTTTATGTATTGTTGGAGACGTTTCAAAAA
>OBIA01000980.1_pt1 | contig 15494 bp, 14 predicted proteins | sample 1519911 | NCBI WGS metagenome assembly OBIA01 (sample SAMN04209236, study PRJEB22552) | human gut metagenome | biome: gut; material: feces | host: Homo sapiens | place: USA: Oklahoma | reverse complement strand
ATTTTCTCAAGAAACATCGAGCGGAGGTGACGAATATGATCCTGACGACATATGATAAAGACTTATATGAGAAAACCTTGAAGGAAGATGCCAGAGAAGAAGGTAGAGAAGAAGGACTTATGGAAGGACGCGCTGAAACCAGAGCAGAATTAAACCAGTTAACCATATGTCTTCTAAATGCCAAACGCTACAACGATCTGGAACATGCCGCAAAAGACATTGAATACCAAAAGAAACTATTAAAAGAATTTGGCATTGAATTGAATGGAACTAAGTAATTTATCTACGTTCTGCCAAACGGAGGTGACAAATATGATCCTGACGACATATGATAAAGACTTGTATGAAAAGACTTTGAAAGAAGACGCAAGAGAGGAAGGTTTTAAAGAAGGTTTTAAAGAAGGCTTTAAAGAAGGCTTTAAAAAAGGCTTAGATGAAGCACGTGCTTTAAACAAATATCTCCTAAAAGCCAAACGCTACAGCGACCTTGAACGTGTTGCCAAAGACATCGAATACCAAAAGAAACTATTAAAAGAATTAGGCATTGAATAAAAACTAAATAACCCTTACCCCATCCCGTGACTGATCACCGTCTAAGATGCAGTGCATCTCCCCAATATCAGTCACGGGATCTTTTTGTCCGGAAAATCCCTCTCCCTCACCGCTATAACCAGATTGCTCCTTTTCTATGCGCTCCCCTCAATCTATACTTTTTGCACTTCCATCACATTATTCCCCACTTTTACTTCTATTCTAATATCCCAATACATATAGTAGAGTCAGACACAAATATTACGCACTCCTACAAATCATGATGTTGGGGTAAAAGGTATTTTGCCCTCTTTGATACCAGATTGCTACGTGCTTTGCACTCTCGCAATCCTCAAATCATTATATTATTACAAAAACATTACTATTTCTTGTTATAACTTAAAAAAGTTAATATTTTCCGTTATTGGTAATGATTCACGTAATGCTTTGTCAGATACAATACCTATATAAGATAAAAAAGTCTAAATAATTAGGAAGGGCAGATGAAAACTGACATGAATAAAAAGCAAAAAAATACAAGAACTTTTTTAATAAAAATCATGGATCAGCAGAACGGTACCTGGCAGGGCAGCGTTACCTGGGTGGAAGAGCAGCGAGAGCAGCATTTCCGCAGTGCCCTTGAATTATTGAAGCTGATAGACGGAGCACTTGATAACAATTATGAAGTCAGAATTGAGGAATAGAAGGAGGACGCCATGAAAAGTAATACAAAGAAACGTTTAATAGCATTCATGCTTTGCATGGTATTAGTGCTTAGCAGTACGATATCAGCATTCGCTGATGATTTGGATACGCAAGCCCAGGATCAGACCACTACAATGGCTGAACCTACAACCGGAACACAGGAAGCTGCGGAAAATAAAGCACAGACCGAACAGCCTGCAGCCGAAACTCCTGCACAGAATACAGAAGAAGCCGCACCTCAGACAAATGATAACCAGTCTGAAGCAGCTGAGCAGCCAGCTGTCTCTTCCGAAGAAAACAACGCATCGAACGAAACAGTTGAATGCGAAGCAACTCAGTTAAAACAGGAAGTTGATAATGGAAATGATACAAAAACTACTGTAGTTGCTGATATTCCAGCCGGTGCATTTCACGCACATGCTTCTGAAATCACAATGGAAGTAAAGAGATTATCTACAGAAGATGTAGACGATGCGGTAATCGTTAAGTTAATCAAAAACGCATTAACAACCAATACTTCTCTTAGCAACTATGTATTATATGATGTGGTTTTCAAAGTAAATGGCGTTGAAACAGAACCTTTGAAAGCTATTGATGTAAACTTCAAAGGCAGCGGACTGAAAGTGAAAGATACAAAAAAAGCAACTGCTTTCTATTTCGCTCCTGCAAAATCAGAAGATGGGATTGAAGAAGATCTTCTGGTAGAACTTCCACAGAGAGAAGACAAGATCAAAGAACTCCTCGATGCCGGAACAGATAAAACCAGGGAACAGATTGAAGACGAATTCGATTTTTCAGAACTCAGTGTAAAAGACGAAGTTGCTGATGAACTGAAAATGGAAGTTCGTAAGAATCAGGTTTATGGATGTTATGTTGCAGAAGATAAAGTAACTCAGCCCGAATCCAATGATGTAGTAAATGAAGCACCTGATGCATCAACTCCAGCAGTAATGGCTGCTTCTGATGCCGTAACACTTGACCAGTCGTCTTACGGTAAATTAGTTGCTACCTATACTGGTAACGCTACAAGCATTAAATATGTATGGTATAGGAAAATCAATAGTGGCAAATATGAACTTCAAAAGCCAAAAGAATATACCGGAACTAATGGTGTAAGTCTTGGAACTGATATCAAGGATAACGAACTTTATATTGCCCTTAACGGTGGAGCACTTGGCAAACAAGACGATGGTTCTAATAATAAATCAGTTTCCTACTATGTAGCAGCTTACAATGCCGATGATGTAAATACAGACGGCTCACCAAAAGCTTGGAAAACTGCTTTAGCAATAAGTACTGAAAAAGAAGTAACCGAATATTATCAATTGCAGAACGGTAGTTTCGAGACACCGAAAGTTACTGATCACCATGCCAATACATGCAACTGGCAATTTTCTAATGAAAATTACAAAAAACTAGGTGGTGTATGGCAGACAACCGGAACTCATGATCCAAGCGAATTTTCAGATTCACAAGGTGCTGATATTGAAATTGTAACAACAAAAACCAAAACTACAAATGAGTGGGGCGATTTTACTCTTAACGACAGTGATTTATCAGGCTATAGTTGGCACGGAGCAACAACTGCAGTAGATGGTACTCAGTTTGCCGAACTTAACTGTCAGGCTGAAGGTTCTCTTTATCAGGATGTACTTACTACTCCTGGCGAGACATTAAATTATCAGTTCTCACACAGGGCAAGAGGAAATTCCTCTTCTAAAACTGAAAATGATACCATGTCTGTTGTTATAATGCCAACACAAACAGCGATTGATAACGGAGTCACAACACAGGCAAAAGTAAATGAAGTAATTGCGAATCCTACTGCTTATCCTGGAACAATGGTTAGAACAGTTACCAGTGATGATCTTTCATGGCATACGTATACTGGTAGTTATTCCGTAACAACTCAAGGACAATATTCTACAAGATTTTTCTTTGTAGCAGGAAATACCGCATCTAACGATCCTACTGTAGGAAACTTTCTTGATAATGTATTCTTTACCAGAGATAAATTAACCCCGGTACAAGGAACTGCAAATGTTACTTTAACAAAAACCATTTCCGGATTGGAATATGCAACAGCATACAATCTTGCAAAAACATTAAAATTCACAATTGGGAAAAAAACAATTTCCGGCACTGATTTAAACTGGGTATGGAGTAATGATGGTAAGACATACACGGGATCGATTGTATTGTCATTAAAAGAACTTGAATGTGGTACTAATCTGAAAGTAGAAGAAACATCAACTGGTTCTCTGGATGTAACTGGATACACCAGAGCAAGTTCTGTTCAGATTGATAATGGCAGTACAACTTCCTCAACATCTGGAACTCTTTCAATTAGCACAGGTGAAACCAAAACAGTTGCATTTACCAACGCTTATGTAGCTAATGGTGGCTCCGGAGATGAACCTGAAAGTACTCTTTCACATGAAAAGTATATCAAGAGAAATGAGGATGGAACATATAATATTACCTTAAATGCTTCTGGTACTGTTGGAACAAAAACGCACAAGAAAAATGTTGATATTGTACTTATTGTTGATACATCTGGAAGTATGAATGATTCAGATAGTAACAACGATGCTACTAAATTAGTTTCTACACGAAATGCAATCAAAGCATTAATCGATGCATTTAATACCAAAAGCGATACCGTTGACACCAGATACAAATTGGTAACATTTAATACTTCTGCTACAACAAATACGCGTAGTTGGACAGATGGTAATACTCTTTATAATACCTACATAAAGAAGCTTACAGCTGGCGGTGGAACCAATTATGATAAGGGTTTATCCTATGGTGGTACAGCTATTACAGACGGTAGTAGAACAGATGCCGAAAAAATAGTAATCTTCCTTACAGACGGTCAACCAACATATTATGGAGATACACCTTCAAACTGTGGAATTCACACAAGTAAAGCAACGTTAAATGCCGCCAAAAATTCAGCAAAACAAATTATTTGTAGTAAGTTCTATGCGGTAGGAATAGGGTTGTCATCTAAAATACAGATTTATAATAACGATGATTATCAATCTAATTGTAGGTGGCAAGCGCACAGAGGTAAATCTGAACCAACAACCGGAGAATCACTCCTCAAATCTATTTCAGATTGCACGAACGCAGCTTCAAAAGAAGCAATTAACCTGACCGACTCTTCAAAATTGACAGATAAATTTAAAGAAATTGCCGGTCAGACTTTAACCGCTGCCTGCACAAACGTAACAATTACAGATCAGTTAAGTCAATATGTAGATGTAACAGATGCTAGTAAACTTCAGGTCAAAATTGCTAGCAAGGATAATAATAAATACACCAATGTATATACGCAAGATTTTGATTTGAACAAAACTGGAAAAGTAACATTGAACAATAAAGAAATTGCAACTGTTACTTACGATTCATTAAAAAAAGAAGCAAAATTAAAATTCAATGACGATTATAGTTTAGAAGCTAATTACTACTATTACTTAACAATCACTAATGTAACACCAAATCAGAGAGCATTTGATGAATACAAAGAGAACGGCGGCTATGGTACTACAGGCTATGGTACTACAAAGGGTGATGCAAACACTGATGAAGATACTGGTGGATATACTTCAAAAAATGAAGGTACTTCTTCCGGACAGGCTGGCTTTTATTCAAATGCTACAGCAACTGTATCATATAAAAATAAAAAGTCATCTGATTTAATAACAGAAAATTATCAAAAACCAGTGATTCAGGTACAAAGCATTTCTGTAAGAAAGGATTGGGAAGACGTAACACCACCTAAAACCACTACAGTTCTTGCACAGTTAGTTGATGAAAAGGGTAATCCAGTTGACGGAAAAATTCTTGAACTCAACAGTAGTAATAATTGGACTGGTAGCTTTGAATTTGTCAAGCTTGACAAGTATGATCGTTACGGTTTTAAAGAGCTAAAAGAAGATTCAAACGGTAGCATCACTTATAAAGGTAAGAACTACTCAATTGTTGCCGCCAATGATATTATTGAAATAAATAATACCAATTACAAAGTTACCTACGGCAAAGATAACGATGTGTATGTTATTACCAATACAAAGAACTCTCAATCAATTAAAATTATTAAACAAAATAATTCTGGAGTCACTTTGGAAGATGCTGAATTCACTTTAAGAGATAGTAATAATAATTCAACCACATATACTTCTAATGATAATGGAATTATTTTTGAAGGTGAATTGAATTACGATACTTATACATTGACAGAAACAAAAGCACCATCTGGTTATTCAAAATTAGTTGATTCTATCACTATCACAGTTACTAAAAATAACATTATAATACGTGGAAGTGCTAAAGCTCAGCTTACCCAAAATGCAAATGGTACTTATGAACTTGTCGTAAAAAATGATATGTTATATTCACTTCCATCAACCGGAGGTTCCGGAATTTACCTGTATATGATCGGCGGTATCTTACTTATGTTCGCAGCCGCATGGATCTTATATCAAAACAAATGCAGGGAGGTGCTGAAAAGATAATTTTATCAATTTATTTTCAGTGGCTCCCAAGCCACAAACAACGTTATTTTCCCTTATGAGGGGACAATAAATCGGGCATAGCCCTAAAAAAGAAAAGGAGACAACAATATGAAGAAGATGAAAAAATTATTTGCAGTGTTATTAACACTGGCAATGGTACTCGGAATGAGCATGACTTCATTCGCAGCAGAAACCTCTTACACAAGCGAAATCAAAGTGACAGGTTTATCCTCACAGGAAGATGAAACTGTTAATCTGTATGCAGCAATTACATTAAATGCAGACAAAAACGAATGGGTGATTGCAGAGTGGGCAAAACCATATATTCGGTTAAACAAAGATAAAAAGAAATACGAAATTACAGATGAAAAAAAATTATCAGAAGCTGTTTCTGGAACTCCTATTCAGCAGACACATTCAGCAGGTCAGACAGAAGTAACATTTGATGCCGTTCCAGTTGGTGCATATGTAGTAACAGCCTCTGGTAATAAAATTGCTTACGCACCGATGGTAGCTGAAACATATAACGCAGATGAAACTTATATGCAGGCAAAAAATGTTCAGCTGGTAGCAAAATCTACAGGATACATTGTAGACAAATCCGCTGATGACAATTTTGTAGCACGTGGTCAGGAAGTAACATTTACAATTACTACTACATTCCCAAGTTTCGACGTTGCAAATTCAGCTGATAACCACTTCACAATCATTGATACACCAACAGGACTTGACATCACAGACGTAACTAACATTACAATCGGTGGAGCAAAAACAGAAGACTATACTATAAGCGAAGCAAATGATGGCAAATATACAATTGACTTAACAAAGGCAATTGGAACTTCTAATGCAAATGCAGGTAAAACTGTAGTTGTAACATACAAAGCAATTGTTACCGCAGATGATGGATATAGCAATACAGCGAATGCATACAGAAATAACGCAGATATGGGACATGGTGATGAAAAGGGTTATACAGGTAATATCGTTCTTACTAAGTATGCAGAAAACGGAAAAACCGTTCTTGAAGGTGCAGAATTCAAGTTATACAAAGCTACAAAAAATGAAGTAAAAGCAGATGGTTCTACTGTTTCAGCATTAAGATTTATCAAATTAGATGACGGTGTATACAAATTAGCACTGGCAAACGAAGAAGGAACTACAGATACCTTAGTCGCAACCAACGGAACTCTGACAGTCAAAGGTCTTGCTGAAGGTACATACTGGTTTGAAGAAACAAAGGCACCAGAAGGATATTCAATCAATGTAGACGGAGCTACAGCAACTGTTACAGAAAGTACTACAGCAAATGTAAACATTCCAACATCATTAAAAGATACCAAACTTTCCGCTCTTCCATCAACCGGTGGTATCGGTACAACAATCTTCACAATCGCTGGATGCGTTATCATGATCGCAGCAGCTGGCTTATTCTTCGCAAGCCGCAAAAAAACAAACAAATAATCTTTCATGATTATTTATAACCAGATATTGAATCCGGGGCAGGTCGCCCCGGATTCCTAAAAAATAATACAACAGCAAGGAGAGTTCGGATGAAAAGCAAAACAAGCAAATTAATGATTGGAATCATATTTTTAGCCGGTTTGTCCTTACTGCTGTATCCATTCGTTGCAAACCAGTGGAATAACTACAGGCAGAAGCAATTGATCAGCAGTTATGAACAGACTGTATCCGAAAAGGATGCAGCACATGAGATTGATTATGATGCAGAACTGCAGAAAGCAGAAGCTTACAACGAAGCATTACTTCCAAGTATCCTTCCTGACTCATTTGCAGTAGCCGCAGCCAGTGACAAAGAAGACCAGTCCTACATGGATGCTCTGAATATTGCCGGTGACGAGATGATGGGAATCGTGGAAATCCCGAAGATTGACATCAAGCTTCCGATCTACCACACTACCGACGAAAATGTTCTCAAACAGGCAGCCGGACATCTGGAAGGAAGCTCTCTTCCAATTGGCGGTAAAAGTACACACGCCGTTATCTCCGCACACCGTGGACTTCCGAGTGCGTCTCTTTTTACCGATCTGGATCAGCTGGAAGAAGGCGATCATTTTCTGATCCATGTATTAAACGAAACATTATGTTATGAAGTCGACAAAATTTCCGTAGTAAAACCGGAAGAAACTTCCTCTCTTGCAGTAGAAGAAGGAAAAGATCTTGTAACACTTCTTACCTGTACTCCATACGGAGTCAATACCGAACGGCTTCTGGTTCGTGGTCACAGAGTACCTTATGTGGAACAGGAAGTTGCCGATGAGAAGACACCACTCAGCGGAATCAGTCTTCATACAAATTATCTTTTATGGGTAATTATTGGTCTTGTAATTACCACAATCTTCATCCTTGTGTTATACTTAAAGGAGAAGAAGCTTCAAAAGAAGAAAAATGAGACCTCTTAAAAAGAGAATAAGAACGAGAAAGGGAATATGCCTATGAAAAGAAAAATCTCAACCTTCCTTTTCGGTCTGTTATTCTTGATAGGATTTGGGATTCTGATCTACCCGACGGTATCCAACCAGTGGAACACCTACAGACAGAATCAGCTGATCAGCAGCTATGACAATACAATACAGGACATGGAACCGGAGGACTTCACCTCTGAGTGGGAAAAGGCAAAAGCTTTCAATGATACCATTCAACAGAACAACCTCTACGGAGATGTATTCGGTGAAGATGAAAATGACATCAAAGATACCGAATACTGGAAGATCCTGAACGTTGCAGATGACGGTGTAATGGGATACCTTTCCATTCCGAAGATCAACATCAAGCTTGCCATTTACCATGGCACCGGTGATGATGAACTTCAGACCGGTGTCGGACATCTGAACGGCACAAAGCTTCCGATCGGAGGGGAGAGTACCCACAGTGTTCTTGCAGCTCACCGTGGACTTCCAAGCGCAAAGCTTTTTACCGATATCGACCAGCTCAAAGCCGGTGATAAATTTTACATCCATGTACTGGATGAAGTCCTTGCCTACAAGGTAGATCAGATTCTTCCGATGGTAGACAAAGACGATCATGAAACACTGGAGAAAGCACTCCAGATTGAAGAAGGAAAAGATCAGGTAACTTTATTTACCTGTACACCATATGGAGTCAACTCCCATCGTCTTCTCGTAAGAGGAACCAGAGTTCCATATAACGGCGAAGAGGATGCTACCGAATCAGTTACAGATTCTATGGTAAAAGCCATTCAGAATTATTATATGCTCTATTTAATTTTAGGACTTTCAATCACGATTCTTGTGATCATTCTCTTGCGATTCCTTTCCAAGAGAAAAGCTCACAAAGAATAACCAAGATTTTTAAGGAGGACATGAGGCGATGATGAATAAACGATTAAAACAGGGAAGCACTTTTCTCTTAGCTGTCGCTCTTACATTTCCACTGCTCACTCTTCCGAGTGCGAAAGCCGCAAGCGCGATCAATACCGGACAGAAGTGTTCTATCGAATTCGACATTAGTGGGAACAGCAGTGAACTTCTAAGCACAAGCATTCCGGTAAACCTGTATAAAGTTGCTTCGGTTGATGAATCCGGCAACTATACCGGAATCGGTGCATTTTCAAAACTGGATCTTTCATCCGTAAGTGCTGATAACCTGGATGCGGCAGCTGCTACCTGGGCAGAACGTGCAGCAGAAGCGAAGAAATTGCTGAAGGATGACACAGAGCCAACTACAACCACACTGACACAGGGAAGAGGTACTGCAACAGGACTGGATACAGGACTTTACCTTGTAGATACACCAAAAGTAATTACACCAAATTACACTTATACTTTTACTCCTTACCTTGTATCACTTCCGACCAATAATTACTACAGTGGTAACGGTGCAAGTGATGACTGGATCTACGATCTGACCAAAGAATACAACAGTGCAGTTGGTCTGAAACCGGAACAGCACGTAAGATACGGTAATCTGGTGATCAACAAGGAACTGGTAGATCACAATGCTACCTTCGGTAACAATGCAACGTTCGTATTCCAGATCGATATCACAACACTGGATGAGAAAAAAGAAACCAGAATCGAAGAACTTACCTTTAGCGCAGCAGGTAATGATTCTGTAACGATCACGAAGATTCCTGCCGGCTCTCATGTCAAGGTAACGGAGGTTTACAGCGGTGCAAGCTATGAACTCGCTTCTGCTAAAAGTCAGGAAACAGACATCATTGCTAATCCTGAAAAAGAAACCGAAGTAGAATTCAGACCGGCAGAGGTTTCATTTATCAACAAACACGATGGACGTACCAATGGCGGATACGGCGTAAAAAATAATTTCAAACTCGATGAAAATAATCAGTATCAGTACACCAAACCGGCAGAAAAGAACTAGAAAGGGGGAATCGGAATGAGAAAGTTACATAAAAAACCACTTATCATGGCAGCAGCAACACTTGCTCTTACCGGAACCCTGGCAGTTGGAAGCGCGATGGCGTATTTTACAACCTATTCGACAGCCGGTGGCGGTGTGAAAATGAATATGGGATTTACAGAAACCATCCCAAATGAAACAGTAGATCAAAACGGGAAGCATGTCACGATCAGCAATATCGGTGATTATGACTGCTTCGTAAGAGTAACGGCATTCGCTCCGGTAACACTTACATACAACACTCCGGACGGCGGATGGACCGAAATGGTCGACGAGAATGACAAGAATGTCTCCTACTGGTGTTACGACGATGTCCTTCCGGCAGGCAAGACAACCGAACAGGAACTCAATATCACTTATAAGTTCCCGGAAGGAAATGACAAACCGGAAGAATTCAACATCGTAGTCATCCAGGAATGCACCCCGGTTCTCTACGACGAGGACGGCAATCCATACGCCGACTGGAATCACGTAATCAAAGACGACAGCACACAGACGACAGAGTAGGAGGTAATGAGAATGAAAAAGAAAAAGAAATCATTTCCAAAGAAACCTGCCCTGGTCCTGACAGCCGCAGCACTCCTGCTGGTTGGAAGCACTGTCGGCAGTACACGCGCCGCACTCACTTACTACAGTGAGAATTATTCCGCACAGATGAATATGCAGAGTATCGGCGTATCTCTTCTGGAAAATGACAAAGTAGTCAGCAGCCGGGATTATGTATCGAACAATGAATGGAAGGGAACCTCAGAAGGTACACTTCTCACAGACCTTCTTGGAAAGGATGAGACATTTACACCCGGCAAGAAATATAACGAAGCAATCAGCGTCAAGAACAGCGGTACGATCGACACCTTTGTACGTGTGATCATCACAAAAAGCTGGCAGGACGAAAAAGGCAATAAGAACACGAACCTTTCACCGGATCTGATCGAGCTGAACTTCCTCACAGACAACGGATGGCAGGTTGCAAAAGCACAGTCCACGAGAGAGCGTACCGTTCTTTATTATACCAAAGCCCTCAAAGCGGGTAAACCGACACCGGCATTATCGGATACACTCCGAATCAATCCTTCGATTGCATCGGATGTAACAAAGCCTGTACCCGAATCTGAAAAAGAATCTGAAAAAGGTAAAACCATCACTTATACTTACAAGTACAATGGATACACCTTCCACATTGACGCAGAGGTGGATGCAGTTCAGACACACAACGCAAAGGACGCGATCAAGAGTGCCTGGGGCGTGGACGTGAATGTATCAGACGACGAAACAACAATGAGCTTACAGTAGGGAGGTACAGAGTATGAAAAAGAAAATTTTGTGCCTCGCCATGACAGTGATAATGGCAGCAGGGGTACACACAACTGCATTTGCAAAGGATTCTCAGGGAGCCGACAGATGGCAGGTTAATTTCACCGGCGGCAAGATGGACAGTAATTTTAAAAGCTCCGATGTTACTGACGAGCTGGCAAATATCCAGCCGGGTGACAGCATCGAACTCAAGGTTCAGCTTAAGAACTCCGACAGTACGGATACCGACTGGTACATGACCAATGAAGTGATCCAGACGCTGGAGGATGCACAGTCTTCCGCAGAAGGTGGTGCTTACGAATACAAGCTGACCTATGTTGGAAGTGACAATGCCGAAAAGGTACTCTACGACAGCTCAACTGTCGGAGGGGAAGGCGCTTCCAAAGCAGGAGAAGGTCTGAAGCAGATTGATAACTCAACCCAGGAATATTTCTACCTCGGAAGACTTGCTTCCAATAATACCGGAACGGTACACCTTACCGTCGGTGTTGAAGGTGAGACACAGGGCAACGGTTATCAGCTCACACTCGCAAAGCTCCGCATGAACTTTGCAGTAGAAAAGGTTTCAGCCGGCAAAACCATCACCAAGAATAAGATTGTTAAGACAACCAACACCGTTAAGACCGGTGATACCGCAAGAATTCTTCTCTTCTGTGTGCTTGCACTCATCAGTGGACTGATCCTTCTTGCATATGGTATCTACACACTCAATAAGAACACAAAAAGACGCAGACAGAAAGGAGAGTAAGCAGATGAAAAAATGGAAAAGATTACTGGTTTCTCTTCTGACTGTATCCATGACACTCGGTGCATCCACAATGAGCGTTATGGCAGATGATACTACACCGTATACCTACAAGGTAACATTATCCGCAGGTAACAAAGGAACAATTAACGGACAGAACAAGATCGAGCAGGCAAACATTGCTCCCGATTCTACCGTTACTTTCAATCTGAATGACATCCAGGTAACAGACGACAAGTATTATGTCAAAGGAATCCGTCTCAGCGGACGTGACAATGCAAGTTCAGAACTACTTAATACTCCTGGCTTTATCGTCAAAGGTGATGCCGACTATGTAGTCGCTTATGGAATCAAAGGCAATATGGTTGCCTATACCGTAAATTATCAGGATGCATCCGGTAAATCACTGGCAGAGAGCCAGACCTTCTACGGAAACGTCGGCGACAAGCCGGTCGTTGCTTACCGTTACGTTGAAAATTATATTCCAGATGCTCTTGCACTTACCAAGACTTTGAGTAATAATGAATCTGAGAATGTATTTACGTTTACCTACAAACCGGGTGCTACAGACCGTGTTGTTACAACAACAACCACCATCACAACGACTGTTCCTGGTACAGCAACTCCTGGCACAGGTACCGGTAATGCCGGTACAGCAGGTGGCACGACAGGCGGCACAACCGGTGGAACTGCCGGAACTACCGGTGGAACTACAACCGGAACTACCGGTGGCACTACAGACGGAACCACAACCGGTACAACCGATGGTACAACGACAGATAACAATTCTCAGGATACGACAGCTAAAGATAAAGATACTGCAACATCTGAGGATGAACAGACACCAAAGTCTCTGGTAGATCTGGATGATGAAGACACTCCAAAAGGAAATATCGATGCGAAAGACAAGACGAGCAAAACTCCGATCGCAGCAGGGATCGGCATTATCGTTGTTGCGGTAGCAGCTCTCGCAGGACTGATCGTATTCTTGAAAAAACGTGCAAAATAAAAAAAGCGCGGCACTAAAGGAGAAGTCTTTTTTGAAGAGAACGAAGAAAAAGAAAAGCCCGGTGGCTGCATTTTGCAGTGCACTGGGCACTGTTTTACTGACAGTACTGATTCTTGCCTGTATTCCGCTGACGCTTCCGAAAGCTTTTGGTTTTCAGATGTACACCGTGATCAGTGGGAGCATGGAACCGGCAATCCCGACGGGAAGCCTGGTCTATGTCCGGTATGAAGAACCAGACACGATCGTCAAAGATGATGTCATTGCTTTTTACAGCAACAATGCAGACGGCTCAATCATCACCCACCGTGTAGTATCCAACAGCCCGGCGATGGGACAGTTTATCACCAAAGGGGATGCCAATGAGGAAAAAGATATGAATCCGATCCCTTACAACAACTACATCGGAAAAGTAAAGCTTTCTGTTCCGGTTGTCGGCGGTATCGCACAGGCTGCAACCGGCACTGCCGGAAAGATTGCCGCTGCATCTATCATCGGTCTTGCTGTGATTCTTGAAATCGTTGCTGCCATGCTTGACAGACGCGATGACGAAGACGAATAAGAGAAAACGTTTTTCATTTTAGCTTGCTAAAGTGTGAAACATTTGCTAAAATAATATCAGATTGTATTGTCAGAAGAAGATGGGGGAATTTCACAATTCTCCCATTTGTCATATATTGAAAAGAATGGAGAGGTGAATGGATTGTTATCCAACCAGATTTTACAGAGAACAATCAATGAAATAGGGGATATCATCGAGTGTAACTGTTCCATCTGGAACACAGACGGAGTGATGCTTGCAGCTGTAGGTAAGGAGAAACCTGCAGTAAAAAAAGCTGTCTGCTCATTTTTAAAAGAGCTGGAGGTTACCGGCGTAGCGGAGGAGCACCTGGATGAATGCTATGGTCTGTTCCCGGTTTATGATGATGATGAACTGACTTATATTTTCGTGATCGAGCACAATAATGAGATTGATGTGCATACCAGCGGACGCTTAAGTGTCTGCCAGCTGGAGAGCCTTTTAAGATCCGGAAGCGAACGTCTTGACCGTAACCGTTTTATCCAGAACCTGCTCCTGGATAACCTGCTCCTCGTAGATATCTACAATCAGGCGAAAAAGCTTGGTATTACAGTTGAGCAGCGCAGAGTCGTCTATCTGATCGAACCGAAGAATCCGGATGACACGATCGTCCTGGATATGATCCGTGGGATTTATTCCTCGGGAACCGGTGATTTTGTTACTGCCGTAGATGAGGGACATATTATTCTGATCAAGTCCCTTGACAGTACGGATGATTATGATACGATCCGTTCGACTGCCGATATGCTGGTGAATGCGATCAACACCGAAGCTATGGTCAATGTCCGGCTTTCCTTCGGAACCATCATTCCCGAACTCAAAGAGGTCTCACAGTCTTACAAAGAAGCTGGCATGGCTCTGGATGTGGGGCGTATCTTCTATCCGGAACGCAATATTTTATCCTACCGCGAACTCGGTATCGGACGGCTGATCCACCAGCTTCCCGTTTCCTTATGCGAGATGTTCCTAGAAGAAGTATTTGCCGGAAATACCGTTGATCAGTTTGACGAAGAAACCTTATCCACAGTTGATAAATTTTTTGAAAACAGCCTGAATATTTCGGAGACAGCGAGACAGCTTTTCGTCCACCGGAATACGCTCGTCTACCGGCTGGAGAAGATCCAGAAGCAGACCGGGCTGGATGTCAGAGTCTTTGAGGACGCCCTGACATTTAAGATTGCTCTGATGGTCGCAGACCACATGAAATTCATAGAAAACAGAAAATAGGAGGACATGATATGGTGAAATTATACGAAGGCGGTGCCTATCTTTTACACGGTACTGAGGTAATTGCAGATGCACCCGATGCACTTGCTGCCGTAAAAAGCAAGACAGGTATTGAGACAACAAAAGAAGCTGCTGCAAAAGAGACAATGGCTTATGGGATCTTAAGTGCGCATAATACTTCCGGTAATATGCAGCAGCTTCAGATCAAATTTGACAAGCTGACTTCTCACGACATTACCTTTGTCGGAATCATCCAGACTGCAAGAGCATCCGGACTGGAGAAATTCCCGATCCCTTATGTTCTGACCAACTGCCATAACTCTCTGTGTGCAGTCGGCGGTACGATCAATGAAGATGACCACATGTTTGGACTGACCTGTGCGAAGAAGTACGGCGGTGTCTATGTTCCGCCTCATCAGGCCGTTATCCACCAGTTTGCCCGCGAAATGCTCGCAGGCG
>OBIA01000974.1_pt1 | contig 15587 bp, 12 predicted proteins | sample 1519911 | NCBI WGS metagenome assembly OBIA01 (sample SAMN04209236, study PRJEB22552) | human gut metagenome | biome: gut; material: feces | host: Homo sapiens | place: USA: Oklahoma | reverse complement strand
TATCAGAACAAGTGTTTTTGCGATTTTTTATGAATTTGAGCAGACATGCTCGAATATGCAATTCATCCCATCACCTATAGAAGGCCACTGAAAAAGTCCTTTTTGCGTATAAATTAGCACAAAATAAAGTACATCAATCAACTTTAAGATACTATATATAGTATACAAAAACAGTTTTTCAGTGGCGTCCCTATAGAGGTGAGGGAATTCTTGCTACGGTTGTTAAAAGCACTCAGGAAGCTCTATCTGATAAAATGAGTAAATGCACGTTCTTCCTTCTCCGGAAGTCCAAACTGCTTTTTACCAAGTTCGATACTCTTCATCAAAAACGTCATATTTCTGGCGAGTACACGCATGGTCTGCTTTCCTTCTTCATCCCTGTCAGCTTCTCCCAGTTCGCGTCCATGTATACAATTCCAGTACTGGCTGGCCGCAATCGGCATGTTTGATATGGTAAAATACTTGTTCAGCTCATCAAAAGTTGCTGAACAGCCCCCACGTCTTGCACAGACCACGCTTGCTCCTACTTTCATTGTTTTATCAAAAGATGTGCTGAAAAACAGTCTGTCAAGAGTGGCAATCAGTGTAGCATTTGCTGAAGCAAAATATACCGGGCTGGCAACCACAATTCCATCTGCTTCTTCAAATTTCGGTGCCAGTTCATTTACCACATCATCAAAGACACATTTGCCAAGTTCCACACAACGTCTACAGGCAATGCATCCTCTTACATCTTTATTGCCTACCTGTACAATTTCCGCTTCTACACCTTCTGTCTCGAATACTTTTTTCATTTCTTCTAATGCAATAAATGTATTTCCTTTTGTTCTCGGGCTGCCGTTGAGCATTAATACTTTCATTATGTACCTTCCTCTTTTCGTTATTTTTTTGCTCATTCAAAAACTCCTTATTATTCTGGATTTCATAAAAAATGTTTTTCTTATCTATTTCCATCTCTAGAATCAGAATTTATAACTGCTCTCTCACTAACATTAAAGCATATCCCAGAAGATTGTTGCCTTTCCATTTGCTTCGCTCAAACCTGTTTGGATCTCCCATGGATAAACCTATTCCCCAGATCTGATCTCTTACTGCGCATTCAGCTAACACAGCATCACCTGTATCAACAAGTTGTCGTTTTAATTCTGCATTTTGACTGAATTTCGCTTTTAATCCCTCATAAACAATAATCTGCCTTACACCATTCCAGACATTTTCATCATAGGCATGTACTTTACGACCTAATTTCTTAATCTCTGCAACATTATCTGTATGAAGTATGTTATCAGCTATTTCTTCATCATGAAAGCGATATGCCTTCTGATACATCATAAACTGCTCCATTGACGAAAAATCTATTCCGTTGACTGTGAAATGACTAAGATACCAGTTACTTAAATAGCCATTTTCTTCATCTGGGTTATGGAAACATATAACATTCATTGCGTTTCACCTGCTTTCTTTTTATAAAATCATTTAATTTAGATAGACTACTGTTCTAATTTTCTCTATGAATTTACACTACTCTCTGATTTTTCCAGTTGCACAGTGTGTGCATTTAAAGACTTCATATTATGAGGTCTTTTTCTTTTTTCCAAAATAGAAATAGCTTTTCACATATCCGCCCTTGGCCCTCCTGATAGAGCAACTGATCATGCAATGTTTATAGTAAAATGCTATCTCCTTCTTCTGATAATCTTTACAATTCCAAAGATCAGCAGCAGAATCACCCCAACAGCCACAATACAGATTCCCACAATCGCTATTGCAAATTTATTCGGATGTTTTATCAGATTTATGATGTTTTTGCTGCTGTCTATAACTTTTCTTTCGTGTGTTGTATCATAATATTCCGGCACATTTGCAATTCCGTCTTTGTCTGTGTCTTCAAAGGATTGCATATACTCTGCAATTGCAGCCCAGGCTTTCAGTTCTTTTTTTCCATCCATGACTGCATAATCTTCCAGATTCTCTATGGGATTGCCGTTTTTATCTTTGGGGACGATGGATATCAGACCATAGGATTTGTCCAGAACAGAACCAAGCATACGGCCAGTGTACAAGTCGGTGACAACATGATATAATTTATCGTCCTGTATTTCTTCCCTTTCCCCGTCCTTGCCTGTCAGATAACAGTCTGTTACTTTATTTAAGATCATGCGGTGGGGATTATAGGTGAAATTCATTCCACTGCAATATAATCTGGCTATTGTCATAAAATCTGAAATTGAGGCATCTACCTCTGCCACTGTTTTCAGTTCTTTTCCCGTTAAATATGCACTGATCAGAGGATAACCTGCAAGTCCGTCCTTTCCTGTTCCCAGCGAGAAGGAATTATATACCTGCTCCACTGTTATATCGCCTTTTGTATAAGTATCTCTTACAGTTCCGGCAGGTACGATTGCAACATCTACTTTTTCTCCGTCAGAGTCTCCTGTATTCTCTACTGCATATACATAAGCATCTGATATGATATCTCCCAGATTTAACTCCTCATGCTTTGTTTCCATCTCACTGAGGCTGTTAAATTCAATGTCATTCTCTGCCAGAATTTCCTCTCTGGTGTAACCAAAATTGGAAAGATAATTGGTGTCAACAGTATCTGACAATTCATCTATTTTCTTCTGTGTGGCCTCATCTGCCTTGATTTTATCCGTAACCGGAACAAGCTCATAGGTATCCGTTTCCCACCGCCCATTCTCTTTCTGAGTCATGGAAAGTGTTCCCAGGTTTTTCCCATATTCTCCACAGGATACGATGCAGGTATCTCCCTGCAGGATTGGTTCTGCCAACTGTGTGTGGGTATGTCCGCTGACGATCAGATCAATGTCCGGAACATTCTTTGCAAGGATTTCGTCCTCTGATACTTTTTCGTCCTCCCATGTTCCGCTGTGTGATACACAGGCGATCATGTCTACATCTTCGTTCTTTTTTATTTCCTCTACTGTTTCTCTGGCTGCTTCTGACGGGTCTTTGAAAAGAAGCTCGCAGGTAGGAGCGCAATCCAGAGAATCCTTGCCGAAAACACCCAGTACTGCAATCTTTACATCACCTTTTTGAATTACCGTATAGTCTTTTACTCCATATGTCTGAAATGCTTCATAAATCTGTTTCTGCCCTTCACTGAGGCCGGCTTTTTTCATTGCATCCCAGTCCACATTACACACAACCATCCTGGGAAGGTTTTCGCCTGAACTGACTGCGGCGTTCAGCATATCTGCCAGACCATCGGAGCCGTAATCAAATTCATGATTTCCCAGAGTTGTCACATCACAGCCCAGATATCCAAGCATCCGCAGTTCGGCGGACTCTGTGTCATATACAGTCTGTATCAGAGTTCCCATGGAGAAGTCTCCGCCATCCAGTATGAGTGTATCTGTATTCTCTTTCTCGTGCTCATTGATCAATGTTTTCAGCCGGGCAAACCCGCCGGTTTCCTGCTGTGTCCCGTCTACAATCGTTTGAAAGCTGTTCAAATGAGAATGCAGATCATGGGTGAACAGGATATCCAGATGTTTTGGCTCCTCTGAGGCGTTTACCTGATATCCTATCAGTCCTGAAACGCTCAGCATAAATATAAATGTGAATGCGAATGCTTTTTTTAATAATTTCATAAAATTCTCCTGTAATATCAAAAATGGTTCCACAGTATCATTTATCTTCCCGCAGGATAATGATACCATGAAACCATTTTACAAAAAAACTAATTTATCTTTCATCTCCCACAAAGAACAACGCCATTGTTCCCGGACCTGAGTGAGCGCCGATGGTGGCTCCTACCTGATTCATGATAATCGTGTTGATCTGGTATTTTTCTTTTACTTTCTCTGCCACATAATTTGCATCTTCTTCGCAGTCGCCATGACTGATAAAGATGGTATGGCAGGTGTCATGATAGCTGCCGATTTTCTCATCCATAAGCTTTACCAGCTCCTGAAGGGATTTTTTACGGCCGCGGACTTTTCCGATGGCAGTGAGTTTTCCGTCGTTGTCTACATGAAGGACCGGTTTAATATTCAGCATGCTTCCTACTACTGCAGTAGTTCTGGAAATGCGGCCTCCGCGGTATAGGTGATTTAAATCGTTGACTGTAAAAAGGTGTACCATATGAAGCCTGTTCTCTTCTGCCCATTTCGCAACTGTCTCCAGATCTTCTCCCTGCTCTTTCTTCTCCTGTGCAAGGTAAACCAGAAGCCCCTGACCAAGGGAAGCGCCAAGAGAATCTACCACGATGATCTTGCGGTCCGGATAGTCCTCCATCAGTTCCTCTGCTGCAATACGGCTGCTATTGTATGTACCGCTTAAGGCAGAGGAAAATGCAATATGAAGAATATCTTTTCCTTCTTTCAGGTAAGGCTCCAGCAGTGCTTTTGCATTTTCAGGATTTACCTGTGCTGTGGTTGGCATGGAACCGTTTCTCATTGCCTCATAAAATTCATGCTCCGGAAGGAAATTTCCATGTGTATAATTTTTTCCATCCATGGAATAACTGAGATACATGCAGCCTACTCCATGGTCTTTGAGATATTTCTCCGGAAGATCTGAATTGTTGTCGGTGGTGATCACATATTCGCTCATGTTGTCGCCCTCTCGTTTTCTGATATTTTTCACTTTCTGCCCATTAACTGTTCAGTGTCTTCGCAGTTGCAAAGCAAAATCCGCTGCCTGCTCAGCAATGGGTCTTTCATCTATAATAAAAACACTTCTATTATAAATACAGCTACATACAGTATAGCATCAAACTATCAGCCAAACAACTACTTTTCCTTCTCAACTGCCTTAATCGCTTCCTGCAGCTGATTATCCTCCTCATGAGTAATCTCGTCTTTATTCTTATTCAGCAGACGGGTATCCAGAGAAACCTCTATATCAGGTTTGATTCCTGTTTTGTTGATGTTGTTTCCTTTTGGAGTGTAGTAATTGGCAACAGTCAGTTTAATGGCGCTTCCGTCTGAGAGCTGGCGGATGGATTGTACCACGCCTTTTCCGAAAGTGGTTGTTCCGACGATCGTTCCAATACCATAATCCTGCACTGCACCGGCAAAAATCTCTGATGCACTGGCGCTGCTTTCATTTACCAGGACTGCAAGCGGAATCCGGAGTTCGTTTTTGCCATCACATTTTTCCTCTTCTCTGTTTCCGTCCTTATCTTCGGTGTAAACGATCAGTCCTTCCGGAAGGATTTTCCGCAGGACATCACAGACAGAATCAAGAAGTCCACCCGGATTATCGCGGAGATCCACGATCATTTTCTCCATTCCCTGTTTTTGCAGGTCATCAAAAGCTTCCTGATACTGTTCGCCGGTAACGCCTGTAAACTGTGTAATGCGGATGTAACCGATTTTAGAATCCAGCATTTCATGGAAAACAGACGGTAATTCCACATCTATGACAGGGACTGTGATTTCCATGGCATCTTCTGCACCTTCTCTGTGAACAGTAAGCACTACACTGTCTTTATCTGAATTGCGGACAATGTCTGCAACATCAGATACCTCATCTTCTGTGATATCTTCCCCGTCAATGGCACTGATGATGTCCCCTTCCTCCAGTCCTGCTTTTTCTCCGGGACCGCCCTCATAGCATTCAACAATCTTTACTCCGCCTTCTTTGTTCTTCTCCATAAGAATGCCGATCCCCACATAGCTTCCCTCATTGGAAGAATTCTCAGAATCGTATTCCTCTGCTGTATAATATCTGGAATAAGGATCATCCAGTCCATAGAGAAGACCTGCATAAAGCCCTTCCTGAAGCTTTTCTTCATCCTTATCTCCCAGATAGTATCTGTCGATCAGCTCTTCAAGATATGCCAGCTTTGATGTACACTTGCGATCACCAAGAGCTGTTCCTTTTGCTGCAAGACCTGTTCCCGCAAAGGCACCTGTACCGATGCATGTCACAACCAGTGCTCCTGCTACTGCACCTTTCCAAAATTCTTTATTTTTCATGTCTGCACTCCTGTAAAAAAGCCGCCGGTTTATGATATGATATCATTGTTCCGGCAGCTTCATGCTTATCTGCTTTTTATTATACTCTTAAATGCTTTCTTGTTGTAAAGAAACTTCCGATCAGTCCGATTCCGATTCCAAGTGCCAGTCCTATAGGAAGCAATGTCTGGTAAATCTGCCATACCGGGATAAAATCAACCACACCGGTCAGCACATTAAATTTGTTCAGAATATAGGATACCGCTGCATTATAGCAGAAATAAAGTCCGACCAACGGTATAGCAGCACCGATAACTCCCAGCACAATGCCTTCCAGAAGGAATGGAGCTCTTACAAATGCATCGGTCGCTCCTATGTACTTCATGATTCCGATTTCTTCCTTACGAACTGCAATACCGACAGATACTGTATTGCTGATCAGGAAAATAGAAATGATAAGTAATAATGCTATGATTGCAATGGAAACATAGGAAACCAGTTTATTGACATTTCCCAGTGTCTTGGCTGCTTCCTCGGACTGATTTACCAGACGTACATGTTTCAGCCCTTCTATATAAGAAACCAGCTCTGACTGTTTCGTGATATCGTTCATGTATACACTGTAGTTTGCCTGGTTTGCAAGCGGATTGTCATCTTTAAATCCGTCTGCCGCTTCAGATCCCTGGAAATATGTCTCTTTAAATTCTTCCCATGCCTCATCAGCGGATGTGAATTCAATTTTCTCTACTTCCGGGCGTTCCTTAATTTTCTTACCGATTGCCTTGATCTGTTTGTTCGTTGTTCCTTTATCAAAGAATACTGTGATCGGGACTTCCTGCTCTACTTTATGAGCAACATTGTTTACGTTATTCACGATAGAGAAGAAAATGCCAAACAAAAAAATACAGGCAGCCATGGTAATGATAGATGCCAGGGAAAACATCCAGTTTCTCTTAATGTTCTTGATACCCTGTTTCAGGGTATACCATATTGTGCTAGGCCTCATGATATTCTCCCTCTTTCTCGTCACTTATTATGGAACCTTCATGCATAGTAACTACACGTTTCTTCATTGCATTTACGATCTCTTTGTTGTGTGTTACAACAAGGACTGTGGTTCCTCTGTCGTTGATCTGTTCCAGAAGCTTCATGATTTCTTCGGAAGTCTTCGGATCCAGGTTTCCTGTAGGCTCGTCTGCCAGAAGGATATCCGGACGGTTAACCAGCGCCCTTGCCAGTGCAACTCTCTGCTGTTCTCCACCGGAAAGTTCATCCGGGAAGGATTTGTATTTGACCGCAAGTCCAACTTCCTGAAGTACCTCCGGGACACGTTTACGGATTACTCTTGTGGGACGGTTGACTACTCTCTGGGCAAACGCTACATTCTCATATACATTTCTGTCTTTCAGAAGACGGAAGTCCTGAAATACTACGCCCAGCTTACGGCGGTATTTGGCTACTCTTCTGTGTTTCATTCCTTCCAGACGTTCACCGCTTACGATGATCTGGCCGGATGTGGAATCCAGTTCTTTCATAAGAAGTTTGATCAGGGTTGTTTTTCCTGAACCGCTGTTTCCTACTACAAAGACGAATTCACCTTTATCTATATGTAAGTTCGCATGGTTCACTGCCGGAAGGCCGGGACCATAGGACTTGCTTACATCTATAAGATCTATCATAGATTTTTCCTCCAATGGGTTAATGGATTTGTAACATTATTGTAATGTATGTTTTTGGGGATTGCAAGAGATTTTTGAGGATTCATAGAATGTTCACAGTAATGCAGTCAACATTCATTCCAAATTGCCTGCGGCAATGGAATTTTGGCTTGCATGTCTCAGGATATTGCATACCTTATCAATTGCAATCTCGATTTCTAACTATACACTGCAAGGCTGGATTTGTAAAGGTCAAAAATGCCTGCGGCAGCAATTAAAGCTGTGGCAGGCATTGAAAGTTTTCCTTCTATTATAATATATCAGTATTCCAGTGTTTCCATATATTTCATATAACGTACTACCATGAGTGCAATCTTGAATGTAATGGCATCTTCAAAAACGCGGAGATCAAGACCTGTACTCTTCTGGAGTTTATCGAGGCGGTAGACCAGAGTGTTTCTGTGGATGTAAAGCTGTCTGGATGTCTCTGAAACATTGAGGCTGTTCTCGAAGAACTTATCAATTGTGACCAGAGTCTCTTCGTCAAAGTCATCCGGGGATTTGCCGCCGAAGATTTCTTTGATAAACATCTTACAGAGTGGGATCGGGAGCTGGTAGATCAGTCGTCCGATTCCCAGAGAGCTGTATGCGATCACTTCTTTATCTCCGAAGAAAATCTTACCTACATCAAGAGCCATGCGGGCTTCTTTATAGGAACGTGATACTTCTTTCAGTTCATTGACGATAGTACCGTATGCCATATGTGTCTTACCGTCATTTCCCATTCCAAGAGTATCAAGGATAGTATGTGCAAGCTGATCCATCTCAGGATAATTCTCACCATCTTCAAGTTCCTTGACTACGATAATACTCTTCTCATCTACTGCTGTGATAAAATCTTTACTCTTACCGCCGAAAAGACTCTTCACACTCTCCATTGAGCTGTGGTCTTTCTCCTGTGGCATTTCAAGGATCATGACTACGCGGCGGACATCTGCCTCAATGTGCAGTTTCTTCGCACGATTATAAATGTCAACAAGGAGCAGATTGTCAAGAAGAAGGTTCTTGATAAAGCTGTCTTTGTCAAAGCGTTCTTTGTACGCTACGATCAGATTCTGGATCTGAAAAGCGGCGAGCTTGCCGACCATATAAGTATCTTCATCGTCGCCATGGGCAACCAGTATATATTCCAACTGATAGTCATCACAGACTTTAAAATACTGGAACCCCTTTACAAGCTGGCTGTCGGCCTGTGATTCTACGAAAGCCTGTACATCCTGTGTTGCAATGGAAAAATCTGCAAAAGTACTTGCAAGCACTTTACCTTCTGTGTCTAGTACACAAAATTCTGTTCTGGAAATCTCTTTTAACCCTTCAAGAGTATTCTGAAGCACCTGATTCGATATCATCTGATTTTAATCCCTTCTCATCCTATAGTGTTTATTTTCCGTTTTAACTATAAAACCTTATACCTGTATTGTATTTTAATATATATTTACCAAAAATGAAAGAGGAAAGAGAAAAAAATTTACAACTTTTTATATATTTTTTTGTATTACTTTTTTTCAATAAAACCTTCTCCATGGACTTCCCTGGCATCTGTCACTATCACAAAAGCTTCCGGATCAATTTCATCTACTTTTTCTTTTAGCATTACGATTTCTTTTTTATTTACCACGCAGAAGAGCATCAGTTTATCCTGTCCGGAGTACATTCCTCTGGCACTGATGCCTGTCACACCTCTGTCCAGATCTTTCATGATCATATTTGCTATTTCCTTTGGCTTTGCCGTAATGATATAGGCAGCTTTTGAGAATTTCAGACCTTCAATCAGACCGTCAGATACTTTTGTCACCAGATATACCGCAATGATGGCATAGAGTGCCTTGTGGATGCCAAACACATACATACCCACCAGTACAACACCTGCATCTATAACCTGCATGATCTGTGCGATCGAATAGTGCTGCAGATATTTCCGGATGATGGCTGCCATCATATCGGTTCCTCCGGTTGTTCCACCGCCCAGAAAGACAAGACCGATTCCCACCCCCTGGATCACACCACCGTAAAGCGCAGCAAGAAGAAGATCATTGCCCGCAAGGTTCCATACAGGTTCTATGGCAAGCCAGGTGGACAGAGCAATTTCCCCTGTCAGGGCTTTTTTTACAAAGGAGAATCCATTAATCTTCCATCCAATCAGAAACAGTGGAATGTTCAGACCCATATTTGTTACCCAGAGAGGGATACCACCATCAATGATTCCCTGACTCCCTGCTTTTATAATGATCGCGATACCTGAAAAGCCTCCGGTTACCATACCTGATGCATCAAATACGGAATTGATCGCCAGTGCCATTAATCCGGTTCCTGCTATGATCATCAGATATTCCAGAAGCTGTGATTTTTTTCCATTTACTAACTTCATTCATTCGCCTCCTTGTATTCTGCAAAAATAATATTTGTTTTATGCTTTCATGAGTGTCAGCCAGAGATACCACTTTATCACTGTGCCGTAATTATCCTTCTATAAACTACAAGAACGGCAGCAATCCACAAAGGACTGCTCCCGCTCTTATTCTTACCTTATTTTTCAGGCTTATTGATAAAATTTACAAAGTGATAACTCTCCATTATCTGGAAGTATTTAACGATTCTTGGATATAAAGGCTCTGCCTTCTCCCCAAATTCGTCTTTTACCAGTGCAGCAATCTCTGCCACTGTCTTCCTGCCGTCTATGAGAGGCCAGATAAATGTACCATTGTCATCCAGATGAATCTTCGTATATCTGGGTTTTCCAAACAGTTTCTGGGCGATCGTGTTAAATGCGCCCTTATTCTCTATTTCCAGCACCATTCTCCCCCTGATATCCGTATGCCAGCGAAGCTGTGTACTGCGCTCAGGAATGAGATCCAGATAATTGATCTGTAATTCTTTTTTCTTTTTACTCATTTAAATATTATCATCTCCGCCTGATCAGGCTTTCTTCTTGTTCCAGATACTGAATTTCAGAAGGCTTAAGATCATAAGTAACATCAGGATCACGCCGCCTGCATTACCAAGGTTAATGCTTCCGGAGAGATCAAATACACTGCTTACGTTTACTACTGCAAGGATTGCAAGAAGGATACCTACAAGACCTTCACCTGCGATCATACCAGCACAATAAAGTGTACCGTCTGTTGCCTGTGCCTCTTTAGTCTTAGCATCAACGTTCTTTCTGCCGTCAACGAACATACGAACAACACCACCGATCATGATAGCAGCGTTGAGGTAGATTGGAAGGTAAAGACCGATAGCAAATGGCATAACCGGAATTCTTAAGATTTCCAGACCAATTGCAAGGAATACACCGATAAATACCAGTGTCCATGGAAGCTTGCCGCCCATGATACCTTCTACGATCATCTTCATCAGAGTTGCCTGAGGAGCAGGTACTTCTGCACTTCCGTATCCCCATGCAGTGTTCAGAAGATAAAGAACTCCACCGATAGCAAGACCGGCAGCAACAACACCGATAAGCTCACCGATCTGCTGCTTCTTAGGAGTTGCACCAAGAAGATAACCTGTCTTTAAGTCCTGTGAAGTATCACCTGCGATCGCTGCTACGATACAGATTACGGAACCGATCGCAATTGCTGCTTTCATTCCGTCGATACCTGTTTTGCCTGATGCTTTGATAACCATTGTTGCGATCAGAAGTGTAGCGATAGCCATACCTGATACGGGGTTGTTGGAGCTTCCTACAAGACCAACCATACGGGAAGATACAGTTGCAAAGAAGAAGCCGAAGATTACGATGATCAGCGCACCGATCGGGTTAACCGGGATAGCCGGAACAAGCCAAATGATCGCAACCATTGCCACAATACCGATCAGGATAACGTTCATTGGAAGATCCTGTGCAGTTCTTTCTGTACTTGTATTCTTGCCACCCTTCATGCTCTTCATGGAATCACGGAAGGTTGCAATGATCAGAGGCAGGGATTTGATCAGAGAAATAATACCACCTGTTGCGATAGCTCCTGCTCCGATATATTTTACATAAGTACTCCAGATTTTAGATGCTCCGCCTGCTGCATAAAGAGCAGAAATTGTTTCTGTTCCGGGATACATAACTGTATCAGCTCCGAACAGACAGATTACCGGAATCAGCACCATCCAGCCAATAAGAGAACCAACAAACATAAAGGATGCGATTCTTGGTCCTACGATATATCCAACACCGAGAAGTGCAGGATAGCATTCCATACCAATTTCACCTTTGAATCCTTTAAATGCTACTGCAACGTCTGCAGGGATTACCTTTAAACCGTCAACGACAAATTTAAAGATCGCTGCGATTCCCATACCTGAGAATACTGTCGCAGCGTTTGCACCACCCTCTTCACCTGCAAGAAGAACATCTGCGCAGGCAGTTCCTTCAGGATAAAGAAGTGTTGCATGCTCTTTTACGATCAGTGCGTTACGAAGTGGTACCATAAAAAGTACACCAAGAACACCACCGCAAAGTGCGATTAATGTGATTTCCACGATACCCGGCATTTCACAAAGTCCTTCTTCTGCCCAGAGGAACAGAGCAGGCATTGTGAAAATTGCACCGGCTGCCAGTGATTCACCGGCTGAACCGATTGTCTGGACCATGTTGCTCTCCAGAATGGAGTTCTTTTTCATGATCTTGCGAATTACGCCCATGGAAATAACTGCTGCCGGAATGGAAGCAGATACAGTCATACCTACACGCAGACCAAGATAAGCATTGGCTGCACCGAAGATAACTGCAAGGATAACACCCATGATGATGGATGTCACCGTAAATTCAGGTGTGATCTTGTCAGCCGGAATATACGGTTTGAACTCTTTGTTTTTGTCCATGATTTCCTCTCCCTTTTGTATTGATTTATAAACATAGAACATTATAGCGAAATTTATACAAAAAGGCAAGGTGAAAAAACTGGTTTTTTATGCACTTTACCATATTAACGTGCTAGCTTGATAATCTCTTAACATATCAGCACGCTCAAACAGCATATTTTTGCCCTGTTTTGTCAGTCTATTCATCTGAATCCAACTGTTTAATCAGGTATCTCCCGACAATTCTGGAAAAATTCGAAATATCCCGGATATATGCGAAATCTTTGCCAAATATCTTTTTTTCTGTGGAAAGGTCTTTTTCTTCCCCTGCAAAGACTCCCAGAACACTTACTCCAAGGTTTCGCAGGTGCCGCACTTCTGTAGCAGTATCATTGATCGCATATTTTCCCATATAAGGTTCCGGGTTCTTTGCGTGAGGTCTGTTTACGATGACATCATATGGTTTTCCATCACTTAATACAATGAGGATTTTTTTCTCCTCAGATCTCTGAAGCAGACCGTATCCTGCGGTTTTGATAGCAAGTCCATCCCTGTTATTGGAAGAAGTTACATAATTAAAAATATTTTCATTAGCTGACTGTGGATCATCGTACTCACGGAATCTGTGAAGGATCGTATAGTCCCAGAATGTGCAGAAGCTCATGACACGGTGAGGCAGGTTTACATTGCTTAATGCTTCACTGATGATATAAGCCTGTAATGCCACATCTCCCTGCCTGGACATCTGGGAACCGCTGGCATCGATCAGCACATCTACTACGAAATCAGATGCATCAGATTTCAATTCTCTTTTAAACAGATTTGCTTCACTGCTTCTGCCCACACGCCAGAGTCTGGACGGAATGATCGTTCCTCTGTCTGACAGTACTTCCTGCGTCTCGCTTTTCAGCACCAGTGTCTTTCGTAAAAGGTCTGTGAGGGATGCGATGTTCTGCTTTACGATTCTGTGTTTGTCATGGTAGAGCCAGATATTCTTATTCTTTAATCGCACTGCATATTCGTACTGATAGTTTCGTTTGACCGGATTCTTAAGAATTCCTTCTGTAAAATAAAGGCTGCAGTCCCTGTGAAGTTCCCTGCACATCAGATAATTCATTCGCTTCTCTTCTGCAGGAGTCAGATAAGTTTTTCCGAAATTCAACTCAACATAGGTGTATGCTTTCTCAAGTTCTTCCTCTGTGAGAATTGTAATTTTGTGTTTGGTCTGGCGCTGTTTTTCCATTTCTTCAGTGACAGCAGTGTCTTCCATGTCCGTAATCTTATTTGTCATCTGTTCGATGTAACTCTCCAGAGCTTCCTCATAAAGTTCTTCTGTGAGAAAATCTTCCCAGTCGTATTCTGTCAGTTCTTCCATGGTGACTGCCATAACCTGTTCCAGTGTTCCATGATCTTTCTCAAAATTCGGATCAATGATAGTGTTGTAAAGACTGTCAATAATACGGATCAGTTCTATAGTGTCTGCAGCTGTTCTGGCTTTGTAAACCATGTCGCGGATTTTCCGAAGACGCTCTTCTACATAATGGTTTCCATTCTGTAAACGGTCACGCAGGATGGCAATCTTCAGGCGACCGAGAATATCTCCGTATGCGGGCATCTGTTCAAACTCCTGATCCAGGATATCCTCGAATGCTTCCTTCTGCATCTCCCGGACTCCCGGACGTTCCTGACAGATTTTGTCCCCGATTGCTTCTTCTACACATAGCTGTGCTACTGCAGTCAGTTCTCCCTCTCCTGCCTGGCAGAAAACTTTTTTTACCAGATATAAACCCAGCAGATTCCTGTCATAATATTTTGCCAGAGCGCCCTGCTTGATGCCGTCATACAGAGCGATTGCTTTTGAGCGCAGATACAGGGAAACGTCTACTTTCATATTTAACGTGTAATCCCCGCTGATAGTCCAGAGGAGATTGCGGATCCTGTTTTCCAGTTCCAGACGGTAATCGTCGATTTCTACGATTTTCTCATCTTTCATATACATCATCCCTTGTCCAGTCTGCCGGAATTCTGGTTTTCACAATATCCTCTACGATTTCTTTCTCGAAAATGTCAAAGGTCTTGTTCACCACTCCCATAGTAACTGCTTTTCTCGGAGAAAGTCCGGTTTCTACAATCTTCATGGCTGCAAGGAGACCTCGCAGATCCAGAGGTTTGGTGGAAATTTCACTGTTTGTGGCTTTGAGCTGAAGATCCAGGAATACTCCGATGAACTGTGTTCTGGCGTTTTCTTTTATATTTGGAAACATCCGGCGGAAAATAAATTCCAGGGATTCTTCAGTCTGAGCCGGCATGTCTATGACCAGAAATCTGGATACCAGCGCTTCATTGAGTTCTTTGGTTCCTGCATAACCGTAATTCATGGTTCCAATAAAACGGGCAGCCGGATGAAGATCAATTTTGTCATAGCCCGGGACATCGATGGAACGGCGATAATCCAAAGTTGCATGAAGAACGGAAACTGCATCGTTCTTTGCCATATTGATCTCGTCGAGGATTCCGAAACCACCGTATTCTGCACACTGATAGATAGTTCCTTTGCGGAGCTTAACTTCGTTGTCCACGAAAGTGTCTGTGCCGATCAGATCTCCGCTGTTAGTATTTACATGAAAAGAAACATTGTACGCGGGACGGTTGAAAATATATGCCAGGTTCTCTGCAAGGATATTTTTTCCTGTTGCCTTCGAACCGGTGAGTAATAGATTCTCCCCTTTGAGCAGTCCGGCAATGGCCATTTCCAGAATGTCTTTTCCGTAAAATGGAATGGATGGTTTCACAATCCTGTCTGCTGTCTCCGGTACCACCTCATACCGGCTACGGAATTCTTCTACTCTCTTTATCAGTTCAGGGGCTACCTGCTGCTCCTCCAGAAATTTCAGTTCTTCCATTTAGTTCTCCTTTATATAACTATTATAGTCCAGTTTGTGTTATAGAAAAAGGCCGCTTATCTTTTACAGATTCACGACCCTTTCATTATAGCATTCTTCTTTATATTTTTACAACATTATACTTCAAATACAAGATCTCCATAAGAAGGCATCGGCCACATTTCCTTATCTACGATCATTTCCAGTTCATCCACCGGCTCACGTAAAGCTTCCATTGCAGGAACCACCTTTTCTCTGCAGAATAC
>OBIA01000960.1_pt1 | contig 15764 bp, 7 predicted proteins | sample 1519911 | NCBI WGS metagenome assembly OBIA01 (sample SAMN04209236, study PRJEB22552) | human gut metagenome | biome: gut; material: feces | host: Homo sapiens | place: USA: Oklahoma | reverse complement strand
CCTCTGTCGCTCCGCGACATCTCCCCGCCCCGCGGGGAGTCACCCCTCAAGGGGCGCCAATATCTAACCTTATGTTTGCGGTGGCTCCCCTTTGAGGGGAGCTGTCTGCAACGCAGACTGAGGGGTGGTTCCTCGCCACAAACCTAACGGCCGTGGGGTGGTTCCTCGCCACAAACCTAACGGCCGTGGGGTGGTTCCCCGCCACAAACCTAACCCGTAGGGTGGTTCCCCACGCAGGGCCTAAAAATCAGCCGAACAACGGCCATGTACACCCAAAAAATTTATTTCCCAATAACCCACCATAGGGGGAGGGCCAAACCCGGCCCTCCCCCTGTGTATGATGGATTATCCCTCTATACCCTATTGGTGAATTGTAACATTGTTTTGCCTTGCGGCAGGCGCATCAGGTGCGGTTCTTCTTTTTCAGGCTCAGCAGCACGCCAACACCGGCCACAACCAGCAGCACGCCAATGCCGCTGAACAGCAGGGTGCCGAAACCACCGGTGGTGGGCAGGTTGAAGCCCTTGCGGTTGATGATGACGGTAACATGGCGGCCATACGTCTTATCGCCCTCGGTAACGCCAGTCTGAGTACCATCCTTAGTAAAAGTTTCTACCTTTTTTGTCACATCATGCTTAACCAGTACATCACCTTTATACTCCAAGGATTCAGTCCATGTCGTCTTATAAGCAATATTCAATTCTACTTTTACCGGAGCCTGCAAAAGGTTATAACCCTTGTTCGTTTTAGTTTCTACCAGATAGTAAGTGCCGTTTGCAAGTCCGTCCACATTGGCTTTACCACCATTAGCCGTCGTGATATCAGACTTAACTTTTGCCCACTTCTTGCCTTCGCCTGCTGTCGGAAGTTTCAGTGCGTTTGCTGTAGCGCTATCAATTTCGACTGCACCGTCAGGAAGTTTTTCATCGTTTCCTACCAGCTTATACAAATCAAAGGTTACGCCATCAAGGAAGATATCTTTATTATTTTCTTTGACATCAGCCTTCTTCACAATCTGAATCTGGAACGTATAAACGACAGTTTCATCGCTGCGTTTATAATTGTTCTCCGGATTGTCCTTTTCGGCATCGCTCACATCTGTTTTGTTAGAGTACTCCAGCTTAGCCTGGTTCGAGTTGCCATCAGTGGTCATATCTGCATCAGCAGTCAGTTTTGCCTTATAGCTAATGACAATCTGCTTACCTGCATATGCTTCCATCTGGGCGGGAATAAACGCAACCTTAAAACCGCCATTGTCAAGTTTAGTAATGGTGTATGCGTCTGTAGGAACGGCTACCAAGCCTTCGTCACTATTATACTGGACACTGATAAGGGAGTTACCTTTAGCATCCACTACCTGATCTTCCAAATTGGTCGGGGTATCCGTTACTTCAAACTTCTTCAGGCGGGTGATATTCTGGGGAACGGTAACAGTAATCTTGTACGGAATTTCATCGCCTACATTGTAGTCAGCAGCTTTACGATAATCGTTGCTTGTACGGTCTTTTACCGTCTTTTCAATGTCAGGTGCATAGTTTTTAACTGTTACTGTTGTGTTTTCTGCGGTATAGTCACTGCTATGGTCTGCATCTTCTGCTCTGCTTACCTTACCATCTTCAGCAATCGTAAATACATAATAATCACCTGCATTGATGACGTATTTACGATTTTCACCTGTTACTGTATCGCTATAACCAATTTCCTTGAAACGGTAAGTACCCGGCTTCAAACCGTCAATGGTTACTGAACCGTCAGGAGCAGTCGTTTCAAAAGTAGTAGTATCATCGGGATAAGGTACCCATGTATTTGTATCGTCATCCTTCAGACGGTCAAGACTAAATTTAACCCCTGCCAGCGGTGTTACAGTTTCTCCTTCAACGCCGACCTTTTTCAGCGTAATAGCACCTTTATGTGTGCTGTTTTTGGGGTAAACAACCACATCATACAACCACTGCTTCTGAGCGTTTGCATCTTCTGTCACACGCGTCATAGGAATAGAAACCAAGAACGGTTCTACCGGTTCAGTAACTGTAGCCGGTTTGCTGGTTTCCATCACAAGATAAAGGCCAACAGGGAGATCCGTGAACTGCACCATGCCGTCCGCGTTTGTTTTTTTCTCCACGCCGATGTCAGCAACACCTTCAATTCGGTTGTTATATTGTGCTTTTACTTTGCCATTTTCATCAATGTAGTCAGATACTTTCGCTGCTGGTTCACTTGTTTTACCGTCATAATATTCTTGCAATGTGGTTGCAGCTTTTACCCGATAAATAGTAAATCCAACATCTTCTGCGGGTTCCGTGCCATCAGGAATATTCTGCTTTTCACCTGTACCATTTTCGCTTACAATATCCTTGTCGTGCAGATACTTATAAATGGTAATCGAGCCTTTCTGATTGGGATCAATTACACTGTCTGTTGTCTTCGTTGTTTCTGGCAATGCGGGTGCATCCGCTGCCATTGCTGGCATAGCGCACAGGCTGAGGGCCAGAGCGGCGCTCAACAGGCCTGTGAGAAAACGTTTTGCTTTTTTCATTTCAGTACCTCTTCTCTTAAAAAAATCATCATCGGATGGGCGGCGGGGCCGCCCGGCTTAAGGGTTCTGCATCAGCACGGCGTGCAGTGCGGGGCGCTGCAGCGGGGAAACGCTGCCGCGCCGCCCGCACTGTGCCGTGAAGAAAAAAGGAGGAAAAACTGGGCCGCTTGCCCACTTGGCTTAAGGTGCATCTGAAATCAAAGGAAATAACGGATATTTCGCAGCCACAAGCAGGATGTAAGGCAAAGAGCCGCCGGAATCCTTTCCGGATCCCAAGGCTTCTTAACACAAAATCCGGCTGCGCTTATAGAAACAGGCGATATTTTCCGCTTTTCAGTTACACCCCCGGCTTATGGCCGCGCCCTGCCGTAAACGGGCGCGCACGGGCGGGCAGGCCCTGCATCCTGGGGGTTGCTGGGTTTCCGGGGGATGGTTAATGTCGCCGGCCCCCTTTCCTGTTGTAGCGGAATGTGAATATCAACAGCCCTGCCACCGCCAGCGGCATGCCGATCAGCAGCCACAGGCTTGGCGCGTCTGCACCCGTGTGGGGCAGCTCAGGCGTTTTACGGTTCAGAACGGTAAGGGTCATGGTGTAGGTGTTGTCGGACTTCGTAAACTTGTCTCCGAGCGGAATTACCTGCCCATCAATAGAACACGTGCCGTCTTGGGTAAATTTGATCACAATTGGCTGTGCCAACAGGTTGTACCCCGGATGTGCCTTGGTTTCCGTCAGGCGGTATGTACCGGGTTTCAGATTTGTGAACGGGTTCGGGGTTATTTTGCCGTTGTCGTCCGTTGTACCGGTAATGGAACCTATGTTTGTGCTATCGAATGGGTAGTTTTTATCTACTACCCACTGCGATTCTCCTTCGGTTGTTGTTTCGACCAGCTTTTCCAGCTTGAACTCAACACCACTCAAGAGCACGTCATTGCTATTTTCGTCTTTTTCCGCGTCCTTCTTGATGATATCCAGTACAAACTTCGGGTTCTGCAGCTTGTTGGTCAGCACAATCTTGCCGCTGCCGCCGGTGATGGTTCCACCGTTTACTTTGGCTGGCGTTGTAGTTGCGCCGGTTTCGCTGTCCTTTTCGCTTTTTGCTGTTGCTTCAGCCGTTACAACATACGTATTGCCCTTAATCGTAATGGTTTCGCCTGGTGCTACCTGTTCAAATTGGTCATTCTCCACCGTACCTTCCACAATGCGGTACACATAATCGGTCTGGCTTTTATCCGTATTGATTTGGTACTGATCCAAACCGCTAAAGGTATACAGCCAGCCGTAAGTACCGCGGTTAATGGTAACATAGTTTGGGCTGTCTGCTCTCGGGTAGTTTACCGGTTTCCAGTCTGCATCGTTTTGGCTGGTTGCCAGACGGCGCTGGAGCTGGATGTAAATCTCGTTCGGCTGGTTCGTTGTACCAAGGACCGTATCATTTGCATCTTTCCAGAGCTTATCGAACTCAATGTTGATCAGTGTGCGCTGGGTGTTGGTAAAGATTGCGGTAAGTTCCGGATTGTTCGGATCTTTGCTCTTCTCAATCACGCCTTCCACCATGGTGTTGTTTTTGATCACATGGGCGGATTTGCAACTATCCGGAACGGTTACGCTTTGCAGTTTGGCACCATCGTTGCTTCCGACTTCCTCGATGATATAGCGGGTACCAACGGGGATGCCGGTGATGGTTCCGGTGCTTTCGCCCTTAATCGTAACGGTTCTTTCGATGGGCTTTTCTTCCAGACCCTCACCGCCAACATCATTAAAGGTAACTTTGAAGGTGTAGGTTCCGGTCAAGGTTTCGCCCTCTGCGGCCTTCTTTTGGATTTTCAGCCCGCCGGTTTTGACGGTGTTGACGTATTTTACCTTTAGCTTTGTCAGCGTGGAGCTATTTTCGTCCGGGTCCTTATAGGAGCGGAAGACGATGGTGTCGGCGGAGGGTTTGTTCCCGGTATAGCTATTACCCGTTTGATCATCATTCGGTCTTATTTTTTCCGTTCGGCCATCATTGGGGCTGCTTCCCTCCTGCTTGTCCAGCGACTTGTTCGTGTCGGTAACTGTCACGGATTCGCTATCGCCCTTCATCGAAGTAACCGCCTGCCCGTTCTCGCACACCGTCCATGTGGTGTCGTACAGGTTTTGGTTCAGATCCTCTTTGAGCGAAATGTAGCTGCCGCGGCGGAACTGGTCGCTGAAGGTAACGGTTTCTCCATCTTCCAGAACAAAGCGTCCGTCATCGTCCACCAACTGGGTGTCGTTGTCCTTGGTGGATGTGTACTGTGCGTTTATGGCGTTTTGCAACTGACCGCTTGTGGCGGAGCCGTAATCCGGGATTTCCTTCTGATCGGTTGTAAAGCCGGTCATCGTTTTTGGCACCGCTTTGGGAATGAAGGTAAAGTTCCTGAAATAGATGTGGCGGCTATAGTTATCGCCCACGCGGATGGTTTTGACCTTGCCGTTAAAACCGTCCTGCGCTTTCATCTTGTTCAGGTCCAGCTTTACGGTGACCCATGCGCCTGTCTTCACTTCGACCGAGCCATACGTTGCGCCGTTAATGCCTGATGTGCCAAGGCTGCCTTTTTGGACGGGGGTAGGTGTTTGATCATCCAGCAGTTCCAGATACAGGTTGTTGAGGGAAAGGCCACCTCCACCACCATCCCTTGAATCAACGTAAACCTGGAACGTAAGGAAGCGCATTTTTTCGATATTGATGGGGCTATTCAGCGTCAGGATGCCATAACGTTTATCACGCGCTGCACTGACGGGTTCCGTATCCATATAGCGTGCGTACCAGTGAAGGACCTGTTCGGTATCTTGCCCGGAATCTGGCCAGTGGTTTGGTTCCAACCTGAAAATGTACTCACTTTCTTTTCCTGGGGTTGCGGGTTCAATCTTGTTTTCTTTCGCAGTCAAATCCACCACTTTGGACTGAGTTCCGCTTTCATCCGGGCCAGCGGCATCTTTTGTTCCATAATGGGTTGCCTGGTTCTTGATGGTGAAGTTGAAGATTTTCTGGTTTTTAAAGCAGTTTTTGAAGTCATCATCAGTAACGTTGGTCAGATCGACTTCTTTTTGAACCTGCAGCTCGTTATTATCCGGGAAGTTGAACGCCACCGCCATGTTGGACTCCCACATACCGCGTTCCATATAGTACATGGTAAGGGTGTGCTTGCCGGTGGAAAGATTGGGGACGGAGACACTTGCGTTTTTATAATACGTTTCGGTTGTTCCTAAGTAAGTAATACTTGTCTCCGTTGTATGGTTGCTTTTATCACAATTATCAGCGCCATAATCAGCGTTATTAACACGTGTCTTGTTGTTCTTGACCTGGCTGACATAGGAAGTTACGGTGTCTTTCTTGCCACCGCGCTGGTCAAATTCCAACACACCAGAAACTTTGGCATGAGCACCGCCAATATCCAGGACAAGCTGATCGTCAATGAAAACCCACACATCATCATCACCAGAGAAGTAAAAACGAATTGGAATTTCATTATCAAAGTCGTCCTTAACTGTTCCGGTACTGGTTAGGGTAAACGGGATTTCAAGTTTTGCGCCGTAACCGTAATTGTACCTGACTGCGCTCTGACTGGTTGTGGTTTCATTGAACGGGAAGAAGCCATATGCAGTTGAAACATCACTTGTTGAACTTGAACTGTTCACATTGCGGGAGTTCTCGCTCTTATAGTTAGCGGTTGTTCCTGTCGTGCTATCATTACCAAGGTACAACTGATCGCTCTTTGTATCTTTGCGCAGATATAGAGAAGTTTTGCTACTGTCAAACCACCAGTATTCAACGCCCTGGCCTTTTTTCTTGCCATCTTGCTCTGGTTCTACAAAAACTTCTTTTTGGGTAAACGGGAACTCAACATTGTGGTAAACTTCGCCAAGTTTTGCATTTTTGCTGTTTTGGCTGGTCAGGAACTCTTCATTGAAATGCGGTTCTTTCAGGGTCGTGCCATTCATCACGATGTCGCCATCGCTGTCTCTTTGGTCTGCAACAATGCCCTGGAAAGCGTAGGCATTTTTTTTCCCGTTTGCGTTTCCTCCTATATCATAGTTCGAGTTATTGGCTGCGATAAAGATATTGTAAGAACTCCATCCGTACAAATTCAATGTACTTGCAATATCCGCAAATTTTGTACCCCAATCACTTGGCTGGAAATGGCCTGTATAAATGGGATATATAATGGGCTTTCCGGTATTTTTATTTACATAACTCTGATAGTAGTCGCTGATTGCCTGATCGAACTGGCGGAACGTAACCCAGTGGCGTTGATTAACCGCATTATCATTATCGTAGCTATCACGGTTCTTGCCGTTCAGTTCGTAATCTGTATAATAGTCATACAGCGTACTGGTAACATATTTTGTGTTTGGTTTTTCCGTAAATTCAGCGGCGGCAATATCTACTACTTTAGTTTTAGGCTCTTTCCACGTTTCGGCATCACGCAGGGTACCTTTTGGAGCCCAGTAGCCATCACGAGTGGCACCGTTATATACAGCCGCGTCATTCGTATCCGCATAGAAGCAATTATTGCCATCTGTGGGAATCGTCAGCCACGCTGTACTTACTCCGTTTCCTTTTGTCTCCTCGTCACCCTTAATTTCTTCACCGGAAAAGATGATTGAACTATATCCTTGGGGAATGTCAACATAATAAAGATTTTCGTTTGTACCATCTTTTGCCAGCGTGCCGCTTTCGGATTCTTCATCTCCTTTTATTCGATAATAAATGGTCGCTGCTGAATTATTGGCTTTGGGGATTGAATAGTCGTTGGTATCTCCATTCAATGCCATCTTGGAAAAAGTAGCATCGTAATAGATGCGGGTGGCACCGGGACGCCCCCATGTTGCACCCTCAATACCATTGTACATGTAGCAATAGCATTGACCTTCGGAATACTGGAAGCTTTTCTGCTTTTCTCCTGTTACTTTCTCATTATAAAAATTGTAGTATTCACTTATTTCTTCTGTATCATTATCGCCCGCGGTAAAGCGAACAAAAGAGCAAAAAGCGTCAGGAATTTTAAAGGTTGCTGTGGTACCAGGTTGGATATCATTTAAGGATATTGGCTGCTCATCGACCTGAATAAGCGTTCCTTCTTTATCCGGTTCATAAAACCAGGCTTTGACGTTCGTTAGTGTTGCACTGGTTTTATTTTCAAAGGCCATCTCTTTGTTAGCGAAATGCTTATGGCTAACCGTATAGTCCGTCCACTTCGTTCGATCCCAGCTATTCCCCTGATTTCCGTTCCCATTCTTTCCGTCATAGTAGTCGCCGCCGATATAACTCCCATCTGTTGGATTGAACGACATCCACGGTAGACTATTATTATTATCTACTTGAACAATTGTTACTTTGTATGTAGGGTTATCGTCTGTAAGTGAATCTTCCGTATATCCGCAAAATTCAAGTCCACCCAACCCGTTATTTGGATAGTGATCGGCCTTATTCAGGACCGCAGAATAAATTTTTCTTCCGTCCTCCGTTTCGTCAGCTTCCTGCATATCAAGATAATACTTTCGATCTTGTGGACTTTGTCCAATAATGGCATGTATTTTTACCTTTGTATAATTTTCCCAACTGTTAGGCACTGCAAAATAGAGCGTGTGAGTTTCCGTATTTCCCCCCTCACTAACTGCCTGCACGTTATCCACGCTTCTTGCGGCGTACATCTTCTGCGGCTGTTCGGTCGGTTCCGGGGTGGCGGTGGGGGTCACGGTCGGCACAGGGGTGGCCGTTGCGGTGGCTGCCGGTTCCGGGGTCGGGGTGGGTTCTGCTGTGGGCTCCGGCGTTTCGGTCGGGGCGGGCTGCTCCGGCTCGGCGCTTTGTTCCGGTTCCGGGGTGGCGGCATCCGGCACCGGGGTGACGGCGTTCTGCTCCGGCGGAACGGTATCCTCCCCGGAGGCCGTTCCCTGCTCATCCTCCAGCAGCTCTACTTCGTCAGGTGCGTCGGGCAGAAGATCCTCCTCGGCGTATACAGGCAGGGCCATTGCCATAACCAGGCAAGCGGTGACAAGCAGCGCTGTCAGCCGGCGCGCCCAACCTGTTGTGTTTTTTCCTGTTCTATTCAATCTGCTCACCCGTCTTTCGCGCTGGCTTGATGGAAGCACATTGTTCCACAGGGGATCCCTGTGGAACAGTAAAAGAAGCCAGCTTCTTTTACTTGCGCAACCGTTGCCATGTTGTTTTCAAAAAAAAACCGCATCGAGTCTTCTCATTGCGCATTTACTTTTAATTTTCTTAATATAGCACCTTTACACCAGAAAGACAATACAATCCACGCAAATTCCTGTTTTTCAGCACTTTTACTGATTGCGTTTTCCTCCAATTATACAATGTATTCAAAGCCTTTGTATAATTTATTCCTGATTTTCTTTTTGGCAGCGGTCATTTTTATATACTTTGACCGCGTGTTTATGATCCTCTGCGCACACAGAGCGCAACTTTGCAGCAAAATTCGCCTTTTTTGCTACATTTCCCTGTTTTTGCGCAATTATTTGTTTCGCATGCGCCTGTTTGTGGCGGGGCCTGGCGGCTGGGTGGGCGCCTTGTGGGAGGGATGGCAGGTTTGCGGCGCACGGCTCCCGTTTTTTTGCGGCGCGATGGGTACACCGCGCCCCTGCAAACGGTTTGCGGTGTTTGCGGCGGCGGGTGTGTGTTTGGTGGATTGCACGCCCGCCAACGGGACGCTGTTCTCCCTTTACAACGGGGTGCGGGTTTGCTGCAGATATGCCATTCGCTTTTTTGTTCTCCCTGCCCCGCCCCTGATTCCCGGTTCCCCCTTGCCGATCTCTATTTGCGCCAGCTCCTGAGGTGCATCTGAGAGCAACGAAAATAGCGGATCTTTCGCAAGCACAAAATCCGGCTGCGTTTGCTGAAACAGACGAGCTTTTTGACGTTTCAGATAGGACTAAGGTGTATCTGAAAAGTCGAAAATTTAGTCTATTTCTACAAACACAGCGGGATTTTGCGTTAAAGCGCCCTGGAATCCACAAAGGATTCCTGCGGCTCTCTGCCTTAAATCCTGCTTGTGTTTGCGAAATATCCGTCATTTTCTTTGTTTTCAGATACACCTCCAGCTCCCAGCTTTCAATCTATCCTGTGTAAACTGCAACCCCTCACGCGCCATTCTGTGCGGCACTTACCTTATAATATAGGGGTGCTACCCTGTGTAAATTTGCAACTGATCTATTTGAAGCAACTGTGAGCTGTTGCAATTTTGCACAGGGTATTGCCCGCATTCTGTGCCGAACATTCCCGAAACGTGTTGGAAAAGCGCACAGGATTGCCTTGTTACCCTATGCCGCTTACCGTTGGAAAAACGCACAGGTTACCCCCGGAACAGTTGCATTTTACACAGGGTATTCCCGCGCCCCTGCCCCGCCGTGACCCGCGTACCTGTTGGAAAACCACACAGGATAGGCCCGTTCCCCCTGTTGCAATTTACACAGGTTTGGCTGTTTTTGGCTTATTTGCAACTTTACGCAGGTTGCTTTCCGCACAGGAAAATGGTGGTGGAATGCACAGGCTGCAGTTGGTTGAACACACAGGTTTGCGTTGTTAAATTACACAGGCTCTACCTATTACTAATATAGAACTAAACATCTAAGCCATAATAACAACCAGAGGTAAGCCGGGAGATGGGGGAGAACGGGAAAAAATTGGTGTTGCCATTCCATCAGGTTACAGAACTCTGAAACAACAGGACAGAAAAGCACAATAAAACCCTGTGTAACCTGCACCCGGACTGCAACCCCCCACAGGATATATGGCAAACCACAACGCGGGTGTTGCATTTTGCACAGGGTAATGGCAGTGAAACCCTGTGTAAATTTGCAATTCTTGCGCTGAACAACAGGATGTGCTATAATGTTTAGCATGATGTGCGTGACCACCCGGGATACAGCAACCGATATAGGAGGCCCCTGCTTATGGCGGCAAGTAAACAGAAAAAAGATGATCCGTTTGTCGTTACGTTTGAAGAACGCGGGGACCAGACCATCGTTCGCAAATCCAATGACCTTGTACAGATGACGCGCAACAACCTGACGCTGAGCCAGCAGCGCCTGATGCTGCATATTTTTTCGATGATTAAGCCGGAGGATACGGACCTGCCCTCTTATGAGCTGAGCATTTATGATTTTATCAAGATGACCGGCATGGACCCGCACAGCGGGGCGCTGTACAAGCAGGTGCGCAAAAATATTGAGGAGCTGGCCAACGCGCCCATCCAGTGGATCAAGAATAACGGAACTTCCACGGTGGAAACATTCCGCTGGATCGATAAAGTGCGCATTGATGAGGGCCGCGCGCGCATGACCATCACGCTGGATCCGGTGCTGAAACCGCACCTGGTGCAGCTGAAAACCCTGTATACCACCATGGATGTGACCTACACCATGCTGATGCGGTCCACCTATTCCATCCGCATTTACGAGCTGTGCAAGAGCTACCAGAGCCTGTACCTGAAAAAGAAAGCGGCCGGGGAACCGCTGGTATGGAACCTGAGCATGCTGTATGAACAGCTTTCGTATACGGCCAACCGATGGTCGGATTTCCGCCGCCTGGCACTGGAAAAGGCAAAGGCTGAAATTAACGAAAAGACGGATATTATTTTTAATTACGATGTGTACGAAAAAAAAGGGCAGAAGGTTCTTTCGCTGGTGGTAACGATTGACCCGGTGGATGATGCCGCCGCACAGGCCAACCTGGACAGCATCAACAGCACAGTGCGCAAAAAGAGCAAAAAGAAGGGCCGCCCCACCGTGGCGATTGAGGATTCGCTGCTGGATGACCCCAGCGTGATCACCTTTGATTATGTTTCGGCACCGGAAACAACGATCCCCTATTCCTTTGGACGCCACCGCACCGAGCTGCGGGAGGAAATTGTTGTGAAAGCGCGCATGGATCAGCTGCGCGCGGAGATTACGCCCGAAGAGCTGCACGCGGTGGAAGTGATCATTGATGTGTTGGCAGATGCCTGCTGCACCATCCAGGCAGGCGATGGCGAGCAGGACGGCGGCAACAAAACGGTGTTTGGAAAGATGAATGCCATCATCCTGGATTGCGGCGGGCTGACCAGTTGGCTGGCCGGTGTGGCACCCCGTTATGCACAGGAGATCATTCCCCGGTCGCAGACGATGCGCAGCCCGGCGCGGTACCTGAACAAGGTGCTGCGCGAGGATATGGATAACTATCGCATTTATATTTTCCGCAAGGCAAAGCCGGCAGCAGAACCCAAAGAGGAGCTGTTGGAAGCGGAGTACCATGTGATGGACGATCCGGTGCAGCAAACGCTGCCGGAGCCGGAGCCGCCTAAGGTAGAGCTGATTCCCGAAACGATTGTAAAACGGCAGGATATGCGAAAAGAGTTTGCAAAGTTTGTGGATGATGGATACCTGGAAAAGACGTTGACGAGCGGCCAGCGCGGTGCTTACCACGAAATTTACCGCCACCTGGCAGCGCGGTGCGTGCCATCGCCTTCCAGCCTGCGTAATGGGCTGAAAGACGAAATGCGGCTGCATTATCTGGCCTGCATGAATGAAGTGATTGAAAAGTATGGCAGCCTGACCCCATTGATGGAAGCTATGGCGCATGAACTGGACTTTGATGTGTTCTGGGCAAAGGCCGCCAAGGACCCCAACGTGAATAACCCGATGGGGCTGTTCTACCACATTATTGAAGAACGCGCGCTGAACCCGATCGGCACCATAATGAACGACCAGGCACAACGGCAGAAGGTTGCCGCCAAGGAAAAAGGTGAAAAAGATAAGTGGCACAACGAAAGCTGGATGGATGCTTTTGAGGAAGATATCCCGGATGACAGCGAAGAGTAATTGAGATGAAGCGGAGCGGAACATCCGGGAGCGCTATTACAATAAGGTAAGCAGCGGCTGGCAGATTGCTGGCCGCTGCTTTTTTGTTGGGGTGCAGCTGAGGAATGGAAATATCCGGCGTTTTTTGATTTCAGATAGACCTTGGGATAATAGGTGAGAATGAAGGCAGGTGAGCGGGAATGTCTGGATGAAGTGAAGAAGGATGGAAAAGAAAAGCGGCAGAGGAAAAGCGTGAACAGCAACGAAGAGATGCCTGCATAATATTCGTCAAAATATCCGTTGACACGCGCGAAGCATATGATATAATAGAAGCTATAACAGCAACGAAGAGATGCTACACGGCATGGGGTGCCCGTTTTTGCAACCCGCAGTTAGATTAAGATACCGGCGTGCGGTATCGCAAAAAGAACCGAACAAAAGGCAAAGATTAACCGACAGCAACGAAGAGATGCCTACATAAAGGCGCTCGCAAGGAGGAAAACAATGGGATATTGTATCTCAGTCTGCATTGAAAAAGGCGGCGTGGGGAAAACCGTTACCGTCTGCAACCTGGCGGCGCTGATGGCGCAGGACGGCAAGCGGGTGCTTGTTGTGGATATGGATGCCCAGGGCAACTGTACCTATACCCTGACGGGCGCCCGTGTAACCGATAATACTTTTGACCGCGCTGGCGTGTATGATATGTTCCGTGCCTATGGCATCAGCGGCACGCAGAACTATATTTCCCGCACGCAGTTTGATAATATTGATATAATTCCGGCAAATGGCAACACCCCAATGGCGGCCAAGCAGCTGCAAATCCTGGAACAGTCCGAAAGCACCAGTATCAATATGTTTTTGGCCATGTGCCTGGCACAAGTTGCCGGCGAATACGACTATATTTTGATCGATACCCCGCCGTCCCGCGATGTAATGGTGACCAACGCCCTGATGGCCAGTGACTTTGTGCTGATCCCCTGCGTGTGCGATGATTACAGCCGTGACAGTGTGTACCGCACTGTGGCCATGTGCCAGCAGTTGGAGCACGATGAGGGCGAAAAAATTGATGTTTTGGGCATTATCCTGACTATGGTGGAAAAAACTGCCCTGACCGAAGTGATCCGCAATGAACTGCGGGAAAGCCAGCTGGGCAGCAAGCTGTTTGCTGCCGAAATCCGTAAGGGACAGGCTGTAAAGGATAGCACCCGCCTTGGTGCGCCGGTTGTGCTATGTGCACGCAGCAGCAACCCGGCAAAGGATTATGCAAAGGTGTATGCCGAGCTGAAAACGCGCGTTGAACAGGAGGCAGAGTGATGGCAAGCAAACTGGACCGACTGCAGAAAAAAGGCTTTAAAGTAAACGAAGCAGCGTTAAGTAAGATTGCGCGCGGCGACCAGGAGCCGGGCGGTGAATACAGCGAGATCAATATCAATGATATTGAAGAAAACCCGGATAATGCCCTTTACCGTGAGCTGGATACCGAGGAAGATATTGCGCTGCTGGCCGATGATATCCGCCGCGCGGGGCTGCTGCACAACCTGGTTGTGTTCCCTAAGACCGGTGTTGGCGGAAAATATGTGCTGCTTTCCGGCGAGCGCCGCCTGCGTGCGCTGCGCCTGTTGGTGGAGCAGGATAAACGCGAGCAGGAAGAAAAGCAGCTGCCCAACCGCATGAGTGAATGGCAGAAAGTGCAGTGCAAAGTGGTGCGCAACTTGACGGAAAACGAAAAAGTTGTGTATATTGACAGCGCAAACCTGCAAGTGCGCGGCGGAATCAGCAATGAACGTGTGATGCGCCAGGCGGCGGCACGTTTTGTGGAAAACCTGCAGAAAGCACCGTATAACCTGAGCGCAGCGGAAGCGAAAAAAGCGCTGAAAGAGGTCAGCCCGCTGAATTCCCGCACGATTGATAAGGCGCTTTCGATTCAGAATGATCTCAACCCTGATCTGCGCCGCTTGCTGGATGAGGAATTCCTGAACCGAGCCGAGTGCGAAACCTATCTCCGCTTGACCCTGGAAGAACAGGCCCGTGCAGCCGCAGTGTTTTTGAAAATCGCAGCCCTTGACCCACGCAGCCATGAGCGCCGCGCCATTAAGGACGCATTGACCACCGCCATGTTGGATGTAGCAGTGGAACGCCGCAGCATGCAGGAGCGCGAGAGCGTATTTGCAGCAGCGTTGCAAAATGCACAGGATGCAATCGGTCAGGCCAAGACGCAGGAAAACAAGGCGGCGGCAGTAGATAAAGACCACAACTTTATTTCGGCCAAGCTGCCTACCACGGCCCGCAAACTGCGTAAAATTGCAGCGGCAAAAAATATTGAAGCTAAGATCCGCAGTTATACGGCAGAGGACCGCAAAGCAATGTCGGACCAGATGCAGGAGCTGATTGCGGCAGCGCAGGAACTGAAAGCACTGATTGATGCTGTGGAATAATCCAGATCCACGAAAGCAGCAAACAACAAAAATCCATGTAAATAGGAATACAGGAATCCACGATATGAAACAGCGAATTGTCATCCGGCTGCACCTGGCTGTGCGGGCAGTGCTGCAAAGCGAAGCGGACTGGCGCGGCACGCGGCTGGGCACCCTGACATCGGAGCTGATCCATGAACAGGCTGCGAAAGCGCGCCTGTGCGGGGTGCAGAATTACGAGTTGAACCCCGTCAGCAGCCGCTATGTTCCCGTTACAAACGGGACAAAATATAAGCAGACATCTGGCCTGGAGCAGATCTCCATCTATCTGAACGATGAGGATATGCAAACCCTGAAAGAGCTGGCACTGGCCAACGATAGTGTGCGTGTGATCAACGGCAGGCAGGCAATCACCTACCGATATGTTGTTCCCGGAATGCTGCTGAACGACCCGGTGTTTACGGGGCTGACAGAGCAGAACAGCACGGCAGGGTAAGCACTTCAAAATCTTGAATAAATCAAAGGCGGCACCGCTTTTTTTTGAAAGACGCGGTGCCGTTTTGTATGCAAAGCAGCCTGAAAATACTACAAAACATAAACCTGTGCGAAATTACAACAAAACGGATAGAAGATGAGAATAGGGAAAAAAGGAGAAATATGTTGGAATTTTACACAGGTTTACAGAGCAAAACATGAGGAAAAGCGCGATGCAGCGTTTGCGAAATAAAGCGGATTTTGGGTGAATCAGGTGAGGGGAACCAAAAAAGAGGGGAAACCTGTGTAAATAGCAACAATCTGCAGGGTGAATTACCTTTTTATAATACGACAGGGATAGTAATACCCTGTGTAAAGATGCAACACTGTACGCTGCGAAAGGGAAGAGTTGCAATTTTACACAGGGTATTGGTTATTCTGTCAGGCGGAGTAGAAGGAAAACACTAAAGGCAATACCGCACAATTCCCGCCTAACGGCTCAAGCACCGCTCCGGCGGCTGCG
>OBIA01000948.1_pt1 | contig 15958 bp, 19 predicted proteins | sample 1519911 | NCBI WGS metagenome assembly OBIA01 (sample SAMN04209236, study PRJEB22552) | human gut metagenome | biome: gut; material: feces | host: Homo sapiens | place: USA: Oklahoma | reverse complement strand
TCCTTGTCGGGCGTCAAGCACGCCTCCCTCTGCGGCAGTTGTGAGATTATTCACTACTTTGCAGAATGCTGCAGTACCAAGATCTGCAAACCACTTTTTAACTTTTCCCCACAATACAGGCACTTTGTCCCCGTTTGTTACATTTTCCCGCGTTCTTGCTTCTGTGAATACCGGCTCATCAGAGACATTTTTCAGCAGTGTCAGCATCTGTTCAATTATATCCGGGTTGTTATCAGCAACCGTAACAGTTGCCTCCAGTCCTTCTATAACCTCACCTTCAGCTACGGTAGTATTCCATTCGTTCACAAGATTTCCGGAGCTATCGGCTTTCTTTGCACAAAAAATAAACCTGACAGTTCCCTTGTATGCTGCTACATTTCGACTCAGCACCCACGAAAACGTTATGTAATCACCGCTTACTGCCATATCCTGAATCATGTAAGAGTCTTTGTTTCCATTGCCATTCTGGTAATTGATATACAGATGCAGCGTTGATAAGTCTATATTGTCACCCACGATTTTAGGACACTTGAACTTTTTTCTCTCGACATTTTGATCAGATTCAACTCCAAAGAATTTTTCTGACTCAGGAACGTATATTGATCTCGTATCTGCATCAATGAGTAGTGTTCCAGATCCATCTATGCCTGCCTGAGCCAGCATTAAAGCTTCCTGTTCTGTCATTTCTGTAATACCTCCACTTCATTCGTAGTTATTTTATAATTTTTCTTATGACCGATTACAGATATGTATATCCGCGCATAAGTAAGAATTTCGTTTGGTATGTCACATACATTCTTGCCGTTGATTTCGTATACCGGTGCGGATTCTTTCACGCAACCAAATTCATCCCGGAATTTTACGATTTTTGCGCATCCATCCCAATCCTCATCAAAAGAAAAGGATGCTTTCAGATACCCTTCACTTCCCTTCACCAAGCCGGCAAATGAACATGTGCTGGATTTTTCAATTTTCTGTCCGTGTACTATAAATTCTAATCGTCTCATACAAACAACTCCTTATATAGCCATAATGATATAGTTAATACGCACCGGCAGTGATATTCCGGAGGTGTTGCGCCCGGCGAAACATGCGTACCAAATATTATTTTGATACGTACAGCCTTCCACATGAATTCCATATGCGGCTCCATCGCCATTAGATATGGTTACGGTCGCGTTCACTGAACCACCATCAGCTATTCCGAGCAATGTTGCAACTTCGGCTGCAGTGAATAATGCCACTGAATCTTTCCCATTTGCAATCTGGACTACTTTCGAACCGGCGATCATGCCAGTTGTCTTCTGAATCAGATGATTCAGAGATGCGTAAATCGGTAAGACTGTATCGTTGTCTCCGTTCCACGGATCCCCTGCTCCAACCCACCAGTCTCCGTTCATCGGAGTCAGTGATGTTTTTGTTCCAGCAGCTCTGTCTCCATAGACCAGCTGATAATAATTAACAGCCAACCGTGCCGCATTTCCGGCTGGATCCTTTCCCATGTAGTATGTAGATCCGGCTCCGTAACTTGACGATGATCCATTGGTATCGTTGTATGTATCGATTATGCCTTTTTCAACATCAAAATTAACGGTACCTTCTTTATTTTTTATGATGCCTGCTATCACAGTGCCTAAATTTGCTGCAATTGCACTTAATACCTCTACATCAAGATTTTCTACCGACAGATAATGCACTACCCATTCCGATCCAGTCCAACGCTTTATAGGCTCGCCTGATGCAGTCTGCCATAGTTGATCGATCTCCGGTTTTTCCGGTGCTGTCTCTGATATCAATATGGCATCTTTCCCAGGCGTTCCGTTTTCTCCGTCTTTTACAGTTTCTACATGATCCCCGGTTCTATCTGTGATTCTGATCGTCGTCACATTTCCGGATTTTGTGATGTCTACAGTTGGAGATATTCCATCCTCTCCCGGTTCACCTTTCTCACCATCCACGCCATCTTTTCCCTTTGGACCCTGAAATTTTCCCCACCGGTACTTTGTCGGATCTTCAGAATCAGCTTTTTCAAAATCTGTATACTGTCCCATATATGTTTTCCCGACAGTATCTGTTGTCGAAAATCCAGTTTTTCCATCCGCACTGGTCGCATAAGCGAAATGCACATAACTCGTCTCGCCGTTCTCTCCATTTTTCCCTGGAATTCCATCTGCACCATCTTCGCCGTTGTCGCCCTGGAATTTTCCCCACGTATATTTCGATGGATCTGTACTGTCATCCAGTTCATAATCTGCATAGGTTCCAATATATTTGTTTGGCATTTCCGTCATGTCACTGTATGATGTCGGGTTCGGTACCGCCGAATATTTCATATGGAAATATGTCGTTTTACCATCTTTACCCGCTGTTCCCGGAATGCCCTGCTCGCCTTTTATCTTTACCCATGTGTACTGCGTCGGATCGGAAAGATCAGCTTCTTTCGTAAGCCGGTTCGTAGCGATTCCGAGATAATCTTTTCCGTAAGCATTGGCCGAAATTCCCGTTCCATTTTCATCATCTGCAAAGGCTGTCCACGTATAAAAATTACGATTCTTAGCGATCTTCTCAAATCGCTCTGCCAGCTCAATGACTTTTTCATCAATTCCGCTTTCCTGTCTTACATAATCACCCAGCTCTGCTTCTTTCGTATCGTTCGATTCCGAGGTCTCTAATTTCAACAACCTTGCAGTAAGATATGTATTATCGTCATCATCAACAATGGATACCGTATCACCTACCTTTACCCCATCCGGAAGATATAATAACTCTACCTCATAGGTAACAGCTTCATCACAGATCTTCTTAAGACTGGACACGGCACGATTGCACAGTTCTGATTTTGATGTCGTATCGTACGTAAATGACTTCACGATATGCCCCACATCATTCTCTTTCTTTTCTGTCTTGATCTGATACCGGCTCCATTTTTCCAACGCTTTTCTGGACATTACATAGCTTCCAAATACGTGAAAATCACCGTCATCATATTTATACCCATCAAGTGTGATTGGATTTTCTGATCCTTCCGGTGTTCCGCCGGTACAGCGGTATGCTGTTGCAAGATCTGCGATAGAACTCTTGATTCGAAATCCACTAACCTCTTTACCAATGGTCAAAGTTACACCTGAATCATTTCCCCTCTTCTTATACACATTGATGTATTTTCCAGTCACGGCCATATGCTCGACTTTGAAGCAGAATTCAATCTCAGCATTATCAAACTGCGTAGCTACGCTCAATAGCCTTTCCGTAGCTGTAGCTTCACCGTCCCAGGATAACTTTCTTGTAAGATTGCTTACTTCGTTGATCCCGATTTCAAATCCGGAATCATATGCAAATTTATTAATATAATGATCAATGCTATATGCTTTGTCTGCAGTGTATGTTCCAACCACTTCGTTCAGCAGGTCCAGTCCCGCATCTTCAGCATAGATGGATGCATCCTTTTGAATCGGATCTATCGTCGAATCAATAATCGTATAAACTTCTGCCTTACCGTCGTCTGCGCTCTGTTTTAAGATGAAATTCCCGACTGCTGCAAGCTTCTTCACATCGACTTCCTGTTTTTCGTCCTTATTCGAATTTGCGAAATCGTAATCCAGATTACACTCGAAGATTGCTACACCTTCTGATATTTCTTCTGTTTTTTTGTCATTTGTGATTATCAACCCTTTTGGTAATCCGGTGGATGCTGATCCCAAAATATTCATTGCCCTGTCAGCAAAATATATGATCACAAGAACACCTCCCTGTATTTCATTTTAAACGTCGGTTTCTTCGCCCAGCTGGAGCACAAACATTGAACCTGATTAACTCCCGGCTTCAGACAAAATGTTTCCCAGTCGTTACCAAGGGCTCCCAGCTCCGGTTTCGGCAGCCCATTCATAGTTACCGAGGCTTCTTTGCAATCAGCAACAACTCTGCTGGTTCGGGCGAATTTATTCGGCACGTCTCTCCATTTATCTACACGAAGTTTTTGGAACCAAAAATTATTGATTCCGTTATATGTCAGATACCTGCTTCCGGATCTAGTTCCCCATTGCTTGATTGCTATCTGTATTTTGGTGCATTTCATGTCCTCGATCTCCGGTACCGTAAAGCTTGGGTACCCACCCCAGTAGAAGAATGTAAGCTTACTTCCTTCTTTCCGGATATCGCAATGTCCCCAATCCCAATACCAGGGGTTTTGCGTGTGTAAATGGCTGGTCGTGTAGCTATACTCTTTCAGCACTTTTCCCGCTTGGTGATCCGTATCTTTCTTGTTCGGGTTATAGCATACCAGCTCATAGCGTCCTGTATTTCCTGACATATCTGTCTTATACCAGTTCACGCCGCAAATCAGCTTATTATCCTTCGTGAGAAAATTGATACACATTTCTCCGGTCTGCCCCATCAATCCTGCATAAAACAAGATATGGAAATATGCGTAGAAATTTTTACATCCACTTTTATCTCCATTGGAATCTGCCGGTAAGATAACTGTCCTGAGACCTCCATTCGCACCGCCAACCTGCGTCCCTGCTTCTTTTAAGCATAGGAATTTGTTATTAAACCAAGTTGTCGTTCCAAGTTTTCCTTTCGCTCCATAGAGCGGATGCATATAATCTGTTCCGGATGTATCATCTGGTGCATTGAAAAAGTCCTGTAGCGTTGCAAGAGTTTCATTCGCTTTGTAGTTCTCTCCGTCTGTTTCCTCAATGCTACCAAATTGCAAAATATGTTTATCCTGATCAACGAATCCAACAAAACCGTTCTCTCCATTTTCCATCACTGCTTCGAATCTTGGGTGTGCTTTATAAGTCCCCTTGTAATCAACAACAAATGTTGTTCCATCATCTGCAGTCGGTATAACCTCGTACTCTTCCACGGAATACTTAAACGGATCTGCGCAATAGAACTCAATTTCTGCAGTAATCGCATTCCTGCCATGCGGCACATCACCGGCATTCACCTTTGTTCCGACATAATACTTATCCGGTTCATCCAGGAAGATCAGCTTCGCTTCTGCCACATCAAGTAATGAATTCAATTTGTTATACGCATTCCGGAATTCTGCGTTGCTCTTGGCAATCAGTTGGTACCCGACAGTGATGGTCCTCGGCTTATATCGCTTTCTTCGATATCTGGAGCCATCCATGATCTCTGTAGATAGATCTGTTATTTCTGTTTCGATCATTTCCCGGCCGGACACATACAGTGTCCGATATCCGGGAATTACATTTTCAAAATAGACTCCGTTAAAGTTAAGAGCTTCGGAAGGCAGTATCTGCTCTTCCTGTCTCTCTGTAGTGTCCACAAATTTATACATATCTGCCCTCCTTATCTCATGCCTTTCTTCCTTAGATCTCTTTTCTGCTGCTGTTCAATTTCTTCTTTGGTGTATTTCGCTGTTGCCTTCGCCACCTGCCTGCCGTCTACTTCAACAGGGACGTAAATGGTATAGGTTTCGTTTCTGGTGTAGTCATAATCATCATTCAAATCTTCGATGCCGATTCTTAATCCAGCTCCAATTTCCGGAACAGGAACTAAATCCGGAATGTCTACCAGTTTCCATGCTGCCTTTTTCGCATCTGTGACCCTATCAGAAATTCCATTTACCCATCCTTCACCGAAATAACCTCCAAGCTTATCTGCTACTTTTGACGGACTATGGATTTGTGCCTTCGCCCTAATTGCCGCCTCTGCTGCAGCTGCCAACTGCGCTGCGACAGATCTTACACGTCCGACCTGACTTGCCATACCATTTGCAAGACCAGCGCCTATATATACACCGCAACTGTATGAACCGGATCCAGCTGATCGCATCGCTGATACCGTGGATGCAGACATGGATCTTGCCGTAGATACCGCTCTGTTCATTCCATTGCGTACTCCGTTATTGAAGTTATTTCCAACAGCATTCCCGGAGCTTCTTGCTTTTCCTTCCGCATTTGTAAATTGACTGATCAGCGCATTGATAGCAGATTTTGCCTTACTTCCCAGTGCATCCAGTCCTGTATTCACTACGTTCACACTGGATCTCATACTTGTTAAAGAGCTCTGAGCACTCTTGGCATTACCGGCTATGGATTTCATGCTTGAATTGACAGACTTTAATGCTACCACCATTGCAAGGGTGCCAACTGCGCCGCCTGCCATAGCAGCTCCAAATGCTACCACTACAACAGCCGATGCTCCCATTCCGGCCGCAAGACCTAATGATAATGCTGTTAAGGCTGTCAATGCTCCTACCGTTACTAAAGCTCCGGATGATACAGCAGGGAATGCAGCTCCCATCAATAGAAGTCCTGCCCCAGCTACCGTAAGACCGGCGCCAAGGGCAAGTGCTCCTGCTGCCAGAAGCAATACACCCGCTGCCGCAATCAGGACAGCTGCACCAACCACCGTAAGTCCGGCACCTACCACTACAAGTCCGGCACCAAGGACAATGCATCCCGCTCCGGCTACTGCAGCCCCAGCTCCAAATACGATCATGCCTGCTCCGAGGGTTGCGATGCAAGCCGCTCCCTGAATTCCATATTGCACAATGGTCGGAAGCACACCTGCTACTATGGCAAGCCCAACACTTGCCAGCAGCGCTCCAGTTGAAACCAATAATATAGCTACACCAAAGGCAACGAGACCTACCGCTCCGGCTGTCAATGCCGGTCCAAGTGCTGCTGCACCAAGGGCAAGTCCGGCAATTGCCGCAACCATACCAACCATACAGCCTATAGCAAGCGGTCCCGCATTCGCCAGATTAACAGCCGCCAGTGATAATATAGCAATCCCCGCTGCCGCAATCAGGACAGCTGCACCAAAGGCAATGAATCCGGTTGCTCCGGCCGTCATAGCAGGAGCCACATTTTTGGCAACAACCATTAAGCCTGCCACTGCAACCGTCATGCCGATCAGTACTCCTGCTGCCAGTGGTCCAGCTTGTGCGATTTGCACGGCTGAATATGCCAAAAGGGAAAATCCTGCTGCAATCAATGCTACTCCTGCTCCGATCGCTACAAATGCTTTTGCTGATTCTACGATAGTCCCTGATGATTCTTTACTTGCAGTGCCTACCGCTTTTTCACCCGCTGCTACGCCAAATAACTTACCTGCCAGTGTCGCTATTCCTTTTCCTGTCATGCTTACAATTGCGCCCGCAAAAGTTTTGACACCAGGTGCAACTGCACTGACTATTTTAAAGCCTTTAAAAGCAACATATAATTTCGGTAACAGCGTAATCGCTTTTGCCACTTCTTTATCGTGATCTTTTAAAAAATCTGCAAATGTGGTCAACGCACCTGTTGCTGTTCCCATGCTTTCAGAGAAATTATCCACACTTTCCTTTTTTCCAAATGCTCCAGTAAGTTCCTGTACTTCGTCAATAATCGCACCAGCTGCCTCTCCAAAGGCTGTCCCTACCTCTTTTGCGTCTGTTTTCAGCACGTTCCAGTATGGAGATATAAGTTCGATTGCTTTTGGAATTCCAACGGACAATTTGTCAAATCCCGCCTCCACCTTACCGGTCATCCCATTGATTGCATCAATCACTTTAGGCTTTGCGAACGTATCATAAAGCTTCATCATTCCGCTTACTGCAGATGCCTCCAAGTTACCCATAGCACCTTCAAATGTTGTTACGGATGTAGCTGCTTCTTTCGCCATGTCGGTCATACCAATGTTATTGATAGCCTGTCCGAGCATGTCTGCGGTAATTGCACCCTTTTCCATTGCTCCTTTGAAGTCGTTCCCTAATGTTGGATTCAGCTTAATCAGCTCTTTCCGCAAGCCTCCAGCAAGCTGCGGACTGGCATTAATGATCTGGTTCCAATCCTGCGCATGCAAAGCTCCTGCCGCCATTGCCTGCGAAAACGCAAGTGCTACCGCGGAATATTCCTTTGCACCTCCGCCAAATACAGCAACTGCATTACCGACCGCTTCCGTCAACTTGTCTGCGTCTTTGATTCCATTCGCCGAAAGTGAGCCAAATGTACTCATAACATCCTGCAGGGAGAATACTGTTTTATCCGCATATGTTTTTAATGTACCTGTTGCTCCGGCTATTCTCTGTATTTCCGCTTCGGAATACCCGGAAAACCTCATAGCTGCCTGCAGTTTATACATGGAATCCGACGTTTCTATAGTTTCTTTCGACAAATCACTGACTGAATTTGTCACCAGCGACATCGCCTTTCCACCGATTGCAGCCATTGCACCGAATCCAAGACCACCGGTGAGAGTGGTTTTCAGATTATTTGCATATCCCTGGCATGATTTCATAATGGATGAAAAGTTTTTGTCCTGCGCTGATAATATTGCTTTTACACTATACGACTCTGCCATCCTCTCACTCCTCTCTATCCAGCAGTTTGGTTATTCCAGCAAATCTGGATGGTTTCCTTCGATTCTTCATTTTTTTCAGTTCTTTATCGAAATCAAAGAACTGCCGGAATCTCTTGTAAACTGGTTTGGTCTTGCCTTTGCCGGCTTTCTTTTCTGCCTTTACCGCAAAATTCAAAAATGCCTGACGATGTTCATGTAAACTCTCGTCAAGCATCCGAAGCTCCAAAGCCTCCATCATAAGTTCATATTCTGCCAATGTCAGCTGATCCACCTGTTTTAATGACGTGAAGCCAAAATACCGGAAGCAATTTCTTGCTACGGTTGTATATAGGTCTTCCTCTTCTACTGCTCCTGAGCCTGCCGTTTCTTCGCCATCTGTTCCTCGTACTCTTTCAGGATCTCTTTCACTGCTTTCTTGGTAGCATTTGTTTTCGATAAAAAATCTTTTGTTTTCTCCATGAGCTCATCGATGTCTACCTCTTCCGAATCAATGTAAGAATCTAACATTGCCTTTGTTACTCTTGGATTCTCTCCCTTATTCGCCAAATCTAACAGATCTACCAGTGCATTCGGTTCCTGATCAACCACAACACTAGCGATCAGATACCTTGCTCCTATTTCTTTTGTGGTTCCAGGCATTCCCTGAACTGGAACTGTGGTAAGCTTATTTGCTTCTCTTAAGAATCCCATTCCGAATTTAAACTGATATACTGTTCCGTTGATAGTAAGTTCCATCATATTGTTTTATCTCCCTTCCGCGCGATGTCGCACATCAAAAAAGAGGACGATTCTTCTCGCCCTCTTAAGCTCCTGTCTTCTGTGTGTCTGCAAATACATATGCTGCTACTTCCTGCTGTTCTGCAGTAACTGTTGCGTAACCATCTACGCCTTTTCCTTCCAGTCCAAATGTCAATGATAACTCTACATTATCCTCTGCATTGGATGTCTTATCAATTTCTGTAAGATATCCCTGGAAGTATTTTGCCTTAAACTTATTGCTCGAGCTCGCCTGCGGCTCTGCTAAGTTTACTTCCCAGATCTCCATCTTTTCGTCATCATCGAGTGCTGCTTCCAGCTCATCGATGAACTTATCTCCTTTTTTTAAAAGGCTTGATGCTGTGATTTCTCCTTCTGCTGCTCCCGGTGTACGTACTGTGCCGTCTTTTGTCACTGTCGAATCAGCGTCCTTCGACTTTGTACGTTCATTTTCTGTCGTAAATGCAAGTGCTGTTGCATCATGATCTTTCTCTGTACTCAGAATACGGTACAGATATACGATCTTTTTTCCTGCTACTGCTTCTGCAAATAACTGCAGTCCAAATAACTTTCCGTTCTTCACTATTGTCATCTCCTAACTAAATTTATATCCCACTTCCAAAATTCCCATAAGAAGCGGCTGTTTCGTTGTATTATCCGGCGTAATTCTTTGTGTCGGTCTCTGCATATTCCAGGCATAGTGCGCTGTATGTTCGATAGACCTACAGATGTTTTTGATATCTGCTAAGATACCAGATACCGTTCCTCTCTGCCGTATATTATCATGCCAGACTTTCAACGTTAGATTAGTCTCACCGATAATCTCATTCTTTGTAGCCTGATCACTCTCGGAGCAATCTTCCAGATAAATAAATGGATACGGTGTGTCCTCAGGCGGTAAATCCGTGTCATACACACCAACTCCCGTATCCTTATATTTTTCTTTCAATGCCATCAAAACGGCGCTGAACAATTCCTGCTGTGGATCCATCTTATCACCTCACAAGCTCCTTCATATCTGCCTTGAATTTTTCCTTCTGTTCTTCAAATGCCGGACGTATATGTGGCTTCCCTTTCATGAATCTTGTTCCATATTCCTGATAACCTGCATATTCCGCCGTTGATTCAACCTCTGCAGTCATGCCGCCATCTGTAATTTCCAATCCGATGCTACGCTTTAATGTTCCACCCACATATCCAGGTATCCCTGTACTTTGTGGAGTTCCTACCGGTGCATTCTTCTGTGCTTTTTTCTGCAACTGTGCACCGTTTTTTTTCACAGTTGCTTTGACTTTCGATAAATCCATGTTTTTAGTCAGTTTAGCCTCCAACTTTTCAAAACCAATCAGCTTTACTCCCATCACACCACCTCCGACACAACATATACCTGCTTCGTTCGGAGTTTCCTGCTGAAATCTACGCCGTATGTTTTATCCCCTACGCGAATCCTGTCAAACGGCTTGTCATAATGATTCTGCAAGTGAATGGTAAGGCTGCCTTCCTTAATCCCGGAATAGACAAGCATCATCGTATTCGTACCGGTATCCATGACTGAGGCAGACTTCATATCTTCTGATATCGTGTCTTCCCCGTAATTACCGGTAGCCGGATCATACTCTCCAGGGGTGAGTTTCTGGAAGTATATTGGTGTGTCATATCTCATAGGAATCTCACCTTACCTTTCTTTGATTCTTTCTGATCATCCAGATATGCCCGGATGTCATCCATATATCCCGCAAAATCATTCTCCGACCAAGAAAGACTTTCTCCCTCAACACTGTGAGAAGAAAGTCCTTCTGAACCGATTCTGTTGAACCGTATGATTGACACATCCAGGATGATATAATTCATCTCTTCCGGAGGCTCTAACCCCCCAAGAAGGAAACGCAGTCTTTGTTTGGTAGCCTTTAATATCAGCAGTAATTTATTTTCTAAGGCTCCGTCTATTTCTTCCGGCAGTCCCAACAAGACTTTCAGATCTTCAATCATACGCTCCTCCTATTCTGCCGGCTCTTTATTTTCGGGTTCCTTCTTTCCAGCTTCTGGTGTTTTTTCACCGACATCTGTATTGGTTGCATTATCCGGAGTTTCTTCCACCAGTTCGATCAGCGGAGTGTGCTGTTTATTGTTACTGCCGGCCAGCTCCTCGATTCTTTCTTTGCTGACATCTACTCCTTCACGCGGGAAGATATCTCCCTCGTTATAGGAATGATCGTTATCATGGAGATCAATAAAATGCTTGATTACCTTATACATGCTTCCTTACCTCCTATGCTCCCGGATTGACAGTTACAGCTACATCACCAGAGCGAACAGCTTTGTAGTTCTGATCACATTCAACCAGTGTGATATGGTGAGTTGCTGTCGAAGCAATCTCTGATTCACCGTCCCACTTAGACCAGTTCTTAACATCCATACCGTAAGTTACTGCTGTTGCAGCTGCAGCATCTTTGTACTTCCAGCAGTTTCTCATTGACATTAACTGCTCTTTCACTGTCAGCTTTGTGGTTCCTGCTTCTGATCCAGCCTCTGACGTTACGTTTAACGTTCCTAATGTCTGTGTATCAGATTCTCCTACAGAGATGTAAGCAATCGCATCCAGATACTCACAGAACAGACGTAAGCCCATGATTGCATAGTTGTCAGAAATCATACGGCTGTATGTTCCTTCTGAGTGGAATCCGATAAATCCTGTCTCTGAATCTGTTGTGAATCCAAGTCCAGCTTTGGCAAACTCCGAATCTCCCGGATCAACATAATATGCAATCATGTTGTTGAGCGGTGTTGCAATTACAATATTCTGCGGGATCTCAGAAGTAACAAATACCACGTCCGCTCCAAGGAAATTTGTCAGATACTTGAAGCCGAATGCTGTCTGCAGTGTAATATCTGCTGCACCGAGATACTTGTACACATCCAGAGTGTTTACCCAAACAGCTACTCCGGTTGCCGTTCTCTTCATCTTCTGGAACTTAGCCACAACCTTTCCGATCGCCATTGCAACAGCCATCTGCCAAGTTGTTTCGTGTCCTGTAAGAGATCCGGCTTTTAACTGTGCGTAGAATTTATCAGTCACTACATTCTGCAGATCGGACTTGAACTCATCATCCGTATCCTGTACTGCCGCCTCATAACCTTTTTCCAAAATCGCTTCAAGAGATACGCCTTTACGATATTTTTCAATCTTGATCGTATCAAAAGGCTTTTCTTCTACTGTGTATCTGGACATCGGGATTTCTTCGCCTTCTCCAACATCTCCTGACTGCAGTTCACCTTTTACCGTTTTGGTCTTTAATACCGAATTGTTTTCCTTCCTGATCATTCTGGTAATTCCCAGAATATCTAACAGTGCCTTCAGGTTCTTACCAAAGGATGTGACAAAGTCAATCTCTCTGGCTTTTACCTCGATCTGCACTTCTCCTGTCAGGTTATTCGGTGCTGCAAATACCTGCAGACCTAATCTTCTAATATCATGCATGTTTCATACTTCCTTTCTTACTGAAATAATGTAATATTCTCAGCAATCAGTTTCTGTCTTTCCGACGGATTCTTTACTGCTAAGATCTGTTCTTTTGTCATTGATGGTTTATCTCCACCATTACCGGCTTTTGGAGGTTTCCCTTTTAAAGCATCTTTCACTGCATTCTGTACCGCTTCCTTGTACATGGTTGAAAAAGCTTCTACTGCTGCCTTGGTTCCATCTGCATCTTCTGCTACAAGATTCATAACCAGCTCATCCGGAATAACAATGTTCTCATCTGCCAGCATCTTGCGAGCTTCTTTCGCCATGTCCGATCTGGCATTCTGGCGCTGCATTTCTTTTAGAGCATCCTCCGCTTTCTTCGCCCTGTAGTTTGCTTTTTCCTCATTGGTCATCTGAGCAAGCTTTTCTGCTTCTGATACCTTATCATCCGTCAGTGCCTTCCATTTGGTCTGTGCATTTGTCACAGCCGTATTAACAGCCTTCTGGACACGTCGGTCGAACTCAGACTGATTGCCTTCCAACTTCAGGAAATCATCAAATGACATTGTTGTGTTGCTGTTACTTCCAGGATCTCCTCCAGTTCCAGCACCGTCTCCCTCTCCGGATCCACCGCCGTCTCCTCCAGGCTCTGTAAATAACTGCAGGTTACTCATTGGAATTCTCCAGTGATTGTTCATGTATTTCATCTTATCTATCCTTTCCGCCCCGCCCCATTCATTTAAGCCCAGGTCGTTGCATCTTGAATGTGTAGTTTAACGACATCCCGGTCACATTAAGTTACATGATCCGGACATACTCCGGAAACTCCTCGGCGATCATGCAGATGCCAATGAAAAAGGAATCCACCAGAGTTTTTGACTTCTCCGATAGATTCCCATACTTTATATCCACCCTTCCGGGAGATATCTCATATTCAATTTTATCGTCTGTCAGGTCCTTTATAGACTTGATCAGTGTCTGCACATGTGCTGTTACACCGGCACAGACGATATCTGATCCAGAAACAGCATAATTTGCATGTCCGGATATCTTTATTTCATCCTTGCGGACGGTTACTTCAATCAATAATCTTCTCCTTTCTTCCCGGTCATTCCCTGCCGGTGGGAGATATCAGGATCACCGCCTTTCTACTCTGCTGTGTAATCTTCAATGACCGGAATACCGTACTCGATAGCACATGTATTTTCGATCTTGCATCCTCTGGCGTCCTGCCAACCTTTCGCAAAGTAAGCGATGTCAGCACCAGCTAAAAGTTCCAGGGATTTTCCCAGGAACCAAAGAGGCTTTGCATCTGCAGGTGCATTCTGGAAAAAGGAGTCAATTACTTCTACGGGCTCTCCTACCATTTTCTCCGCACTCTTAATTGTCTCTCCTCCAGAATTTCCTCATCTGTTTTTCCTTTCATTGGCTGGCTAATAAATAATTTCTTCATGTTTTCACCTCGTCCTTTCTTAAAAATGAATATAAAAATACCACCAATCAATATGATCAGTGGCTTTTTAGTCTTCCCAATATGAATCTTCCATTTCTGGAAAATCTTCGTCCAATATGATTTCTACATCTTCTGGCAATGATTCTATATCTAAATCATCCGGGATTTCACTCATTTTAATTTTTTTCTCTTTATATATTTTATTCATAAGTTTCGTATCCATATTCCAACCCGTATCTTTCTGAGAAAGTCTTATTTACATCATGTCGATACATTTGATATCTCTCACGCTTTGTAATCTTTCTTTCATTATACAATCTTTGATATTTTAATTTCAAGGATTTCTCAATCTGTTTATACATTTCTTCCATGTATTGAATATCTTTCAGTTCTTCCGGCCATTTATCTGGTTTTCGTATGTAATAAGCCCCGTTAGAAACAGCAACTCTCAATTCTGAGATTGGCATCCTTTTTAAAAATTTCAAATCCGTAAAAGAAAACGATCCTCCAGATGGATGATTATGCGTTACAACGGCATTCTTTAATTTCGTATAATCTTTCAAAGAAATTCGAACACTTGACTCCCCACCTCGCTTTGACATTATAAACTTACCAGTTGCATCATATATTTCCATAGTCTCTTTGGTACGTTTACCTATACTTTGTTCTGATTTATGTAATTCACGCTTTGCTTCTTTTGCCCATTTATCGGTGGAATCACTTAACTTTAATTCTGCATTTCTTATTCTTTGACTATATTCTTCATAAGTAAGTCCATGCTCCTTATAACTATTCAGCCATTCCTCATACAGTTTATCATCCATATATGCTGCTGTGCTGCAATGACAGTTCGGATGCATTGGCGGAGCATTCTCTCCCGGCATCATATCATCTACCTTAAAATGCTTATCGTCCAGCCCTTTGCAAATCGGACATACATCGCCTTTTGTGCATGCAACATACACATACTCATCAAAGCCGTTACGGATAAAAGACTGCTTCTGAGCCTCTGTCTGCACCCTTGCCAGTTCTGTTACCATGAGTCGTTCAGCATTATAAGCACTGACACCGAATCTCTTCTCCAGATGCTTTGCAAGTTTCTTCGGATTCTGTCCTCTGATCAGTCCTGATGCAAGCAATCCTTCCAGCTCTGCCTTGAGCATTCCCTGATACATCCAAATACGATCCGAATATGTCGCATTCTTAAACGATGCATTCACAATTGCATGAGCGTGTTTTTCATTCTTAAGAACGGACTTGCCAAGGATACCGGCTTGTCTCTGGAACTCTTTCAGTGTTCTGTCGGTCAGCTTCTTATCGAAATATTTCTGCATCTCATCAAATCCTGATACCATCTCAAGACCGATATTTGCCTTCAGGAGTTCCAACCGGTTCACCTTCATGGTCAGATTATAGATCCTCATCTCTTCATTTGCCCGATCGGAAAAATCTTTTGTTTCAACATATTTCTTTGCTTTCCGTTCATATGCTGCAATATCCAGCTTGCTTACTCTCTTCTTTGCCTCAGCCATCGTAATGCCTTCTTTAGCAGCATACTTGGTATAGAATCCGTTGATCTCTTTATTGATCTCGTCCATCATATTGGCATATATTTCTTTGATCTGACGATTATACTCAGCTTCTTCCTGAATATTATGTTTCTTTGCTTCTGTTTCCCGGTTCTTCCAGTACTCCTGGCTTGCCATCACCTGCACCTCCGAACATTTGTGTCATAACAGGATCTGTCTTGGCTTTTTCCTGCTCACTCTCGATTTTTTCCATCTCACTCTGCACATTATCCACTACAGACAGTACACCAAGCTGTGTTTCCTGTGATACAATTCCTTCAAGGTTACCGGCAATCTGACTCTCTTCCAGTACATTCGATGGAATATTCGGTGTGAAATGATAATGCAATTTCACCCAGTCATCTTCTTTCATTCCGGATACCGGAATGAAAGAAGATG
>OBIA01000940.1_pt1 | contig 16173 bp, 14 predicted proteins | sample 1519911 | NCBI WGS metagenome assembly OBIA01 (sample SAMN04209236, study PRJEB22552) | human gut metagenome | biome: gut; material: feces | host: Homo sapiens | place: USA: Oklahoma | reverse complement strand
AGACCCACAAGGACGTGCTGCTGTTCATTGATAACATCTTCCGTTTCGTGCAGGCAGGCTCCGAGGTGTCCGCCCTGATGGGTCGTATGCCCTCTGCTGTGGGCTATCAGCCCACTCTGGCCAACGAGCTGGGCGCTCTGCAGGAGCGCATCACCTCCACCAAGGAAGGCTCCATCACCTCCGTGCAGGCCGTCTACGTCCCCGCCGACGACCTGACCGACCCGGCCCCCGCCACCACCTTTGCACATCTGGATGCCACTACCGTGCTGTCCCGTAAGATCGTGGAGCAGGGCATTTACCCGGCCGTGGACCCGCTGGCATCCACCTCCCGCATTCTGGAAGCGGATATCGTGGGCGAGGAGCACTATCGCGTGGCCCGCAAGGTGCAGTCCATTCTGCAGCGCTATCAGGAACTGCAGGACATCATCGCCATTCTGGGCATGGACGAGCTGGACGAGAACGACAAGCTCACCGTCGCCCGCGCCCGCAAGCTGCAGAAGTTCCTGTCCCAGCCCTTTGCTGTGGCCGAGAACTTTACCGGCCTGAAGGGTAAGTATGTGCCCCTGCAGGATACCGTGCGCGGCTTTGCCGCCATTGTGGACGGCGAGGCCGATGATCTGCCGGAGTGGGCGTTCTTCAACGTTGGTACGCTGGAAGATGCCCGCCAGAAGGCGGCGGAAAAGCTGGCTGAGGAAAAGGGCGGTGCCGTCTGATGAACAAGTTCATGCTGAACATCACTGCGTCCAGCGGTGAGTACTATCAGGGCGATTGCGAAGACCTTGTGCTGCCCATCAGCGATGGCGTGTACGGCATACAGGCCGGACACAGCCCGGTGCTGGTGGCCATCCACATGGGCATCCTGCACTTTGAGGTGAACGGTGAAAGCCGGGACATCCTGGTAGGCGACGGCATTGCCGAGGTGACGCCTGCCTATGTGATGGTGCTGGTGGACAGCGCCGAGCGCCCGGAGGATATCGACAAGAACCGTGCCGAGGCTGCCCGCATCCGTGCCGAGGAGCGTTTGCAGCATCAGCAGAGCATGCATGAATATTATCAGAGCAAGATCGCGCTCGACCGTGCGATGCAGCGCCTGCAGGCCGCTGCAAAGTACCGGCGCTGAGAATGAGCCGCATCTGCCAGGACCAGATCTGAAAAAAGAGCATCATTTGTATCCGGTGAGGGTGCAAAGTGATGCTCTTTTTTGTTTCAGGCTGTTCCATGGAACGCAGCTTTCGTGTATAATAAGGTCAATGCAACCCCGCGTGTTGTGCGGGAAAGGAGGAGGTTTTCCATGATCCAATTCGGCCTGCGTCTGCATGACGCGGAAAAGCTGCCCGTTGAACAGGTGCTGCCGCTGGTGCGCCGGAAAGGCTTTACCTGCGCCCATGTGGCCCTGAGCAAATCCTTCAAGGAGCTGCCCTGCACCCCCAGCGCCCTGACCCCCGGCTATGCGCTGTATCTGCGGCATCTGTTTGAGAAAAACGGCATCGATATTGCCGTGCTGGGCAACTACCTGAACCTTGCCCACCCGGATGCGGATGCCCTGCACGCCATTCAGGAAAAATACTATGCCCATATCCGCTTTGCAAGCCTGCTGGGCTGCGGCATGGTGGGCACCGAGACCGGTGCGCCCAACGCGGAGTACAAATTCTGTCCGGAGTGCCGCAGCGACGAAGCCCTTGCTACTTTTATCCGGAACTTCAAGCCGGTGGTGCGCTGTGCCGAGCAGTACGGCGTGACCATTGCCATTGAGCCGGTGGTAAAGCACATCGTGTACGATGCCAGACGCGCCCGCACCGTGCTGGACGAGATCGGCAGCCCGAACCTGCAGATCCTGTTCGACCCCGTCAACCTGCTGAACATGGAAAATGTGGACCGCCGCGAGGAAGTGTTCGCCGAGGCCATCGAGCTTCTGGGCAAGGATATCGCCATGATCCACTTCAAGGATTTCCTGCGCAAGGATGCGGGCGGCCAGCTGGCTGCTACGGGTGCAGGGCAGGGAGGCATGGAGGACTACCGCACCATCCTGCGGTTTGCAAAGCAGGAAAAGCCCTATATCTTTGCAACGCTGGAGAATACCACCCCGGAAAACGCGGTGGAATGCCTGAACTACCTGAAAAAGCAGTACGACGAGTGCTGAACACTCTATAACAAGAAAAACATCTGCAAACTTTGCCCGGAATGGGGCAGCTTGCAGATGTTTTTTGTATCAGATGAAGTTTATGGTTCGGCCTTTTACAAATTGCAATTAAGAAGTAGTTCCGCTGAAAATGCCCAGAACGAAAGCGGAGGACATTAAGATCATTCCAGATCCAGCTTATGCTCCATCAGCCAGCGGGTCAGCAGAAAGTATCCTGCGGCAAAGGCGATGCTGACCGCCAGCCCGAACAGGGTGGTGAACGCACTGGGCGCAGCGATGGAAACATCTACACCGCCAAGGGTGGGATAAGAAACAGCCTGCAGCATGTCGGCACTGCTGACACCGGAGCTCAGCCAGTTCTGCAGGAAGGACAGCAGGAAAAATGCCAGAATACCGGCCGGGACCATGTGCTTTTTGAACTGGTGGCCGATCATGCATGCGGCATAGATGCACAGGATGCTGGACACCAGTGCCACCAGCCCGTTCAGCGTTTCAAAGATCAGCCAGAGCCACCCGGAGCTGCCGGTCATGCGGAAGATCTCTCGGAAGATCTCTACCACTTTCTGCCACAGCTCCGGCAGCTGCTGCAGGGCCGCGCTGTTCAGAGACAGAGCCAGCAGCATCACCGCAAAGGAGAAAATACCCACGATGCTGCTGCAAAGCATCCAAACTACGCTGGAGATCAGCTTGGAAAGGATGAGCTGGCTTTCCGTCACCGGCAGGGTGTGCATCAGGTAGCCTTCGCGGCCCAGCAGATTGCGGGTGAAGCGGGTGACAATGGTCATCACGGACACCACTGCCACCGCAACGGCTACGACCATGTAGGCGAACAGCAGCAGAGATGCAAAGTCGTCCTTGGAAGAGCTGCGCAGGGAAAAGCCGCTCAGCACTGCCAGCGCAACAAGGGCCAGATACAGCCCGCCGTAGGTGCGGCCGGTGGCCTTGAATTCATATTTTAACAGCTGTTTCAGCATTTGAATACCTCCCGGAAATATGCATCCACGCTCATGCCCTCGGTCTCGCGCAGCTCTTCGGCATTGCGGTGGGCGAACACCCGGCCATCCTTCAAAAAGACGGCTTCGTCCAGAATTGGCTCGATATCGCCGATGAGGTGGGTGGAAAGAATGACGGTCGCATCCCGGCTGTAGTTGTTCAGGATGGTGCTCAGGATGTAGTCCCGGGCGGCAGGGTCCACGCCGCCAATGGGCTCATCCAGCAGGTAGAGCTTTGCGGCGCGGCTCATGGCCAGGATCAGCTGCACCTTTTCCTTGCTGCCCTTGGAGAGGGTCTTGAGCCGCGCCTTCGGTTCCAGTTCCAGCCGGGCCAGCATTTCGTTTGCCTTAGCGGGGTCAAAATCGGCATAGAATTCGCGGAACATTTCCACCAGCTGCTCCACACGCATCCAGTCCGGCAGCCAGTCGGCGTCCGGCAGATAGGACACGATGGCTTTGGTGTCCGGCCCGGGGGTCATGCCGGCGATCCGGATGCTGCCTGCACTGGGCTGCAGCAGACCGTTCGCCAGCTTGATGAGGGTGGTCTTGCCGCTGCCGTTGGGGCCAAGCAGCCCCACGATGCGGCCAAAGCCGATGTGCAGGTCTACATTTTCCAGTGCGGTCTTATCCTTCTGGTAGCACTTGGTCAGTGCTTCACAGCTCAAAAGTTCATTCATTGCGGTCCTCCTTTGCGTCCCAGTGTTCCAAAAGCGCGGCTGTCTGTGCGGGACTGTAGCCGATGCCGCGCATCTTTTCCAGAAAATCCGACGCCAGCGTCCGGGCGGTGTCGGCACGAAGCTGTTCGATCAATGCAGTGTCCTCCGTAACATAGCGGCCTGCGGTGCGTTCGGTGCGCACCAGCCCTTCCGTCTCCAGCTGGGCAAGGGCCCGCTGCATCGTGTTTGGGTTCACCCCGGCGGCTGCGGCCAGATCACGCACCGAATCCAGATGCCCGCCCGGCGGGTAGGTGCCGGCCAGGATCCGGGCCTTCAGCCGTTCCACAAGCTGTGCATAGATCGGGCGGCTGGCATCAAACTGTTCGCCCATGGTATCATCTCCTTGTCTTGCTGTATTAAGCGCTTGATACAATAATACACGATTTGCTTTGTTTGTCAAGGGGAAAAAGAAAAAACACCATAAAACTGTGGGAAGTTGGAAAAAGTGCCCATAAAACACTGCACATTGATAAAAAATTACAATAAATTCAAACAATTTCACATTGCGAAGCTTTTAACAATGTGCTATGCTGAAAAACAGAGAGCTCCGCCCGGAAAGCGGCGGAAAAGAGATTTGGAGGAAAAATAACTATGGCTGACCGCATCGTTCTGAATACCATCTCCTACCATGGCCACGGTGCCATTGAGAACATCGTTCCCGAACTGACCGCCCGCGGCTACAAGAAGGCATTCGTCTGCTCCGATCCCGACCTGATCAAGTTCGGCGTCACCAAGAAGGTCACCGATCTGCTGGATGCTGCAAACTTTGCCTATGCTGTTTACAGTGAGATCAAGCCCAACCCCACCATCGCCAACGTGCAGGACGGCGTGGCCGCTTTCAAGGCTGCTGAAGCTGACTGCATCGTGACCATCGGCGGCGGCTCCTCCATGGATACCGCAAAGGCCATCGGCATCATCATCAATAACCCCGAGTTTGCGGACGTCCGCTCTTTGGAAGGTGTTGCTCCCACCAAGAAGCACGCAGTGTTCACCATTGCAGTGCCCACCACCGCCGGTACTGCTGCCGAGGTCACCATCAACTACGTCATCACCGACGTGGAGAAGAAGCGCAAGTTCGTCTGCGTGGACACCAACGATATCCCCGAGATCGCTGTGGTCGACCCCGACATGATGTCCTCCATGCCCAAGGGTCTGACTGCCGCCACCGGTATGGACGCTCTGACCCACGCCATTGAGGGCTACATCACCAAGGGTCACTGCACCATTTCCGATATGTTCCATCTGGAAGCCATCAAGCTGATCAGCCAGAGCCTGCGCGGCGCTGTGCAGAACACCCCGGAGGGCCGCGAGGGCATGGCTCTGGGCCAGTACATTGCCGGTATGGGCTTCTCCAACGTGGGTCTGGGCATTGTGCACTCCATGGCACACGGCCTGTCCGCTCTGTATGACACCCCGCACGGTGTGGCCTGCGCCATCCTGCTGCCCGTTGGTCTGGAGTACAACAAGAGCGTTGCCGGCGAGCGTTACCGCGCTGTGGGCAAGGCTATGGGCGTTATGGGCATCGACGAGATGAACGATGTGGAGGCCGCTGATGCTACCATCGCCGCCGTCAAGCAGCTGAGCGCAGACGTGGGCATCCCCGCAAATCTGCACGGCATCCTGAAGGAAGAGGACATCCAGTTCCTCGCCGAGTCCGCTTTTGCAGACGCCTGCCGTCCCGGCAACCCCCGCGACACCAGCGTGGAGGAGATCGTGGAACTGTATAAGAGCCAGCTGTAAGCTGTAAAATAAGAACTCCGAGAGCCGCTGCACCGTGCTTGTGCAGCGGCTCTTTTTGGTGGGAAGGATGCGTTTGTAAAAGGAAATCCCACGCCAATTGTAACATTTTCCACCACCCCCTTGTATAAATCGGCGCAAGCGAGTACAATCAAAACATAAAACTTGAAGGCGAGGAAAGCGCGATGACACTGAACTTCTACACGCTGGGTGTGCTGTATTTGGTCTATTCCTTCCTTGGGTGGGTAGGGGAGACCGTGGTGGCCACCTTCCGGGGCAAGCGGTTTGCAAACCGCGGTATGGCGGCGGGGCCGTTCTGCTTTGTCTACGGCACCACTGCCATCCTGATGGCAGTAGGCTTTGCAGATATGCGTACAAAGCCCGTGGCGCTGTTTGTGGCCTGTATGCTCACGGCTACCGTGGTGGAGTGGCTCACGGCAAAGCTTTTGGAGCGGCTGCACAACCGCAAATGGTGGGATTACTCGGATAAAAAATTCAACCTGAACGGCTACGTCTGCCTGCAGTATTCGGTACTGTGGGGTGCGCTGGGCATGGTGACTGTGCTGTGGGGCAACGGGCTGCTGCTGCGGCTGTGTGCTCTTGTGCCGGACTGGCTGCTGCATCCGCTGGTATGGGTCGCGCTTGGCATTGCGGCGCTGGATCAGCTGGGCTCGGCGGTGCTGGTGGGGCGGTATGCGGCGCAGCACCCGGTGCTGGAACAGCTGAACCAGAAGCTGGAAGAGCGCTCCGACACCCTGCGCCGCCGCATTGCCGTGTATGTGGAAAAGCGCATCCAGCGCGCCTACCCGGAAGCCGCCCGGCAGCAGCCCACGGCAGTGCAGAAAGGGGAGATCGACTTCCTCAGCGCGGCAGACCTGCTGTGGCTGTTCGTCATCGGGGCGTTTCTGGGTGATATGGTGGAGACGGTGTTCTGCCGCCTGACCGCCGGGGTGTGGATGAGCCGTTCCAGTCTGGTATGGGGGCCTTTCAGCGTGGTGTGGGGGCTGGCGCTGGCCATGGCTACCGTGCTGCTGCGGCAGAATCAGGAAAAAAGCGACCGCTATCTCTTTGCTTTCGGCACGGTGCTGGGCGGCGTATATGAATATGTGTGCAGTGCCGTCACAGAGCTATTGTTCGGCACCGTGTTCTGGGATTACAGCAAGTTCAAGTTCAATCTGGGCGGGCGCATCAACCTGCTGTACTGCTTTTTCTGGGGCATTGCGGCGGTGGTATGGATGCGCTACGGCTATCCGCTGGTGCTCAGAGGCATGGAGAAGGTGCGCAGCCGCGTCCGCCCATGGATGACCGTCCTGCTGGCCGTATTCATGGCGGTGAACATGCTCACCAGTGCGCTGGCCCTTGCCCGCTACGATGCCCGCACCAGCGGTGAAGCGCCCAAAAGCGGCATCGATATGCTGCTGGATGCGCATTTTGACGATGCCCGCATGGAGCGTATTTATCCCAACGCGAAGAAAGTAGCCAAGGCCGGATGAAATTTCAACGCTCCTCTTGCACTTTGGTGCAAAAACCGGTATAATATTTTTCGGATAAAAGGGAGTAAAGGGCGCTCGTTTTGCAAAAACGGTGCGCTGTGGCGCAGCGACATCCCGGCAGAAATGCCCGCTGTGTCACCGGAAGCTTGAGACTTTTATTACACTTTCCCGTTTCTGGGCAGGATGTAATAAAGGCCTCTTTTTTATTGCTGCTCTGCCAAAAACAAAAGGAGAAAACTATGCTCATTCCTGTTTTGCTGTTCATCGTGGGCCTGCTGTGCCTCATCAAGGGCGGTGACTGGTTCGTGGATGGTGCCACGGGCATTGCCCGCCGCTTCCATGTGCCGGAGCTGCTCATCGGTGCCACCGTGGTGTCCATCGGCACCACCCTGCCGGAGGTGATGGTCTCCACCACCTCGGCCTTTACCGGCCACGGCGAGATCGCCTATGGCAACGCCATCGGTTCGATCATCTGCAATGCATCGCTCATTGCGGCCCTCACCATTGCGGTAAAGCCGGGCAAGGTAGACCCCAAGAGCCTGCGCACGCCGGTGCTGTTCTTCTTTGTGGCAGCGGCCTTCTATGCCGGTGTGGCCTACACCACCGGCTACTTCTCCCGCCCGGTGGGCCTGATCCTTCTGGCCATGTTCGCAGCGTATATCATCTGCAACGTGATGGCTATGAAGAACGCCCCCGCCCCGGAAGAAGAGGAAGAACCGGAAGAAAATGCATCTTTTGCCAAGGAGCTGGGCCTGCTGGCCGTGGGCGCTGTGCTCATTGCCGTGGGTGCCAACCTGCTGGTGGACAACGGCACCCTGATCGCACAGGCACTGGGCGTGCCAGAGTCGGTGATCGCGCTCACCTTCGTGGCACTGGGCACCTCGCTGCCGGAGCTGGTAACGGCCATCACCTCGCTGGCAAAGGGCCACGGTGCACTTTCGCTGGGCAATGTCATTGGTGCAAACGTGTTCAATCTGGTGCTGGTGAGCGGTGTTTCCGCAGTGGTGGCACCCTTTAGCATTCCGCAGAACTCCCTGCTCTTTGGCCACAATGCATCGCTGGTGCTGGAGTTCCCGGTCATGTTCGCCGTGATGCTGCTGCTCACCCTGCCCGCCCTCTTCAAGGGCAAGCTGAGCCGCCCGCAGGGCATTGCGCTGCTGTGCATCTACGCGGCATTCTGTGTGGTGCAGTTCACCATCTGATAAAACAGCAAAAGGCCGACGCAGCACTGCGTCGGCCTTTTGCCGTTTTAAGGGTTACTTTTTCAAATGGGAATCCCAGCCGGAAGAGGTGATGACCTGCTGATCCGGTGTGCACCACATGGCTTCCACGCCGTCCAGACTTTCCACGATCTTCATCCCGTCCTCCAGCGGCTGGCAGAACAGGCCGGTGGTCAGGCAGTCGGCAAGGCCGGAGTCGCTGCACAGCACGGTCACGCCGTTAAAGTAGGCGGCGGGGAACAGGGTGTCCGGGTCGATCAGGTGGTGGTAGCGCTTGCCGTCCACCACGTAGTAGCGCTGGTAGTCGCCGCTGGTCACAAGGGCCATATCGCTCATGTTGATGGCACCGTCCAGCATGGAATCCGAGGTGTATACATCCGAAGAGCTCCATGGGTTTTCCACGCCGCCGGTCCACTGGCTGCCGTCCGGTTTTACACCAATGGCGCGCAGATTGCCGCCCACGCTCACCAGAGCGCTGGTCAGGCCGCGGGCCTCGGCAGCCTGACACACCATTTCCACGGCGTAGCCCTTGCCCACGCTGCCCACATCCAGCAGCATTTCCGGGTCGGCCAGATAAACGGTCTTGGCATCCGCGTCGATGATCACGTTGTTGATATCACAGTGCTGGGCGGCTGCTTCCAGTTCTTCCATGGTGGGCAGCTTGTTGTCGGCATCCGTCTCGGCGGCTTCGGCAGCTTCGCGGTAATTGTGCCAGATATTCAGCACGCTGCCCATGGCAATGTTCAGCTTGCCGTTGGTGGTCTGGTACATCTGGTCGGCCAGCTCCAGCATGGAGAGGATGCGGTCGTCCACCTCCACCGGAGCGCTGCCGGCATTGTCGTTGATGGTCTTGACGTTGGTCACGCTGGGGTAATCGTTGTAGATATCATACAGCTGGTTATAGGTAATAAGGTCTGCGTGCAGGGCATCCATCTGGGCGTTGAATTCTTCCTCGCTCTCGCAGTAGGCGATCACCTGCGTTACGGTATCGAACACATCATAAAAAACGGTGGAATAGCGGGTAAGCTCTTTCTTTTTGGAGGCACAGCCTGCCAGCAGGCTCAGGCAGAGCACCCCGGCCAGCAGGGCGCTGACGAAACGTTTTGCGCGGGTCTTCATACGGTGTGGTTCTCCTTTGCGGCGGTAAAGGCGGCGTGCTCCTCCTGCAGGTGGGCCAGCAGATCGCCGAACACCCAGCTGCGGTTGGAGGGAGTCACAACGGCCTTGAGCGGAATGGTGACCTGTGCCTGCTTCATCAGATCCAGCAGGGTGTCCACATCCTTCTCCTTGAAGTTGGCCAGAACCACTGCCGGCGGGTAGGCACCCGGCTCCAGCACCAGCGTGCGGGCGGCCTTGGTCTCCACCTCGCCCAGCAGCTGTGCCACGGTCTTGCCCGCATCGGCAGGGGAGACGAGCAGCACCTTCATGCCAAAAGCAGGAGCCATGCCTTCCAGCTTGCCGCGGTCGGCGGAGGAAAGATTCCAGCCCAGAACCAGCGGGACACCGGCGTTCTGGTTGCGTGCGATATGTGCTTTCATAAAAAAACCTCATTTCAGGGTGGATTGCAAATACACTATAGTATAACACAAATACGCAAAAAAAGGAATGCGCGGGAACTGTTCCGGAACTACCGGTTAAAGTTTCGTAAAATTTCGAGCAAAGGCAACAAAAATTAGAAGAAATTACAAGGCAAATTTCAGTGCAGGTGAAGATTGTATGCAGAAAATAGAGGTGCTATACTAAAAATGCGAGACATAAGTCTCAGAAATTTAACAGAAAGCAGAGGTTTTGAGGATGAAAAAACAGAAGATGCGGCTCATCAGTGCAGTGCTTGCGGCATGCATGATGACATCTGTCCTTCCGGTCAATGCACTTGCTCTGGGGGGGGGTACGCCTGAAAATGGCGTAACTGCACAGGAAAACGCGGAAACGGCCACGACGATCCCCACTACGGGCATGAAAATCACCAAGGGCGGTGATTATGAGATAAAGGGAGACACTTATACGGGAGGCATTACCGTTAATGCCAGCGATAATGATGAAGTGACGATTCACATTGCTAGTAACGTGAAGTTTACGCGGGATAATCAGGTCTTTATCTGGGTGGAAAATGCAAAACTGGTGACGATTGAAAACACCGATAATCACACGGTGACACTGAACGGACAGCATTTTTACGACCTAAGTACTGCAAGCAATGGTGTGGAGAGCGTTATAAATGGCGGCACCTATATAGCACCGGGTCGAAACATGATCATGGTCCAGGGAACGAACAACACTCTTACCCTGAATAATGTTAATATACAGACGAACACCGGGTATGCCGTGACGACGGACTCTAATACGGTGTATGTCAACGGTGGAACATTTACCAAAACGTCATCGCTCTATAGTGAGTTCAAAAACCAGGGACACCTGACGCTGACAGATGTTACGGTTACACCGCAAGTTGCCGTCGACGGCAAGACGAGTACTATCGTTGAAAATTATACCGGTGCAGTTGTTGAAATCAACGGCGGAAACTATAAAACGACAAACCAAAGCTGCATTGTTAACAATGGAACGGTAACAATCAATAATGGCACTTTGGAATCTGAGGGGGCAAGCTGCATCCAAAACAACTGGGGTCGTGTGGAGATCAACGGCGGCACCATTACCTCGGATGCAGAAAGCACCATTCGTAACCGTGGCACGCTGCGCATGACCGACGGTACGGTGACCAACACGAATGCAGCCGGTGCTGCCATTGATATTTCCGGCAATTTCGGCGATATCAAGCTCATCGGCGGCACGATCAAAGGCATCAAAGACGGCATTTATGTGCAGGACCTTGTCAGCTCGGAAGTGACCCTGGAGCAGGTGAAGTTCGAAAACAACACCAACGATATCCATCTGGGTGAGGGTCAGACGATCAACATCAAAAAGACCTTTACCGGTACGGCAACGATCCTGACCGACGATCCAAGCCGCGGCCGTCATATCACGCTGGAAAACGAGGATCTCAGCTATCAGAACAAGCTGAAACTCTTCAGCATGAATTCTGGCTACATCATCGGCTATAAGCGCGGCGATGATGGCGTGGAATACCGCTATCTGGCAGATGCCAACGGCAACATCGTCAACGCTGTAAATGCGAAGGCAACCGCTGACCTCGGTGCCGGGGAGCAGGAGCTGGATACTGCCACCGTTGTGCCGAAAGGCACCACCGTGACCGTGACGGCAAACATCCCGGAGGGCGCAGAGTTCCTCGGCTGGAGCGCCGTGTGTGATGACCACAGTGTGCTGAAGCTGGGCGATGATCAGACCGAACACTTTGAGATGCCCGGTTGCAACGTGACCGTCGAAGCGCTGTATCAGGGTGGAAATGTTGACCCTGTCAATCCCGGCGGCGGCAGCAGCAGCGATGTGGTGACCGGCATTGCGGCTGTTGCGCTGACCGGTGCAGCCGTGTGGAGCATTTACGAAACCGGAACCGGCATCTATCGCGTGCTGAATATGCCCGGCGTCCCCATGCCCTCCAACCGTGCCGGTCTGGCGACCCTGATCTGGGAAAAGGCCGGCTGCCCGGAACCGCAGACGGTGAAGAGCTTCAGCGACATCGATGACGCCGACCTTCATCTGCGGCAGGCTGCCAGCTGGATGGAAGAGCAGGGTCTGATGGACGATGTGAAGGAAAACGAGTTCCGCCCCTATCGCTATGTGACCAAGCTCCAAACCTGCCTTGTCTGGGATAAGGCCAAGGAAAAGAGCCTGATCTCCTGAAAAGTAGATCATTCTTGTAACAACCCCGGGGTGACCGCAAGCGCCCCGGGGTTGTTCTTTTCACAGGAAAAGGGGCAGAACCGGAAGATGCAGTTTATATCCACGAACCCTCCCGTGAAAAAGCAAACAAGCCAGACCCGCAGGTCTGGCTTGTTTGCAATATCAAAAATATTCTTTCCGCTGAATATATCCAGAGCGAAGCGGAGGATCTTTCAAATCATCAGTTCAGCTTCTTGCCAAAGAACTCCACCTCTTTGCCGATGAACTGCATCAGCTCGTCGAACTGGTCGGGGGTCAGGCTCTGGGCACCATCGCACTTTGCCTTGGCGGGGTTGTTGTGCACCTCGATCATCAGGCCGTCGGCACCGGCAGCAACAGCGGCCTTTGCCAGATCCGGCACCATCCATGCGTGGCCGCAGGCATGGCTGGGGTCCACAATAACGGGCAGGTGGGTCATCTTGTGCAGCATCACCACACCGGCAAGGTCGAGGGTGTTGCGCATGCTGGTCTCAAAGGTGCGGATGCCGCGCTCGCAGAGGATGACGTTCTCGTTGCCCTCAGCCATGATGTACTCGGCGCTCATCACGAACTCTTCCAGCGTATTGGCAAGGCCGCGCTTGAGCAGCACCGGCTTCTTCTGACGGCCGACGGCCTTGAGCAGCTCAAAGTTCTGCATGTTGCGGGCACCCACCTGAATGAGGTCTACATTCTCGAACAGGGGCAGGTGCTCGGTGTTCATGATCTCGGTCACGATGGGAGCACCGGTGGCGCGGCGTGCCAGCTTGAGCAGGTCGAGGCCCTCGCTGCGCATACCCTGAAAGGAGTAGGGCGAGGTGCGGGGTTTGAATGCGCCGCCGCGCAGCAGGGAAGCACCTGCAGCCTTCACGCGCTGTGCGCAGTAGGTGATCTGCTCCTCGCTCTCAATGCTGCAGGGGCCGGCGATCACGGCAAAGCTGCCGCCGCCGATCTTTACGCCGTCCACATCGATCACGCTGTCGTCCGGGTGGAACTTGCGGTTGGCCTTCTTATAAGGCTCGGTCACGCGGCGGCAGGTCTCCACCACCGGGTTTGCCAGCACCCAGCTCTCGGCCACGGCCTTGGTGTCGCCGATCAGGCCCAGAATGTGGCTCTCACTGCCCTTGGAATCGTTGATCTGCAGGCCCATATCCTGCAGTTCGTGGCAGAACTCGCGTACCTGTACCTCAGGTGCGTTCTGTTTGAGTACGATGATCATAGCGTTTTGTCTCCTTTGCCTTATCGTGTGAAACGGCGAGGGAGACCGGCTCCTTTGCCGCAGCTTGCAGTGTCAAACTTCAGGGTTCTGAAGTGTGTGACGCTATGATATCACTTCAGGAAACTGAAGTCAATAGAATTTTGAATTTTTTTGAAGAAAGTGGTAGAATGGGGGCAGGAAAAGGAAAAGCAGGCTCGCCCTCTCAGCTTCGCTTGCGCTCAGCAGCTCCCCCAAAGGGGGAGCCCTTGGCAAAAACGGAAACTTTGCGTGGATTGCCAAAGCCTCTCACTTTGGGAGAGGTGGCATTGCGTTAGCAATGACGGAGAGGGCGAGGACGCTGACCCAATGCCATCATACTTAAGAATAGAACCAGCTAAATATAAAGGGGAATACTACAATGGGAAAAGAAGCAAAAACCAATGCCATGCGCATTCTGGAGCGCGAGAAGGTGCCCTACACCGCCCACGAGTACGCTCATGAAGAGGGCGTTGCCGTGGCAGGTGTGGATGTGGCAGGCAGCATGGGCGAAGACCCTGCCTGCGTGTATAAGACGCTGGTGACGCAGGGCAATAGCAAAAACTATTTTGTGTTCGTCATTCCGGTGGCAGCAGAGCTGGATCTGAAAGCCGCTGCCCGCAGTGTGGGCGAAAAAAGCGTTGCCATGATCCATGTGGCCGATATCAACAAGGTCACCGGCTATGTGCGCGGTGGCTGCAGCCCGGTAGGCATGAAAAAGCAGTATAAGACTGTGTTCGATGAGAGCGTGCTGACGCAGGAGAAGGTCTATGTCTCCGGCGGGCGCATCGGCACGCAGGTGTGCTGTGCCCCGGCGGACCTCATCCGTGCTGCACGGGCAATTACAGCAAAAATTATTTTTTAAAAAAGTCCGTCTATTGTACAAAAAGTTAACGCATCCTATTTACATAAAATATACTTAAACTATAAGTCATACTTAAAAAGAAAAACAATGTCGAAACTGCACAAAACTTTTGAAAGTTTTTTGACGGCATGAAAACACAAGGTAGAATTTGTGGGAACACTCTTTTCAAAGATGTTTTTTTGCCGTAAACTGTATGTAGTACAGGGACGGCGGCCCGCAGAAAGGGCTTTTCCGCCGCCTGAAAACGCAAGCACAAGGAACTGCGGAGGAGAACTTCAATGATGAAGATGCTGCCGGGTCTCATGGGTCGAAACAACATTCGGGCATGTCAGGGGCATCGTGCAACTTTGTGCAAAGCGTCGGGAGAGCATACGCAGAATTAAAGGCCGTGGTACGGGTGTACCGCAGCCTTTTTTGTTTGTCGGTTGAGAAAGAGAGGTTTGGATATGGTTCGTAAAGTGGCTGTGATCATGGGTTCTGACAGCGATTGGCCGGTGGTAAAGGGCGCATGTGCCCAGCTGAAAGCGCTGGACATCCCTTTTGAGGCGCACATCCTTTCGGCACACCGCACCCCTGCCGGGGCAGCGGAGTTTGCCAAAAGCGCCCGTGCCAACGGCTTCGGCGTGATCCTGTGCGCAGCAGGCATGGCAGCACATCTGGCGGGTGCCTTTGCTGCCAACACCACCCTGCCGGTGATCGGCATTCCCATGAAGGGCGGTGCCATGGACGGCATGGATGCCCTGCTTGCCACGGTGCAGATGCCCAGCGGCATCCCGGTGGCAACGGTGGCTCTGAACGGTGCCAAGAACGCCGCATGGCTGGCTGCGGAAATTCTGGCTTTGAGCGACGACGCTCTGGCCGAAAAGCTGGCAGCAGAGCGCACCGCCATGGCCGCACAGATCGCTGCCAAAGAGGAAAAGCTGCAGGCTGAGATCGCCCAGCTGTAAAGGAGAACCAATGTTTGATTTTGCATATCCGCTGCACGAAGAATGCGGCGTTTTCGGCATTTACGACCGTGCCGGTACCGAGGATGTGGCCGCTGCGGCCTACTCGGCTCTGTATGCCCTGCAGCACCGTGGCCAGGAGAGCTGCGGCATCGCCGTGAACGATGATGGCGTGATCAACGGCCACCGCGACCTCGGCCTTGTGAACGAGGTGTTCACCCCGGCGGTGCTGGCAAGTCTGGCAAACCCCAATGCGCACATGGCTACCGGTCACGTGCGCTACGCCACGGCAGGCAGCCGCGTGCGGGCCAACGCACAGCCCATGATCGTGCGCCATGGCCGCGGCACCATGGCACTGTGCCACAACGGCAACCTGACCAATGCCATCGAGCTGCGCCGCCAGCTGGAAAATGAAGGTGCCATCTTCCACGGCTCCTCCGATACCGAGGTGATCTGCTACCTGATCACCCGCAACCGCCTGCGCATGGGCAGCATCGAGACCGCCATCAGCAAGACGATGGATGTGCTGGAGGGTGCCTACAGTCTGGTGATCATGTCGGCCACCAAGCTCATTGCAGTGCGTGACCCCCGCGGCTACCGGCCCCTGTGCATCGGCACGCTGCCCGGCGGCGGCTACGTATTTGCCAGTGAGAGCTGTGCACTGGACGCTGCCGGTGCCACCCTGCTGCGGGACGTGGAGCCCGGCGAGATCGTGGTGGCAGACGCAAAAACCGGCGAGCTGCGCAGCATCAAGGATCACTGCGGTCGGCCGGACACCCAGATGTGCGTGTTCGAGTTCATTTATTTCTCCCGCCCGGACAGCATCATCGAGGGCAGCTCGGTGCACGAGGCCCGCAAGCAGGCCGGCCGGTTCCTTGCACAGGAACACCCCGTGGAAGCGGACGTGGTCATCGGCGTGCCGGATTCCGGTCTGGATGCAGCGCTCGGCTACTCGCAGGAGAGCGGCATCCCCTATGGCATCGGCTTTATTAAGAATAAGTACATCGGCCGCACCTTCATTCAGGGCAGCCAGAAGCAGCGCGAGAACAGCGTGC
>OBIA01000929.1_pt1 | contig 16388 bp, 13 predicted proteins | sample 1519911 | NCBI WGS metagenome assembly OBIA01 (sample SAMN04209236, study PRJEB22552) | human gut metagenome | biome: gut; material: feces | host: Homo sapiens | place: USA: Oklahoma | reverse complement strand
TTATCGAGCATTTTGGCAACGCAGATGCCGTGCCGCAGCTGCCGGAGCGGTGCTTAAGCCGCAAGGCGGGAATTGTGCGGTGTTGCCCTATCCTCACTCCCATTTTGGTGAGCGGCTAGCCTGCCATTCGACGTATTATTGAGGTTACCATTTCTATCCACACTCTCCTTGCGGAGAGCGATACGTTGGGGGCAACCAAGGCCGATGCGGCATTTCTATCCACACCCTCTCACAGGGAATGACTGGAATTTATTCATGGCTCTGGTAATGTTACACAAACTTTTACCGATGTTTGTGAACAGAAAAACAATCGTACTGGGCACTGGCATGGCATTTTTGCTGGCTCAAACACTCGTGCATTTATTTCATGTTCTGCTTCTGCTATTTTGTGCAGGCAATGCTTATTTCATCAGTTTCTGCAGCGTTTTCAGCAGCTCATCCACAACTTCGTCATTCCCGGCACGGATACCATCCGCCACACAGGTGCGGATATGGTTTGCCAGCAGCTCACGGTTGAACGCGTTCATCGCCGCCGTTACCGCCGCCGACTGCACCAGAATATCCGGACAATACACTTCGTTTTCCACCATCCCACGGATGCCCCGAATCTGCCCTTCGATCCGGTTCAGTCTGTGGACCAGGCTTTTATACTCTTCTTCACTGCGATGCTTTGTTTTGTGTGCACAGCAGCAACACGGTTCCTTCTTTTCGTTTTCCTGCATTATGTTACCCTCCCATCGCATGCAAGGTACCCCGGTGGGGTATATTCACTATATACCCCACCGGGGTACCTTGTCAAGTAGATAATATAATATTTTTATATTATTTTATGCGAGAGTTTTTTACTATAGCAATTTTTAAAATTAAAGCGGATATCCGCATGAACAAAACCACCCTGAACAGTCAGAAAGAGAAACATTCCACGCTCTCCTTGCGGAGAGCGACACGGTACGCCGTCAACCAGTTTCCAGTCACACTCATTTCTATCCACGCTCTCCTTGCGGAGAGCGACGAGAAGCGTGATGCCGCTATGAAAGAAAAGCTGAAATTTCTATCCACGCTCTCTTTGCGGAGAGCGACCCCTGCACAAAGCTGACAAGGCCACCCCAAATCGCAATTTCTATCCACGCTCTCCTTGCGGAGAGCGACCGTTGCTGCCCCTGTGCTATAATCGCCCCAGCGATTTCTATCCACGCTCTCCTTGCGGAGAGCGACGCAGCGATATTTTTCCTGTACTGCGCTTTTCCTTATTTCTATCCACGCTCTCCTTGCGGAGAGCGACTATCGTCCTGGACCTTTTCAACTTTCACGAACCGAATTTCTATCCACGCTCTCCTTGCGGAGAGCGACCAGGTCAGCGCCGGAGCAGTTGCGCACGGTGAGGGTATTTCTATCCACGCTCTCCTTGCGGAGAGCGACCCATCGAAGAGAACCTGAACAACCAGAACACATATTTCTATCCACGCTCTCCTTGCGGAGAGCGACAATAATGGTGTCCTGCTGCTCTTCGGTCAGCCCATTTCTATCCACGCTCTCCTTGCGGAGAGCGACACCAGCGCAATAGGATTCGCTGTCAAAACCGCATTATTTCTATCCACGCTCTCCTTGCGGAGAGCGACCGCTGACGAGTTTTATGTTGCGGCTCTGACCAACATTTCTATCCACGCTCTCCTTGCGGAGAGCGACTGCATCATTATGGACAAGCTGACAAAGCCTGACGGCATTTCTATCCACGCTCTCCTTGCGGAGAGCGACTTTGCCGTTGCTGTCAACATAAAAGTCATGGGAAATTTCTATCCACGCTCTCCTTGCGGAGAGCGACCGCTTCCTTCAACGCCGCCCAACCGGCTACGCAGAATTTCTATCCACGCTCTCCTTGCGGAGAGCGACCCTTATGCTGCCGCAGCCAAGCTCGACCGTTTTCAATTTCTATCCACGCTCTCCTTGCGGAGAGCGACCTGAGGGCCGAAGGCCCGAAAAAGGCCCGTTATAAATTTCTATCCACGCTCTCCTTGCGGAGAGCGACGGCAACCCCGCGCGCAGGCCGACAGGCCGCCGCCATTTCTATCCACGCTCTCCTTGCGGAGAGCGACTTTTTCCCTTGCGTTATATTCGCCGTTGCCTGCCAATTTCTATCCACGCTCTCCTTGCGGAGAGCGACTGATGGAGCTGCATTTTTCTGATGAGTGTGGAGGTATTTCTATCCACGCTCTCCTTGCGGAGAGCGACAAACAACTTCTTTAACTGCCGTTTTAACATTATCATTTCTATCCACGCTCTCCTTGCGGAGAGCGACGCCGGTGCTGTTGTCCTTCTCATACTCGATAGAAGATTTCTATCCACGCTCTCCTTGCGGAGAGCGACAACGTTAATTGGGATAAGGTCAACAGCATTTCCGGGCATTTCTATCCACGCTCTCCTTGCGGAGAGCGACTAAGACGTTTCACTGTCTGCTCATCCCACAGCGTAATTTCTATCCACGCTCTCCTTGCGGAGAGCGACTTATATAAAACGCGAATTTCGAAGAACTGACACCATTTCTATCCACGCTCTCCTTGCGGAGAGCGACACTTGTTCTGCCCGCCATCGAGACACAATTTGAAAATTTCTATCCACGCTCTCCTTGCGGAGAGCGACGTTACAGCGGCAAGCGTTTTATGCTTGAGGTTGATATTTCTATCCACGCTCTCCTTGCGGAGAGCGACTTGGAGGGCCGCGTTTCAGCGGTTGAGGGATTCTTATTTCTATCCACGCTCTCCTTGCGGAGAGCGACCATTTATGGGTACGAATACAATAGGCAGGTTGTACATTTCTATCCACGCTCTCCTTGCGGAGAGCGACGCAGCGGAATTAACTACGAGTTTTTTTGATTTGAATTTCTATCCACGCTCTCCTTGCGGAGAGCGACCAAAATTCTTGATGATGTTACAATCGAGTATCAAATTTCTATCCACGCTCTCCTTGCGGAGAGCGACCGTCATCCGGCACGGCATTGCTGGCGTAAGCGGTCATATTTCTATCCACGCTCTCCTTGCGGAGAGCGACGAAGCAAGAAGTTCAAAAGCTGCTGCAATCTGGAAATTTCTATCCACGCTCTCCTTGCGGAGAGCGACTGCGCTGGCCCATATACGCCGGTTCCCATTTCGATATTTCTATCCACGCTCTCCTTGCGGAGAGCGACCAGGCGTTCCAGCTTTTCTTTGCTGTCACTTTTGAATTTCTATCCACGCTCTCCTTGCGGAGAGCGACTGTCGAATGTTTTCAACTGCTCGTCTGTGATTGGTTATTTCTATCCACGCTCTCCTTGCGGAGAGCGACTGTACCACAACAACACAAGGTTGTCAAATCACACATTTCTATCCACGCTCTCCTTGCGGAGAGCGACAATTTTGCTTGGCAAAACCGTTATACGCATCTTGGATAATTTCTATCCACGCTCTCCTTGCGGAGAGCGACCATCACAAAAGTCGGAAATCTTCGGCATGCTGTCAATTTCTATCCACGCTCTCCTTGCGGAGAGCGACAGGAAAGAAATGAGTTAATTGCAAAAAAAGAAATCATTTCTATCCACGCTCTCCTTGCGGAGAGCGACTTATCTGTAATGTATCACAACACAAGGTTGTTGTCATTTCTATCCACGCTCTCCTTGCGGAGAGCGACGGCCGGGTCTTACAAGATATTACCCCGGCCGGTATTTCTATCCACGCTCTCCTTGCGGAGAGCGACGAGGGGCAAAGCCCCGAGAAAGGCCCGTTATTTATTTCTATCCACGCTCTCGCCATCTAGTGCACTTAAGCGCACTATTTCTATCCACGCTCTCCTTGCGGAGAGCGACATTACCCCGGCCGGAAAAGTCCGGCCGTGGGCGATTTCTATCCACGCTCTCCTTGCGGAGAGCGACGGCTCTGTCCCGTCTGCCAGTGGCGGCGCAGCCTCAATTTCTATCCACGCTCTCCTTGCGGAGAGCGACTTTGGGCTGCAAAATCGCAAAAAACGGCATAACAATTTCTATCCACGCTCTCCTTGCGGAGAGCGACTTGGCGCAGGGTGTACGAAACAGACTGCACGATCATTTCTATCCACGCTCTCCTTGCGGAGAGCGACTGCGCCTTTTCCGAGCATGGTTGTGATTTTTGGAGATTTCTATCCACGCTCTCCTTGCGGAGAGCGACCGCCGTGCCCACGTTGCAGCCGTGGCACGCTGCCAATTTCTATCCACGCTCTCCTTGCGGAGAGCGACGCGAAACTTTCTTATTTGCCTGTCCTTTTTTGTGAATTTCTATCCACGCTCTCCTTGCGGAGAGCGACACAACACCGTCTGAATAGCTTAAACCGCTCCCATAATTTCTATCCACGCTCTCCTTGCGGAGAGCGACGGGCTTGGATGGGAGGTTTAAACTTTGATGGAAGATTTCTATCCACGCTCTCCTTGCGGAGAGCGACATTTTGGTTTTCTGTGGCCCTCAAGGCTCCGGAATTTCTATCCACGCTCTCCTTGCGGAGAGCGACAACCTATGGGACGCGCACCGCGTTAAGGTATATAAATTTCTATCCACGCTCTCCTTGCGGAGAGCGACCAGAGCACCTCCTTATAATTTAATAATACATCACATTTCTATCCACGCTCTCCTTGCGGAGAGCGACAAGATTTGGAACCGTCAACAACGCGAAGATTAACATTTCTATCCACGCTCTCCTTGCGGAGAGCGACTAGTAATTTTACGCAAAAGAGACACCCCCTCACAATTTCTATCCACGCTCTCCTTGCGGAGAGCGACCGGAATACTTCTTAGATTGACATTTCATCAAGGAAATTTCTATCCACGCTCTCCTTGCGGAGAGCGACCTACCAACAGGCGACCTACACTATTTTACAGGTGATTTCTATCCACGCTCTCCTTGCGGAGAGCGACGAGCAAGAGAAAAGTCAACGGCTTGATGATTTGATATTTCTATCCACGCTCTCCTTGCGGAGAGCGACAATGGTGACGTCATCAACCGTAATAGTAATTTTACGCATTTCTATCCACGCTCTCCTTGCGGAGAGCGACGATACCGTATCAACGCCAAATAGACCAGAAGAGTAATTTCTATCCACGCTCTCCTTGCGGAGAGCGACAAATTAAGAATGCCAGTACCGGCCTGGATATACTCATTTCTATCCACGCTCTCCTTGCGGAGAGCGACCGTATCAGCGCCAAATAGACCAAAAGAGCAGTAGCATTTCTATCCACGCTCTCCTTGCGGAGAGCGACGGTTGATTTTCTTTTTTTGTTGCTGTATCATTGAATTATTTCTATCCACGCTCTCCTTGCGGAGAGCGACGAATAGCAAGCACAGCAAGTGTAGCTACACTTGACATTTCTATCCACGCTCTCCTTGCGGAGAGCGACTCCCAAATAGCTTATAGACTTTACAATAAACAAATATTTCTATCCACGCTCTCCTTGCGGAGAGCGACGCTAGGCCTACCGGCGACCAGCCTAGCACACCGGGAATTTCTATCCACGCTCTCCTTGCGGAGAGCGACTTGTCAAGGGCTTTTTGTTCTTCAGACATAAAAAATTTCTATCCACGCTCTCCTTGCGGAGAGCGACCCTGGCATATTCATGGCTTTTTGTATGGATTGCCATTTCTATCCACGCTCTCCTTGCGGAGAGCGACCTTACACTGATTCAGAAACTTGCTCATCTGTGTTTATTTCTATCCACGCTCTCCTTGCGGAGAGCGACTTGCCGGGTTGATTTTTTTTTTGAATGTTGTATTATTATTTCTATCCACGCTCTCCTTGCGGAGAGCGACAAAAATTAGGCTTGTCGCTCCTGATATATCATCTATTTCTATCCACGCTCTCCTTGCGGAGAGCGACTTGATTATTATGCTGTATGATACATCCTCACTGATATTTCTATCCACGCTCTCCTTGCGGAGAGCGACTATGATACGTGTTGATGAGATACCGTATCAGCGCCATTTCTATCCACGCTCTCCTTGCGGAGAGCGACATTTTGCCGGGTCGGCTTGGGTTCCTGAGTTTCCCATTTCTATCCACGCTCTCCTTGCGGAGAGCGACAGCAAAAGTGCACAAAACAGTGGGGCACTTTTGCGCATATGGAACAAATTTTATGGGGATTGCATCTTCATGCTGACAGGCAAGGCTGTATTTTACCCTTTCTGCCCCTGTTTTTTCCATATTTTCTGGTGCGAAGGAACCGAGAATTTTATGATTGCCTTCCCCTCGCACTAAGCAAACAAGATTCCATCCTGATCAAAATCCGGGTGCAGACCCACATGCTCGACTTTGCTTTTGTAATGGTTTCCCAGTTGATAAAAGCGCAGGCTGTCCGATTCCGAATCGATCAGTTCGGTCAATTTTGCTTTGAACATCGTGTATTGCGCGGCATCCAGCAGGCACTCAAATACGGAGTTTTGCACCCGCTGGCCGTAGTCTACACAGACTTTTGCTACTTTGCGCAGCCTGCGACGACCGGCGGCTGTTTCGGTGTTGACATCATAGGTTACAAGCACCAACATAACGGCACCTCACTTCCAGAAAAACGGTGGGTACACTTCCAGGTCGCCGCGCAGAGCACGGGCCAACAAAAGCGCCTGAACATAGGGCACCAGCCCCCAGGGCAGTTTTTCTTTCAAAAACGGATGGGTGATCTCTTCCTTCTTTTTGTTCTGCCATGCGGTCAGGAAAGCTTTGCGGCCATCATCCGTCAGCAGTACGGCACCATTTTCCTGTTTTTGCAGGTGTTTTGCCGTGATGATCTTTTGATTGATGCATCTGATGACCAGCCGGTCTGCATAAACCGCCCGCAGTTCTTCCATCAGGTCAAGTGCCAGACTTTTGCGGCCGGGGCGCGGGCGGTGCATAAAGCCAACATAAGGGTCAAGGCCCACAGCGGTCAAGGCGGATGCACACTCCCGCGCCAGCATGCTGTAGGCAAACGAAAGCAGCGCATTCACATTGTCCAGCGGTGGACGGCGGCTGCGGCCCTCAAACACAAAATCCTGCTTTTGCTGCAGAATCAGGTCATTCAGGCAGTCAAAGTAGCGCTGGGCTGCCTCGCCTTCCAGGCCGCGCAGCTGTTCCGGATCATCGCTGGTCTGTATCAGCGGCAGCGCGGCGGCCAGCTGGGTGGAGGTGCGTTTCAGTTTTTCGACCGGGACACGCTGGGGATGATCGCGGGTTGCGCGTTCCAGCACCCAGCGTGCGTTATACACTTTACCAAGGATAAAGCTCCGGGCATAGCGACAGCTCTGGGCCGGGTCATCCGACACGCGGTACTGCGTCTGACGCAGCAGCACATTGCCGCGTTCTTCCCCCACGGTGCGGGCCTGAAATCTGCCATACGGGTCAAAAAAGCAAAGGTCAATGCCCCGCCGGGCACAAGCTCCCATCAAAGCGGGGCTGGCACCTGCGTAAGTAAAGCAGACGATGCCTTCCAGCGTATGCAGGGCATAGCGGTGGGTTTCCTGCTTATTGCGGGTAACAACAAGGTTTTCGCCATCCAATGTCAGGTAAGCGTCCTCATTGATGACAAACAGGGTGTTGAGCAGCTTTCTCATGGCGCGCCCTCCTCAATATGCTCCCGCAGATACGCCGCCGGGTCTGCCTGCTGATACAGCGCCGGCAGGCAAAGCTCTTTCAGTGAGCAGGCATTGCAATGCTTGCCGGGTTTGCTTTTTGGGGTATAGCCGCGCGCAAACAGGCGGTTCATCTCATCCGCCATGGTCTGCGCGGTGCTGCGCAGTTCCGGTGTCAGGGAAACATGTTCCCGCTGCCGGGTTTCTTCATAAAAGATTTCCCCTTCCGGCACCTCGCACACCAGCATTTCCTCCAGCGCCATGGCCTGTGCGCAGAGCTGCAAACGGTCAGCATCGTTTACCTTGCTGCGGCCATGCTTATATTCCACGGGCATGGGCTGCCACAGGCCGCGGCGGCCCTGCAATGACACGCCGTTTGGATCCTTGTGAAACTCTACCACATCGCAGTCGCCGGTCAGTTTTAAGCGGTGGCTGACGACCCTCATACCGCGGGCGATCAGCAAATCGCCGCGTTTTTCCGTCAGGGTAACATCATGGCAGCGGGTATGCTGCAGGCGGCCTTCGGCGGTGCGTTGGTTTTCGGACCATTGTTGTTCCAAGTACGCAAGTGCCCATTGGCGGCGGCAGAATGCAAAGTGCTGGATGCCAGACATTTGCAGATAGTCATCAGTATTCATCATACACTTCCGGTGTCAATCCGTTCAGGGTATCGCAAGTAATATTATAATCTTCCACCCGGTGTGCTTGTGCCACACTTTCTTTTAGCTCCACATGCAGACAGCGATGGACCTTTGCCGAGGAATACTGTCCGCTTTTGCAGTTATGACGCCACCAATACAGGCGAACCACCTCCATACTGCCATCCGGGCGGGCAGAGGAACTATCGTTTTCAAACAGTGTGCGCAGCGCTTCTTTGATGATTTCTGCATCTTCATCTGTAAAGCCGGTCTTTTCTGCCAGCTGGCAGTTAATGCTGCCAAAGGTTGTGTACACGCCAAAAGCCACACGGTGCTTCATACCCATGGTATCGCTTGACTTCTTTTCGCCAGTCGTACCGTTCACGCTCTTTGTGATCTGGATATCATCGACATCAATCGGGTCCACGCTGAAAGCCGGATGAATAGATACCGGGCCGCGCACGCCAACGGAAACACCATCGCCCTTGGATTCTTTCCCCTTAAAAGCAAACACCTGGCCAAAGCTGCGCACATCCAGCCAGGTTTCACAGGCAGCCTTTGCATAAGCATCTTTATCTTTTTCAGCCTTTTTCACTGCTGGGCAGCCGTCTGCACGGTCTTTCAGGCTTTTGAAACCATCATTGCAGCGATCGTCCGACTGGACAAACACATTCTGGCCAAGGTCCATCATGCGGTTGCGGATCTTGCGTTTCAGGCACACATCCGAAATTTCACCCAGTCCCTCATACGTTTCGCGCGGGCGGTTTCCGTTCAGCGGGTCACCGTTCGGGTTCGCATGGTTTACAGCAATCACAAGTGCAAAGTCGATTTTATTCTGCAGCACAGCCATCTTTTATTCCTCCTGCTTTTTTGCTTTCGCTTTATATTCTGCATTTTCGGCCTTAAAGTCCATCATCTGGTCGGCATAGCCAACCAGATACAGCTCACCAAGTCTTTTGTTCGTAAAGTTTTCTGTGCCAATCTTATGTAATAATTCTTGCATCATCGCATACCTTTGGCTATCCATTCCGTTACGGGTTTTCATTCTGTTCAGGTACGGATTTAATTTTTTATCCAAAAGAAGTGTTGTTGCTGCCGGGTGCAGAGCAAACGCGGTTCTTAAACGCTCTGCATTTGTCAAACGTTTTTCGCTCTCATTTCCTAGCTGAATCAACGCCCGTCTTTCAATCTGTTCTGCACAGGCTAAAATTCTCCCAAACAAATAGTTTCGGTCTTTAATGGTTTCATCAACATTCATCGGATAATCCACCTTCTTATTTCTATGATAGTACCCACGCACAAGGGCGCAGGCAATGTTTTGTGTTTTTTGTTGTTCCCAATAATCCAGGCCAATGCTGTTTGTTGCCCGATCTACCGCGCTGATCATCAAATCCCGCGGGAAGCGTTCCCCATTGGTAATACAGGGAATCAGTCGTTCGATTGTCGCTTGTTTCAGCTTTGCATCCACTTTTTCGCCATAGGCTGCTTTTGCAATGTCCGCCGGGGCAGGCGCACCAACAAAGACAACTTTCTTGATCTTGGGCTTTTTGCCCAGTTCCGTCGGCTCTTCTACACTGCGGTATTCCAGCTGCCATTGGAACGTATCGTGCCAATCCTTTATATTGGCAAGCAACTTAGAGCCCTGCAGTTCCTGATAGTACCGGATGGACAACCGGCCAGGTGTAGCAGAATCCAAAATCATGACCGCCGTTTGGGAATTGTCCTTCAACTGGTGCTGATACCCCAGAATGGCCCGGTTAAACTGCCGTGCAATTTCTTCTTGGGTATCCGCAGGCGACCTTTCTGTATCTTCCTCAAAATCGTCCCAATCATCGCCTGCTAGTGGATTATATTCCTGGGCAATATCGAGAGTATCCCCCAGCACATTGGGTACTGCTTCGTTCTGTGTTCCCCAAACAAGTACAGTCTGGTCCCCTGTATTTACCCCTTGCTTGCTGACCAACCATCGTAAGGCGCTGTGTGCCTTTTGGGTTGTTTCATAACCAATCGAAAGTGCCTGCGCTGCATCCGCAAAGCGCCCGCGGTAAGTATAATTCGTATTGTCATTGCTGGATATCAGCTTTGCACGGTCACCTGGGTTGCGGATCTTATACGGGCTTAATGTAGAAACCGGCATTTTGATTCCCTGAACTGTGCAATAGTCAATATCTTTTAACTGTGTTTCATAAAAGCGGATAAAGCTTTCTCGGACTGTTGTATCACGCGACAAATCAACATTGTCAATGCGGAACCGGACAAAAGATTCCGTCTGGTCACTACCGGTCAGCGTATCCAAAATAGGGGGCTTGTCTTCTTTGTTTCCCTGCCATTTTGTTGGCAGAGTTCCATTTTCATCTATAAACAAAATATTTACCTTGACCAGGTCTGCGATCAGGCATTCTTTTTCCAGGTAGTGCAGGACTGTACGCACAGCCGGGTGGGCATAAGGAGATGTACACCACGCTTGTAACTGCTTGTGGTAAAGCGGCCATCCGGATTCTTTACTACCACCAAAAGTGGGATAATCTGCCGCAATATATTGCAGTTTATCCACTAGCGGGTGCGGCACCATGCCGGATGTCCGCGCCGAAGATTCCTCTGTGCAAGGAATGATCGTTGTCCTTTGATCTTGTGCCAGCAAGCCTGCATACTGAAAGTTTCCGTCCTTGTCCAGCTCCACTTCAATGTTGACCTGCTGCGTCGTGTGAGCCACCGGCAGTAGTGGAACTTTCCCAGGCTGCTGCTTTCCAATTTCTGACACGCTATTCTGGTAGGTTTTATAGCAATAGCTAAGCCAGCTCATTCCTGTATCACCTTCCTGTACAAATCATCGCAGTCGCTGACTGTTTCACCCAGCGTAAAGGTCTTCATCTTTTGCGGGTGGATATCGCGCACAATTTCGCATTCTTCCGGGCGGCAAAAACAGATTTTTCCGTTCTGCATTACCGGGTGCCAAAAGCGTTCCTGCATCACGCCTTTCCCGTTTTCGTCCGCATAGGTAATGCCGTGCTCCATTAGGCCTAGGTCCAGGGATGAAACATCATCATAATGCCCTTTTCCCAGGCCAAAAATGCAGGGTTCAATATACCCCTGGCATTCGCGTGTTCCCAAAAAGATATCTCTTCTGCCGCCGCGTTCCAACATACGCTTTGCAATAGCGTAATGTTTGTTTTCATTGCGGTCTTTTTCCAGGTCTGGGCGATGTTCGTTCCATTCAAAATGTGCCCGCACCTGGTAGCAAACATCGGAAAGATACGTATAGATGGAAAGATCGTTTTTTCCATTGTTATACATAATGGGACGGATGCCTTTGGATTGTCTTTCAATCGGGTTCATCACGCGCAGTTCATCAATTACCCAGGTGAACGTTGGTTTCCAATAGCAGCTTTCATAAATGCCCTTCAATGCCTGGTAGGTGGGCACCGGGTAGCTGAATTTTTCGCCGCCTACGCGGGTAATTGGGTCGCTGAACAGTGCATAACGCCCATATACCTGCATGGATATTGAATTTTCGTATTGCAAAGTCTAACCCTCCTTGTTAAGCAAATTGTATCGGCATAAATCCGGGGCTTGTCTGAATTCCCTTTTCGTCATCGTAATATTCCTTGTTAAGAATTGTCACTGCCCCTTCTTTTACTGTGTACAGTGCGCCTTGATCTGCCAGGCGCATTTTTTCATTTGTTGTAATACCAACGGTAAAGCGTTGTGCGTCCCGCAGCATTTTGGGGGTAAGCGGTTTACTGGACGAAAGTCTTGTTGCCATATCCGCGCCATCTTCCCCATAGGGAACCACCACCGGCGTTGTAATGTCCTCCAAAGCATGGAAATTCCTTTCTGCCGTGGCAAACGCCTGCCGGAGCAAGTAATTGGGGAACTTTTGTTTTCCTGTTGTCTCTTTCCAGGCTAGCACACTTTCCTGATTATCTGACAAAAGGTCAAACAAATTCACTGTTTTTGGGGGAATGTACCCCTTTAATTCAACCGGATCGCCCATCCGTTCCTGTTGTTGGGACTCTGCATAATAAAGCTGGTAGTACCTCAAAATACTTTCCGGCTCTAACAGGTCCGCATCCCTTTGTAATTGCTGCAGCAGGTGCCGTGTGGCTTCCCTGCCGTTGCGCAGTTCCGGAAGTCGATCCAGATTTTCCAGATTGTAGGTTTTAACAAGATACACCGTGCGGCATTTCCTTTCCGCATTGCGGTTGCATCGGCCGGAAGCCTGGGCCACACTGGGCAGCGCAGCCATACTTCGAATGACGCAATCAAAGCTTACATCCACGCCTGCTTCTATCAGTTGGCTGCTTACACAGATCAAACGTTCCTGACCGTGTAAGGTGTTTAATTTTTGCTTAACTTCTGCGATAACATCTGCACGGTGCTTTGCACACAGGTGCGTGGTCAGGCAGTAAAGTTGTGTATGTTCCGGCTGGCATTGTTTCAAAGCCTCAAACACCTTTTCGACCGCCGAACGGGTATTCAAGATGATCAAAATGCTGCCATTCTCGTCTTGCTTGCTCCGTACAAATTCTGCGAGTTCTCCTGCCTGAAATCCATTTCCTGTTTCGGGCACTTCAATCTTTGTCCTTCGGAACTGCGCAAAGCGCAGCTGGTAATCCGGGACCAGGTCCACCGGCGATGCAAACCGCAAAGGGTTTGCTACTTCGCTTAGCGCTGGCTGTGTTGCCGTACACAAAACAACAACGCACCCCAAATAGTACGCCAAGAAATTTGCCGCCTGGTTGAACAAGTATGTATGGCAAATGGGCAGGGACTGTATTTCGTCAAACACCAAGATAGAATTTGCCAGTGCTGCCATGCGGCGCACATTCTGCCGCCTGCTGCAAAACAGGGTTTGCAGCATCTGTACCATAGTTGTACATATCACCGGCGCTTCCTGCCAGCGTTCCAGCTGGCGGAGAATTTCGGGGTTCTCTGTATCCAGCACCGCATCCGTATGGTGCTCCAACAGATATTCACTGCCGCCTAATGCCTTTTTGAACTCCTGTACATTCTGTCCGATAATTGACCGGAACGGTGCAACATAGAAAATATGCCGGGCCGAAAGTTTTTTGGCCGCATGCACACAATATCGCAGCCCGGAAAATGTTTTTCCTCCGCCTGTTGGCACATACAAGCGGTAAATGCCCAGCTTTGCACATTCGCCTGCTGTCTTGCATTGCTCCGAAATTTCTGCACGCAAGGTATCTATTTTATGTCGGGGCTGCAAATTGTTCAGGAATCTTTCAACATTGCTTTCTATCAGATCCCATGGCGGAAGCTGCTCCGGGGGAAGGCATCCTTCTTGATTATAATAGTTGCCTGAATCCAACCAGTCTGCATCGATCAGGGCTGCAAACAAAAATCTGTGTGCCAACCCCAACATGACCTGATAGATACAAAGCCGCGGCTTCTTTCCTTCCTGCGTTCGGATTTTCCGCACAAGACATTCTACCTCCTGCGCAGCTTTGGCAAACATTTGCCGTATCTCTGTTTCACTTATGCAATCCGCAAAAAAGGCCCGGCAGCTTTCTTCATATAGCTCTTGAGCCTGCTCTGAATACATATGTTTTATCCAGGGTTCTACTCCACTCAGGTCGAAAACATCCATACGTTCAGAGTGATGGGATCCGATTGCCAATGCTGCCATTTGCGCAGTCAAGCGAGAAGGTGGTGAAGCTGTTTCTCCGCCATAATTTTCCCATAGCCACCGCATTCCGGCGCTGGAATGATTGATTTTTTCGTTTGTCTGGCCTCTCAGATGTTTTTGCACGTTGATATGAGATTTTCCAACGTCATGGAGCCAGCCTGTAAGACGGCCCAAATTTTCAAGTCCCAGCGGCTGGCACGCCCGTGCGCAGTACTCGGCCACGTTTTCACTGTGTTGCTTTAGGGATTGTATTTTCCAGACGCCATTGATTTGTTTGGTATGACCGAGTAACATGGTAATCATCTCCTTGTTTCTTTTATTATAGCAGATAACTCATCCCATAATTCGGACTTTCACTCCAGTTCTGCAATCTTTGTCATACTATCCAAATTTATCCATGTAGAATTGTTAGCTATTCCCATTAGCAGATATTTTTGATAAAATAAGATATTATAGGGTTTATGAATTCACTTTCTTATATTACTTCTTCATCTTACCGAAAAATCATTTACGCAAGGAGTGAAAAGCCATGAAAAGGAAGTTATTCTCATTTTCCGCCAGTGTTATCACCGCAATAATGCTTACCGCTTGTGCTGCAGCGCCAGAAAATAAACCTGCTTCCTCCGCTGCTCTTTCCCCGACCAGTGAAGCTGTTGCCACAGCTATACCATCCACTAGCAATGCCAACTGGAAGTTACCGCCGCAATATGATTTTGACGAGATGATTCCTCTCTTCTCCCGCGAAACCCACACTGCCGGTTACGCCGCTGCCCGAAATCTGTACGCTGTGCGCAAGGGCGAACGCTGGAGCCTGTTTAATGCTGCCAACTGTAATGCTTTTCTGGAAGATTTGTCAGAAAGCATCCCGTACCTGTATGGTGAGCAGGAGCTCTCCATTGGGGTAGATGATACATACGATTACCAGAAGCTGAATGCCCTGGAAGAACAGATTAACCAGGAGCTGGTTGCCCAACAAATGCCTTTTACAACCATGCTGGGCGGGCACGGCGGGTATGGCATCCAGTGGATTTTAGGTGACAGCCAGATTTACCGTTCTGCTATTGGTGTCTATACATTTAGTGGCACGCCCATCGAACAGGTGTATGCTCCTGATTTGGTTGGCATCCAGCAAGGCATTTGGGATGATGAATATGCCGGCTATCTTGTTGACAATTCTGCACCTTTTGCCGTTGCGGATAAAAACGGTACAATTTTAACCGATTTCGACTACTAGGATGCCTGTATGGCCGGTGAATCTTTAATCGCGGTAAAGGATGCAGCCGGTAACTGGGGATATTGCGACCAAAGCGGTGCTTTAGTAATCCCCTGCATTTATCAGCCGCAGATGAGTTTGTCCATCATGAACGAAACTGTTGAATATCCTTACGCAGACTTATCCGGCATGGTAGTTGTGAAAACCCAATCCGGACAAAAGCTGGTTCTGGATGTTTACGGCAATGAGATAATTTCCGCTGGGCAATATGAAGATTTAGCCCCCGCGCGCGATGGCTGCGTATGGGCAAAACAGAATGGCCTTTGGGGCTTGCTGCAAGTACAGGATTATACCGAAAACAATGCCGACATTATTCTGCCGGATGGATGCGTTGCACCAGATGTAACGCTTAGCCGAATTGATAGCCTTTGTACCTACACCACTGCTGATCATGGGCTGGTTATGCGTAAAGGTCCCGGTACAAATTATGAAAAAATGGATAATATCCCCTACGGTATCATCGTATGGGAATGCGGCTATAGCAGCAATGTGCCTGACTGGGTTGTTATATATTACAATGGGATTTATGGTTGGGTCAGTGATGAATACTTGGCTACCACTATTTATTCCACCAGTAAATAATAAATAAAAAAGCAGGTGTTCATGTAGAAACGATATCGTCCTCCACGTGAATACCTGCTTTTTATAGCTTCTTTTATTATATCTGTTCTATGCCGCTATTTGTCTCTGTATGAAATAAATAGCCGCTATATGCACTTGAATGAAGTGTTCTGTTTGTTTGCTTTTTTACCTAAAAGAATCGCGTAGGAGGCTCTCTTAACTAAAAAGCCGACCTCTCACACCACCGTGCGTACCGACCGGTACACGGCGGTTCAACCGCATAAGTGCAAGGACTCGTAGTAGCGCCTGAGGATACTAAAATACCCTGCTTCTGCGAGTCTTTCGTTTGCAATGGAACCTTTTCATACAGGACTACCGGCGATACGCCAATAACCCAGTCTGGAATTGCCCCACTGGTACTATTCCAAAATTCTTCGTTTGAGCTTCATTACTCATCGATATAATCTTTATCGAACCACTCGCCTAGCGAGTGGTTTTAGACATACAAAAAAGCACCTTAGCTTACGCTAAGGTGCTCTTCCTGGTGACCCGTGCGGGAATCGAACCCACGTTAACGGCGTGAGAGGCCGCTGTCTTAACCGCTTGACCAACGGGCCATAAAAAAGAGAAGCCGGCATCTACCTATTTTCACAGGCCGTTTCCAGCCAACTATCTT
>OBIA01000915.1_pt1 | contig 16584 bp, 16 predicted proteins | sample 1519911 | NCBI WGS metagenome assembly OBIA01 (sample SAMN04209236, study PRJEB22552) | human gut metagenome | biome: gut; material: feces | host: Homo sapiens | place: USA: Oklahoma | reverse complement strand
TTTACAGCCCTACTCAACTGTGCGGAGGTGGGACGACGAAATCGAATTCTAACGAATTACCGATTTCTGTCCCACTCTCATAAACTATTCGTTTGATTGATCCCTTTAGTCATCAGACTCTGCAAATACTTGAGTGGCTTTGACTGCTTTCTTCCACCCCTTGTACAGCTCTTCCTTTCGAGATTCATTCATCTTGGGTTCAAAGATTTGGGCTGCTCCATGAAGAGATTTTAATTCTTCCAAGTCCTTCCAATAGCCTACGGTCAGACCTGCTAGGAAGGCTGCTCCTAAAGCCGTTGTTTCCAAGTTTTTAGCGCGGGCAATTTCAATTCCAAGAATATCTGCCTGAAACTGCATTAAATAATCATTTTTCGCTGCCCCTCCATCTACTTTTAGGACAGGGATAGGAGTTTTGGCGTCTACCTGCATGGTGTCGATGATATCGCGTACTTGGTAGGCAATTGATTGAAGGGTTGCCTTGATAAAGTCTTCCTTGGTCGTTCCCCGGGTAAGTCCAAAGACAGAACCACGCGCCTCTTGATTCCAATATGGTGCTCCAAGACCCGTAAAGGCAGGAACTACATAGATTTCATCGTCATTCTGAGACTTCAAAGCATAGGCCTCGGATTCAGGTGAATTATCGATCATCCGCAGACCATCACGAAGCCACTGAATGGCACTTCCAGCGATAAAGATAGATCCTTCAAGGGCGTAGTAGACCTTGCCATTGATCCCATAACCAATCGTCGTCAGCAAGTTATTTTCTGACAACTGCATCTCCTCACCCGTATTCATGATGATGAAAGATCCAGTTCCGTAAGTATTCTTGACCATACCAGGTTCAAAGGCCAATTGACCAAAGAGGGCTGCTTGCTGGTCTCCTGCCATCCCTGCAATCGGCACTTGTCCACCGTAGAAATGGAAAGGAGCTGTCTTGCCATAAATTTCAGAGTTTGAACGCACCTCAGGAAGCATGGCTTTAGGAATGTTGAGGATTTCCAAAATTTCTTCGTCCCATTTCAGTTCCTTGATATTGTAAAGCATGGTCCGAGCAGCATTGGAATAGTCTGTCACGTGGGCAGCTCCATCCGTCAGCTTCCAGACCAACCAAGTATCAATGGTCCCAAAGAGCAATTCTCCTTTTTCTGCACGCTCTTGTGCTCCTTCTACATGGTCCAAAATCCAACGAACTTTTGTTGCTGAAAAGTAGGCATCGATGACCAAACCTGTCTTTTGGTGGAAGGTTTCTACATAGCCTTGGTTTTTAAGTTCTTCAGCCAGTGGAGCAGTTTGCCGCGATTGCCAGACAATAGCATTGTAAATAGGAAGGCCTGTGTTCTTATCCCAAACAACTGTCGTTTCCCGTTGATTGGTAATGCCGATCGCCTCGATTTGATTGGGCTTGATGCCACTTTCAATAAAGACCTCAGCGATCACCGACTGCACCGAGTTCCAAATTTCATTGGCATTGTGTTCCACCCAACCAGCCTGCGGAAAAATCTGAGTGAATTCCTTTTGACTAGAGCTAACTTGCTCGCCTTTTTTATTAAAAATGATAGCCCGCGAACTAGTGGTTCCCTGGTCAATCGCCATGATGAAAGTTTCTTGAGACATAAACTGTCCTCCTAAATTAGGTACTTAAACATCTTGTTCTTTCATAAACTAGTATACTCTATTTCATCTAGGATTTGTATCCATTTTTTTAATAAATTACAGTCTAAATTTTCCTTCTGCTTCCAGCTTTATCTGACAAAGTTAAAAGAGCCCTAAGGCTCTTCAAAGTCATATTTCATACGCTTATAAAGATCTGCGCTGTTTCAAACGATTTAAAAATTCCATAGTCGGGCTGTCCTGGTAAAGTTCTTTGAGAGGAATCTTCTGATAGACAGCTATTTCGTCAGCAGTCACACCGTAACGAATCAATAGATCATAAATACGATTTAAATCATGTCGCAATTCATCCGTGATGAGGACATTATCGCTTGTTTCTTTTGTTTTCCAATAATAAGATGGCAGAACTTCCTTGGTTTCAATTAAAATAGTTTGCAATAAGGTTCCCCCATGACTATCCTTCTGAGTGATATCTGCCCCAAGTTCCAACATTTTCTCAAAAACCTTGAAAGACTGGTCCGCCTTTTCCTTAGACGAATACATTTCATATTGGCCATTCCAACGTTTGATCATGCGCCTGCAGTCAAATACAGCTCGTCCACCCGCTGTTTGGAGGACTGGTTGACAAAATGGATTCAGCTCTGTCGGCTCTTCAATAAAGTTAAGATCTGCTCCTCTATCAATGAGTAAGTCTGCAATATCTAAATGTCCCGATTTGATAGCGACTTGAAGAAGGGATTGGCCTTGATCTCTTTTAGGTTTGTCACCCGAAACAGCATTGACTTCTTCAGGCTTTTTATCCAATATCTGACGGATAGCCTCTAGATCTCCTCTTCGCAACATCTGAAAGGTTTTTTGCATGGTCTTGCCCCTCTCTCATTATAGATAAGAATGACACTGTGTTGATACTTTGATCCTATCTCTAGGTTCTTCGTTAAACTGATTATACCATTTTATGGACTCTTAATTAAAGTCCTAAAGGGTAAATATGACAGGCTCCCACCGAAAGAGGTATTACCCTATTTCAATGATTTTCGTATAGCCACTAGCCAAGAGGCTACTAGGATTTCGAAAATAACTAGAAGGATGATCTGAGGAAGAGAACTTTGAACCAGCATAAGGACAGCCAGACTATCGATCAGCATATGAGCGAGGATACAAGGTATAGCTCCTTTCGAGTACTCCTTGAGCGCTCCAAATAGGAAGGTATTCCCTAAAATCATCAGGTAAAAGATGAGATAGTTGGGCGAACCTGCTGTAATCCAAGGGAGTTGATAGATAGGGATATGCCAGAGGAACCAAACAATGGAAAGAACCATCATTTTAGTTATAAAGTGCTCACCAAAGTAAAGATGTTCTTGTAAAAACCAACGCCAACCGACTTCTTCCAGACCTCCATATAAAAAGGTCCAGGGGAAATAGAGGAAGAAGGCCAAGAGGGAGTTCCCAGTAAAGCGAACATTCATGAGCAGAATGGAGATCCCATAATAAATGATAGGGATGAAGAAAGCTAGCATCCAGGACAGGTTACTTTCTTTTTGAAGAAAGACCTTTTTGAAAAAATCACCCAAAGATTTGACTTCACCCAGGACAAGAGAAAAGACCGCCGCAGTAATCAGGGGAATACAGTTCATTAGGATAAACAGTAGTGAGGCACCTATACTAGTCCCATCTGGGAAAAACCAAAGGATAACTTGCCCTACTAGAAAGGTAGCAAGGAGGGCAGTCAATGCATACCAGATAGCGACTGATTGTTTTGAAATAAATTTGCTCATTTTTCTTCCTTTACAGTTACATACTTCTTTCTTGCAATCATGATTGCTAAACTAATAATAAGAATTTTACTGACGATAGATAGCCATACCTCTTCATTCACTAGAATCTGAGACAAGGAATTGATACAGGCATGAGTCATGACACAGATCCATAAATTTTGCGTTTTATGATACAAGGCCGATAAGATAAAGCAGTTAGTTAGCAGACCTACTAGAAACGGAAACAATTGAATGACAGCTAAAGAACCATCGATGTAGAAATAGAAAAGATGCCAACTAGACCAGGCTAAAAAGGTGATCAAAGTAGCTGAAAAATAAGGTATTCTTTCCTCCAAAGTTGGTTGAAAGAAATAACGCCAGCCAATTTCTTCAACTCCACCAAAAAGAAGAGCCTTGAAAAAAAGCACTACTGGCAAGACCAACGATTGAGTGGTGATCTTACCGCCAAAGATAAAAGGTAAAAAGTCGAGTAGCAAGAAAACAAGTACCAAACAATAATTAACCAAACTGTCTTTGACTTGAAAAAAATCTTTGAGAAGTTGTTTAAAACTAGATTGATGGTAACTAATGCTTGCAAGACTACCCCAAAAAGCAGATGATAAGCCACCTAAAACAACAGCGATGATCCCCATTGGTGATGTAAAATCAACCTTCGCTCCTCCTGCTCTTAAAAGCCACACCAGAAGGCTGACTCCTAATACTTGACCGAAGGTCCCTAACAAATACATAGATAGGGCTTGCTTTCTATTCATTCATGATTCCTTTTCTATTCTTTCATCTAGTTCATGACTCTATTAGATTTGGAGCATCCCCTAATCCGCATCAACCCATAGATGGTATTGTTCACAATGGAGACATCGAAAGAGATAGCCACACATAGAACCATCCTTGACTAAGTATTCAGCTACATCCTGAAATTCATTACGTGACTCGTATTCTACTAAGACTTGCTCAGCAATGCCCATTTCTTCCAGTTCACGAGTGCCAACTGTCCCCAGATAGGCGCAGTAGTCTCGGCAACAAGAGAGCCAATATTCGCCCTGCCAGCTACTATAGCCTGGAGTTTGACAGAATAGGACCTGATCTTTTTCCTTATCCATGACCCCTTGCCAATCAGCATCTTGTATAAACTCTGCTTCAAACTTCTGGGCAGCACGACCTGTAGCAATACAAGTCGGACAGAGATGGCTTAGCTCCTCTTCACAATAAGGTCTCAGAGCATAATAGATGGTGTGGTCTTCCCCACACGAAGGACAGTTCTTGGGCTCCCCTTCCTTAAAGGCACCCGTCGCTAGTGGATCCGGATGATAGCGGAAGCTTGGCAAGTCTCTGATCTTCTCCTTATGAGCCTCTTTTTCTTTTTCAGTCAAGGGACGCGTAAGCGCAAAGCGATCTCCATGACTATGACTCATCTTTTCTAAGGTAAAAAGTTTCTTAACTTGCTTGCGATCAGACTTGTCTACTAGCTCTGAGAAGAGAGCAAAGGCACTGGTATACAAGCCCAACTCTTGGTAAACATCCACCAAGACCTGCTTAGCTTCTGGAGTTTCCAGTAAAGCCAGCCGATCCGCAAATTCATAGAGAGCTAGCACGCTGGATGAATCCTTATCTTGTTCTTGGAACTGCTTTTTAAGATGGATATATTCTTTCATAGAATCGTTCATAGGACTACTCGCTTTCATTTTTAAAGGAATCAAATCGTAGATTCTATTTTTACAGATGATTGTATTCTAACCTGGATCATGTACTTTAAACCCACACCTGCCTGCATTTCGTTTGAGCTTCTCAACCAGAGCTTCATTCCGCTTACTTTTTCCAAAAAAGAAGGGAATAGTCTTTCCGTTTCTAAGCTCGATATAGAAAGCATAGCGAGCCCCACCACCAGATCGTCCACGAAAAATTGAATAGGTGATTTGCTTGATCTCTTTCAGTGGGATCATTCTCCGACTGAAACACAGTGCGATATGGATATAGAAAATGCCACGGTTAATATGGAAGGGAACAAAGAAGGAACCTCCACTACGTTTCACGATTGCCCTTCTTCTCAAGATAAGAAGAAAACTGAAAAAGAGCAAGAAAACAAGCACATATAGAATCGGAGCATACTCCATTATCTTTCTAAATTCTAACACGCTGTCCTTCATCCTCTACTTCATCTCAACCCATTTTTCATTGTCCATTATAAATGGCTTAGCTAGACCTTCGCCTGTGTAGTCCTGGTATTTGGTTTCCAAGTATTTGTAGACATCCTCCTTGGTCGCAAACTTGATCGCTTGATAAGGCTCTTCAAAGGTTAGCTTTTCGACAAAGAGATAGCCGTCCTTGGTAGGAACCAAGACACCGACATGACCGACAAAAAGAGTATTGCCATCTAGGTTATCATGAACAATGACGGAAAGCATGCGCGCATTTTCATTGAACTTGAAATGAGCAAAATATTCTTCCATCTTCTTGGCATGTACCCTGACATCCGTTGTCGCCTCTGTCGGAACCCGTGAATACAGAATGTTAAAAGCTTCCTTGTCTGCCTCATCGAAGATCTTCCCTTTGTCAATGGCATCATTGTCCACAAATAAAAGTTCACTATCCGCTTTCATCTTAGGAATCTCGATGCGATTCTTCAGAAGAGTATAGCTATTGATCCGGCAGTTGGTCCCGACGAAATCACCCTTCTGCTTGGTCCACAAGTCACTGATCTTCTCAACATTGTAGTCTGTTTTCTTGAAGGTGCTGAAGTCACCCGTCAAGCCGACTGAGCCAACAATGCTATCGTAATCCGTTACTAGACCTAGAAACTTGTCTACACTTTCCTGATCCAAATAAGCAGACAAAAGAGTCCGCACTTCTTCGACACTCGCCTTGCTGTTGAGGTTGCTGTAGCTTCCCTTGTAGCGCTCCTTGTCTGAACTAGATTTCTGCACAGTGGAACTTTCCTGCTTTTCCTTAGATTGCTTTTGGTTGCTACCACAAGCCGCTAAAGCAAAGATCGCCAAGACGCAGCTAGTAAGAAGCATGATTTTTTTAGATGGTTTCATAAAATGGTTCCTTCTAATAATTGTTGTAAGAATCATTTATTTTAAAGTTTCTTAGCTTCATTATATCAATAAATAGATTGAAACAGAAAGAAAAAACTCTCTACTATAATAATACTGATTTTAAAACAATAGTTGAGGATCTAGTGTTAAAAAAACTATTTTCTTACATACTATTAATTATTTGATATAATACTCCAAAGAAGGTAGGCAAATGGTAGTAGAAACTGTAAAAGAAGGAAATTCAACCAAAGAAGATAACAATCTTGACTCTGATTTGACTAATGATATTTTGCATATTTTTTATAAGAAATTTATTATTAAGTAAGGTGATACATTCAATTATTCACAAAAATGTAATAATGACCTTTTATTTAAAAATTTTTACTAAGAAAAATTTAATTAACTTTACCAATTATATGTGTTATGATATTCATATAAAGAGGAGGGGTATATGGAGGAGAAAAAGATTAATAAAAACTTAGATATCAAAAAAAATTTTTTTCAACAAATAAAAACTAAGCTAATTAATGATTGGAATAAGCCATTATTACTGCTGTTCATGTTACCTATAGTTACAACATCGATTATATCTTTGACGATGCCCCAGTGGCTATATTGGGCTATTTCAATTGTTAGTACGTTGTCAATTAATTTCTTCATATTCAGTTATTTATCAAGTAAATATTTAAATGGTATTTTTCAAAAGGAGCAATTATTAATTAGATGCTACCGAATTTTATTATATTTGCCAATTGTGATATATGAAATAAAAATAGTAAAAGAATTAATATCAATTTCATATAAAGGCAAAACTATTGGTGAATTTTTACGTATCTTAATGCTATTAATAGTATGTCTTATTTTACGATCATCATATCTAGTTTATTATAAGCAATTTAGACATTATTTAAAATTATATTATCTCGTCGTAGACATAATAGTATTAACAACCATAACCACAATACTGAACTCTATACAATACTTTAAAAAGACTATTGATAGCATAGAAGAATTGTTATTTCTATTAGTAATTGTTATTGGTTTTTTGGGATATCACTTTCTTATTAATAGTTTTGTTACTAAAACTAATTTAAAAGATATACCAGAACAAACTTACAATGAAATAAAAAAATCATTTTTCTACACTCCATATGTTCCACAGGATTTAAACATAGAATCTGAAGATATTAAAACCAATGTTAAATACCAAACTCATATTTTCGGAAATCTATTTTCATATTTATTATTACTAGTATTCCTTTTAAATTCCCAGCTACAATTTGATAAAACTTTTTTTGATAAACTAATTGCTATAATAGCAATTTATTACGTGTTACTAATTATCCGAATTTCTCTTTTGCGAATTATAGTAATCGAGAAGGATGAGTTTAAGATTATAATGACAATGATCATTGTAACTGGATTTGTAGTATTTTTATTAATAGCTATGATGATAAACGATATCAACCAATCTGACCATAATGAGTTAAATTTCGCTAGCATAAGTATGCTACTTTGGATACTACCTAAAATTGTACCTGCAATTATGGATAATATACTTTCACAAGCATCGTATTTTAAAGGTGTAATCTCTCCAAAATCCACAGACTATCTGGCAATAACTGGATTTGTGAATATTTTTATATATAATTTTTATTTAAGTTTACTATTATTACTTCCTAAGACAAAAACTAATTTAAATAGTGTAGTTATTACTACTTATATTTCGAATTCAATTTCTTGGAGCTTGGTTCTCTCTTTTGTTCTTATTTCAGTATTCTCTTTTCTATTTTATCGTTCAAAGAGTTTATATTATCAGATAAATAAAAGGTACAATATTTCAATCGAAAAAGGGGAAGGAAGTTTTAAATTTAAAGTTCTTAAATTAAAATATGAATCCAATAAAGTTCTTAATTACAGACCTAAAAGAACTATCAAAACCAAACCTAGGAAATTTTTTATAAAAGATGACTCCAATTACAGATCTAAAAAAACTATTAAAACCGATTCTAGCAAACTTTTAATTAATTATGAATCTAAAAAAGACAAAAAGAAATTTATATTCTATGTAAATACGGTTTCATTAATTATTAGTTCTACTATTCTTTTAACTCTTTACACATTTAACAAAACTAATGATAATACATTTGAAATAATAAAACTGTCTTTACCAATTTTTGTACCAACTTTTTTAAAAAAGCTTCCCGATTTCTTAAATTTTTACTTTAATTTACGTCATACAAAGATTAAGCCTACATTAAAAGGTCATTATGTTGAATCTGTAATTGATCTCAACTTGTTTTTAATAGTCACAGTTTTATATGGCTTTAATTATTTAAAAATCCAACTTCATTCTCCTCTATACCTATTTTTAATTATATTTGGAGTACATTTTTTAAGTAATATAACATTAATCTTCTATAAGAAAACACAAAAAAAGTGATAATCTTCATAACGAACTAATAATTTTTAATACTATACTATTTAAAATCAATACAAATCATTTTTTAAGAAAAAGGCAGAATTTAAAATCAATTACAATATGTCGTATTCGAAAAAATTATTGATAGAAATTGAAAAGCATCTGAACAGTTACACAAATCAACTGTTCGGATGCCATTTATATTTATTTTATCAAATTTCAAATCTCATTTACGATTTCTGTAAATAAGCATACTAATTGACAAAATTATAGTGAGTAGAGCACTTATCAATAATATTATTTTACTATTAGTAAAAATATCTACAACTTGTAAAACAGAGACCAAACTAACAAAGAAAAGTATAATTTCCATAACTCTATTCTTCTGTAGTTCATTAAATTGATTTCTATCCTTTAACAAATCATATTCCTCCTGCTTAATTTTTTCTATATATTCATCATGCTTGAAATAAGAAGTTTCTTTTAAATGATTAAATAGATCAAAAATAGCAATATGATTTATCCGATAGATATATAGAAAAGATCGTTTATAACCGTGAACCCACTCGTTAAATTTAATTAGCTGTTTATCATTTGAAAGTTGGAATTTGTCTAGTCCATCCATAATGGTTTCATCTAAACAAACTAACTGAAAGAATGGAATTGCTGAAGATAAAAAGAAACTGGCTTGTCTCAAAAAATTATTTTCAAAATTATTAGAATTATCATTAGGCCATATGATATAATTTCTCCCCTTATTTATGTAATTGATATTAGTTAAATCATAATAGTTTGTTAGATAATTTTTTGATCTAGATTTTGAAGATACATTATTCTTGTTGTAGGGAGCATTAACCATCCAAGTATACAATTTATCATCTTTAAAAAACTCCATTTTATTCATCTGCTCCATATTTGTGACAAAATGTAAACAAAATATACATTCCGTTAACTTCAATCCCCCATTTATTGATGAGAGCTCTTTTTTTATATACTTCAATATATCATCAAGTTGATGATTAGTATTTAAAGAATACTCTCTATCACTCTTTTCAAAATCAGGAAATATTTGCCATCTCATCATTGTAATTGGATAAAAAAAGTCAAATCTATAGAATGATGATCTTAAATCTTCAAATAATTCGATAACTATTGATCCGTTTTGAAAAACAGTGAGTGTCACAAAGAAAAAATGTAATTCTTCCTCACTATCCACTTCTATTAAAGGAGCAAAAACAAATTTAATAAATTGAATAGATCTAGCACTAAAATAAACAATTCTGTTTTCCTTTTTCTAATCTTGCAAAATATAAGTCTAAATAATAATTAGTTTTCTCATCCACTTTGTTTTTTAAATGTTGCAACTCTTTGGGAATTTTCCATGGCTTATATTTCTTTTTTAAAAGAGTATTATTTTTTGTACCTATTAGTGTCATAATCGTAGCCGGATGATTTTCAAATTTTTTAGTAATTATCTCTATTAGTTTATTGTTGTCTATCTTATATAAATCTGTGCTCAACATATAGAAAGAGGTGATTTTCACTTCTTCTATTTTTTTTGAAATCTCAGGAATTTTTTCAAAAGCAGTATTCTCTTTTATCTTCTGCATATTTTCTACCCTTTATTATCTTATTTCATTAATTATATCAAAATATAATTCAATAAAATGATAATCAAATAAAAAGTTATGTAATATACTCAAACTAATTTTTATAAGTTTGGAAAGATTCATTCTATCAACTCTTACTATATTACGTTTAATAATTTCTGAAATTGATTTATTATTATTTATAATAATAAAAGTAATTAACATAAAAGAGACCCTTAGGCCTCTTTTTCTCTCCTTCAAACACTCTGTCACTGTCCATTTATTGTCCAATATAATGTAATATTACTTAATGTAGATAAATTTATTGAATGCTAAATCCTTTAAAATAAGGATTTCTAAAGATGGCAAGACCTAAAAAATCTTAAATTAAGTCTTTGATGAATATGATGATATTTTCAAAGCTTTAGTCGGAAACTGACAATCTATCTAATAGAAAAACAGATTGATAAAAAAGCATGTTTTTGCCAATGTCAATAAACGAACAGCCTTTTACGTTTTGATCCAGCATAAAAAATAAGAAAAAAGACAATATTAGAATTCTGGAGTTCAGAAAACTGATATTGTCTTTTTTATGTCAAACAAGCCTAAAATTTCCAGATAAACAAGAGTATTTGAAGTTCATTATTAATTTACAATAATATCTTCAGTCTTTATAATATTTAATTCTTCATCAGAAATATTATTATAATGTGACAATCGATTCGCTTGGTTGGTAAAAGCCTTCTCAAAAAGATTTCTCATTTCCCTACCATTTGCAAAGTTCTCACTTTTTTCATTACTTAATTTGCTAAGGTATTGTGTTAAATAATCCCTTGCGTCGCTAGACAATCTCATATCATTTAATTTACAGAACAACTCAAAAATATCTAGAAGTTCATTTGGTGAATAATCTTCAAATGTAATACTTTTATTAAATCGAGATTTTAAACCTGGATTTGATTCTAAAAATCTATTCATGGGCTCTGAATAACCCGCAACAATTACAACAAAATCTTCACGCTGGTCCTCCATGGCTTTTAAAAGTGTATCAATAGATTCTTGTCCAAAATCATTTTCTCCTTTAGCCAAAGTATAGGCTTCATCAATAAATAGTACTCCTCCCATAGCTTCATTAATTTTCTCCTGAGTCTTAATTGCAGTTTGTCCAACATATCCTGCTACTAAACCAGATCTATCAACTTCAACTAATTGTCCTTTTTCTAACACACCCAATTTTTTATAAATTTTTGAAAGTAGTCTTGCAACTGTTGTTTTGCCTGTCCCAGGATTTCCCAAAAAAACTAAATGCTTAGAAACTTGGGGTACCTTAAACCCTCTACTTTCTCTTAATTTATTAATTTTTAATATATTTACTAAAGAGCTCACCTCTTCTTTTACACCTGCTAGACCGATCAATTCATTCAGTTCATTTAATAAATCTTCCAAAGATTCTTCTTGATCGTCATCTTTTTTATTACCATCAATTGATGTCTTATTATGTATTTCTTCATTTTTTATTATACTATTATCTAAATTTTCAAAAGCATTATTTTGAGATTCTTTATTTAACTCAGTGTACTCTTTAAGCATCTTTAAATAATTCATAAATTTTTCTTTATCAACAGTATTTTTATCTTGTTTATTTAAAGAGTAGTACTTTCCAATTTCATAGATTGTTGAAATATATAATGACTCAATATGTGAGACCCTATTACTACTTATTTCTTTACTAAGTTTAAAAAGTAATTTAAAAAATCTAGGTGTTTCTATCTCTTGAACTTTCGGATAAAGGTCAGAGTATGAAGTGTTTAGATATGTAATTTTAAAAAGAGATATTCTTTCTTCTGAATCCTCATTAGAAATGTAATGAATAAAAGATAAAATATCTTCTATCATCATACTATCTATATCTCCTATATTTTTTGAAGCTGTCTTGATTGTATTACAGATGACTAATAAGCTATCAAGGGAATTTTTAATATCAATATTCATAGGTTTCCTCACACCAAAAGAAGCTCTGCTTGTTTTATTACATTCTTGTAGATATCTGATATTTCTTTACTATCTTGATCTTTAAAGGTATCTCTAATAGTTTCATCTATCAGTTCTTTCATTTCTCTTGTACTGTTTTCACGGATAGCCTCCAAAACATGAATTTCCCCTACACACTTAATCAATTCCTGATTATCGACAACTTCCTGAAAAGCTTCATTAACTCTATCAATCAGTTCAGTATAATATATATCGACGCCAATAGTATCTAAATCCGTCTCAAATACAGCGTAATCCTGCAATTTCTCTATAAACCACTCTTCAGTTAATTCATTATAGATGCTCATCCATTTATCATGTGACGAATGCCAAACATCTGTATCTATTAGAATATTATGATTATTAAAATAATATTGCTCATCAAAATATTTTAAAGCAACAGTAAACATTGAAAGAAGTGAAAAGATGGAAACGATTAGTAGATGAGTATTTGATGCAATGTCTTTTCTAAATAAGTCTGTTAGTAATTTTAAAGCAGTGTATAGTTTTTGAACTAAAAAACGCATTTGTTCTTCAGAATATGGCTGTTGACGACGTCTGCAATCAAGCATATCGGTATACTCACCTAGAACTTTTTCAAATTCATAAATAGCACGAACATCATGCTCCTGTTTGACTACATTTTTTAATTCATCAAATTGAAGCTTCATCTCTGAGCTAATATTATCAAGTTTTTCATACATAATAGCGAATCCAGCACTCGTGGCTGCTAAGTTTAAACCATTCATCACAATCCCTAATTTACTTACCGATGCAAGTTGTTGGATATTATGTATGGTAATTTGTGATATATTCATTTGATCATTAAGCATATTGGAAAAATTTTTATTAAAAACTCCAATTGCTTTTTCACTAATCTCTTTATTTCCCTTTTGTACAATATCACTTAATGCAACTTTTTGAAATGCTTTGATTCTATTTTTTTGCCCTCTAACAACTATTTCAATAATTCCTTTATCGTTTTTAAACTGATTAAATTGTTTCAAATAATCAATTACTAGTGTTTTATTCATTACTGTACTCTCCTATAATTCTTGCATCTTTGATCTTGTTAAGAAATATAATGGACAGAATTAATGAACAAACTTCGAAACTATAGAACCCTTTATCCTTTATGATTCCTTGACTTTTTTTATTAAAAATTGAAAATAAATCTTCTTCTAATATACTTTCCATACATGGAATTATGAGCATTTCATCAAGACATCTGGTTGAAAAATCAAAATTGGTAACTTCTTTATTATTTTGTTTTACAATCTCTACAAGAAGGCACATCAAAATTCTATTATAATCTATTATTTGTCTCACATTATTAAACTTTAAAGCTCTTAATTGTTTAGCTTTTTCAAAATATCTTTTAGTCCTTGGAACTATAACAGACATTGTATCCTTATTCTTTCTGGTTGTTTTTTCTGGTACTCTTTTTGCAACGAAATTTTCTAAATGATTAAAATAGAATTCTAGTATTTTTTCAAACTTTTTATTATTTTTTAACTCAACCTTTTCAAAATAGTCAGTAATTTTCTCTGCTAAAATCTCTCTTGTGATTGAGCCATCTTGGATAAATTTAAAGTCAAAATAATCAGCAATCAGTGTATCTTTTAAATAAAGAAATGATTTTGACTCAAGTTCAATCACACATTCTTTTATAATTTCTCTGTAATCCATAATAACCTCTTTTTTCAATGAAACACTTTATTCCTCTTGAACTACTTTAATTAGTATTATATCATGAAATATTGTTCATTTTTACTTACTAGTGTAAAAGTCTTCATACTAGTTAACAAAAAAGCGACTGCAATATTTCAACTGCAATCACTCGTTCAATTGTGTGATAAAAAAATAACAAAGTATTATAAAAGATTATTTAATCTTGTGTTTGTTCATCTTTTCTTCAAAGATAGCTGTCATAATCTTGCGGAGCTCTTCTCCTTCTTTTTCAGGAAGTTCTCCTTGACGTTTTGCCACGGCATAGAGTTCAGGGTATTGCTTGGCTACACGCTCAACTGTCTTGGTTGTCGCATGCCCTCTGACAAAGAAAGGAATGCGTTTGATCCATTCTTGCGGTACAAGGGCAAGCAACTTCTTCGCTGCTTCTTTATCAGAAATCTCAGCCGTACTCAATCCTTGCTTGATTTGTTCTTGTTCTTTTTCTGTAAAATCTTTTAATTCCATAGTAAACTCCTCATTTGTTTATCTAAGGACACATTATACACCTATGTAGAGGAAAGTACAACTAAAGAAACTGAAAAACAGAGCAAGGGTAAGTCATCCCTGACTCTATCTCTTAATCGTTAAATCTTATGAAGTATATTGATTTCCGATTTACTGTGGAGCATCTCCCTTTTGCTTTAAATAATAGTCACTTGCCTCAGTTAGTTTTTTATAATAATGATCGTAACTCTTACTAAATTGTCTAATCAGAGGAATAGCTACTTCATAGTAGTGATGGTTAATCAAAAATGTTTTCAGTTGATCTTGAATATTTTTCATTGGACTTGTTTTGTAATCATCACTGTTCAAATAGCGATCAAAAATAGAAATCGTTTCCTTATTTTCATTATGCCACTTTTCATAACTTTCTACCGCAGCTATCTTAGCTTCATTAACCTCTTTTAAGGTCTTCATATTAAAACTAGAACTCAGTTCATCAACATAATCCTGTTCTTCTCTGCTTAACTCAAAGGTTGGAAGGCTATCTAAATATTGAATATACTTCTTAAATGCTTCTTCTCCATCTTTTGACAAGGGTTCCTGTAAAAAAGGCTGATAGGCAGCAAATAAGCATTGCCCCAAGTATCCTGGAAATGCTCTTTCGAGTCTCTTATAAAGGGAGTCTTCAGCCTCGATGACCGCAAGTTTTTCATTGATCAGATCCGTGTCTGCACCTTTAATATAGAGATCGAACACTACTTTCCGTTTCTCATCACTTTCTAGTTCTTGCTCTTTTCTTCTGAGAATACTAGATGCAGTAGCCCCATCTGACTTCAGACAGTCCTTTATTTCTGTTATGGTTAGCCCTAATTTTTTAAACAAGGTAATCTTATTCAGAATCTCTACATCCTTTTCCGAATATTCCCTATACCCATTTTCTAGTCTTCGAGGATGAATAAAACCTTTTTCTTCATAGTATTCTAGTGCTTTTCGAGTTAAAGCTGTTATTCTTTGAATATCATTTCTTAACATGATCTTGCACCCCCTTTACTATATGATACTCCTGTCCCCAAGGGGCATGTCAACCTTTACCTTATAAACAGAAGATGATCATTTTCCTATTTACTTCCCTCCTTTATTATAACAAGCTTCCACGAATAAATCAGTCATTAAAAAAGAAAAACAGCCAACCCTGTGGTTAACTGTTTAAAAAGAAGTTACCAAGTATATTTATAGAAGTATCAGCATTCAATTTTACTTTAAATCGTACTTCCATTCTTCTCCATCTTGGTAGTAGAAAAATTCAGACAGGTCTTCTTCAAGAAAGATACGAAGCATATCCTCCATATCTAATGAGAGATCTAGATTTGGCAATTCTTTCAGGTCCTCCCACCAGACTTCTCCCTCTTCAGAGGATATTAAGTCTCCTTCAAACTTTTCTGTCTTATAAAAGAGAACTACATAACGAATGTCGTCTTCCACCCAATCTTTCATTCCACAAATCTGGGGAGAAGCGATCCTTAAGCCAGTTTCTTCCTTCACTTCACGGATTACTGCTTCCGTAAATGATTCTCCCGCTTCGACATGACCACCAGGAAAGGTTATGCCTGGCCAGTCCTCTTTTTTACGATCCATAACAAGAACTCTATCGCTGTCTCTTACCATACAAAGATTTGTAAACTCAACAGTCTCATTCATACAGATACTTCCTAACTATGTTAGTCTTTTTCTTTAAGGATAGGATAAACAATCTGTACCCTATTCTTTTTTTAGTTGGACTTGTGTATGGGCAAGCAAGTCTCCTAGATGCCTCTTATCTTTCCTAAACATCGTCATTGCTAGTAGCAAAACTGCGAGTAAAGTCGCTGAAATAGAAAGGACAATGAATAACACATCAAAATTACTATAGAAGCCATGAATCGTGCCCATATGACCGAGTTGCCAAG
>OBIA01000886.1_pt1 | contig 17003 bp, 23 predicted proteins | sample 1519911 | NCBI WGS metagenome assembly OBIA01 (sample SAMN04209236, study PRJEB22552) | human gut metagenome | biome: gut; material: feces | host: Homo sapiens | place: USA: Oklahoma | reverse complement strand
AAGTTTTGGTCAGCAGCTGGCGGATGTGGCCGGAAAACTTGTGCAGTCCTACTGGGACAACAACAGCAGTGACATCCTCGGTATCGTTGACGGCTCGTACCTGATGAGCTATGATGATGCCGGGCGGGAACTGCAGTTCAAAAGTGCAGCGGCAATGGGCGTTACCTATATGCTGCTGGAGCGGTGCGGACTGGACCCCGCAGGCTGGTTTGATGAGAAAGATTTTCAGGCAGTCTACGATTTTACAACGCCGACAGCTGTCTATGCGCTGGGAACCGCCGTCAGTGACTGCAGCCGGGAAGTCTTGCGTCAGATTGAGCGCACCGTTAAAACGACGATTCGCCGCAGAAACATTGAAAGGAGCCAAGAAGAATATGAGCAGCAATCTGAACTACACGAAGACCGGGGATTATTTTCTGCCGAACCTGACCTTGAATCAGCCCCGGAAGCAGCTGAACCGGTACGGAAGGATGCGCCGGAACTATCTGATGGAGCAGCGCCCGGTGGCATACAGCATGATGCTGCTGAACGGGACCCTGTACCCGCACCTGTGGGAGGTGGAACAGACAGCAGAGAACAGGATGCAACAGCTGATGAAAGAACTGTTGGAGAGGAACCCGGCTCCGGACAAGGAGAAAAACCAGATGGCGTGGGTGCAGCACATGAACAGCCTGAAAGCGCAGGCAGAGGAAACGATCCTGACCGAGCTGATTTACAGCTGAATTTTCTGGAGGCGGCCATCCCCACGGAAGCACAGCAAATCGAATCCATCGACCAAGCGGAGAGCGAGAAATCGTTCTCCGCTTTTGTTCATATAGAAAACCACAAGCTATGCTTGTGGAAGAAAAGAGCCATAGCGTCGAAACGGTAGAAAAAGAACCTCCTTTTGCTATAATTAGAAGCGGGTAACGCCAACCGCATAGGGCCTTTGGTTCGGCCTACTTTTTGGAGCTGGGCCTCTCGTGCCAGCAGCTCGAACAGAATATCCCGGCCCTCTTCACCGACCCCGCGTGCGGCCATGTGCTGCGGGCGAAAGGCTTCGTACAGGACGAGAACGGCTGGGTGGAGCTGAACGCCACCGCCGACGGCCTGACGGCAAGCGCTATCCCCAAGGGGCAGGAAGTGCTCATCGTGATCGGGGAGGGGCTGGAGAAAGAACGGATCGAGGTGAGATTAAAGGGATAAGGCGGATCCCCCGTATATCGTTGTATCTTTCCATAAATAGTTTGTCTCCCGCCCAAAGTAGGCGTATAATAGGGGAAAAGAAACGCTAAAGGAGAATCCCCTATGAAAGGCACCGCATTGCGCAAACCGACTGCCCGGCGGGTGGTGGGCATGGTGGCGGGCATCGTCATCATCGCCCTTGGCATTGCGCTTTTCAAGCAGTCCCACCTCGGCAACGACTCCATCAGCGCCCTGAACATGCGGCTGGCGGAGCTGCTCGGCATCTCGCTGGGCACCCAGAACCTGTGCACGAACATCCTGTTTTTCCTGCTGGAATTCTGGTTCGGGCGCAAGTACATCGGCCTTGGCACCTTCGTCAACGGCATCTGCATCGGGTATATCGTCACGGCGTTCTATGACCCCATTCACGCCCACTTCGGCGACGCGCCGTCGCTGGCGGTGCAGTTGGCGTGGGTCATCGCGGCGGTGCTGGTCACGGCGCTGGGCGCTTCGCTCTACCAGACCGCCGACCTTGGCATCGCGCCCTACGATTACCTTTCCCTCGGTCTGCGGGACTACACACCCTGCCCGTACTTCGGGTGCCGCATCTTCACCGATGCGCTCAGCGCCCTGCTGTGCTGGCTGCTGGGTGGCCTTGTGGGCCTTGGCACCTTGATCTGTGCGTTCTGCCTTGGGCCCTTCATCCAGTTCTTCGATCGGACGTTCTCCCAGAAGGTGCTGCAATACAAACCGAACAATTGAGAAACCCCGCGGCGTCAAATCATACGCTGCGGGGGTCTTTTTTATTGCTGCTGTTAAGCAGAAAATGAAAATGAAGGAGATTTATCTTTCAAAACCGCCTGTGGACTGCTGCGGCGATGGGGAGCCATAACAAACCCATCAGACAGGCTTTGGAAGAAGTAAATTTTTCGAATCTGCTTGTAGAAAACGGCGGTCTATGGTAGCATGAAATCAAAGAAAAACAGGAGGGCTTACACATGGTTTTACTGGTTGTGGATACACAGAAAGGTATCGTGGATGAACGCCTGTATGCGTTTGAAAAGTTTGTCAGCAACATCAGGGAATTGATCCGGACTGCCCGCGAACAGGGAATCGAGGTCGTCTATGTCCAGCATGACGATGGGCCCGGTACAGGCTTTTCCATCGGGGACGATGAATTTGAGGTCTATTCCGAATTTGCACCGCTGCTGACTGAAAAACGGTTCGTCAAAACCGTATGCAGTGCGTTCAAAAAAGAAAGCGGCCTGCTGGAATATCTGACGGAAAAGGGCGAAAAAGATGTGATGGTCTGCGGCATCATGACCGACTTCTGCATCAATGCAACGGTGGAGGCGGGCTTTGAGCATGGCCTGCACATGATCGTTCCTGCCTATGCAAATTCCACGCAGGACAACGAGTATATGACAGGGGAGCAGAGCTACCACTATTACAATGAATTCCTCTGGCCGGACCGCTATGCCGATTGTGTGCCCATGGACAAGGCACTGGAGCTGCTCAAAAAGTGAGGTGTTTACAATGATTTCTGAAAAAGTAAAAAATCAGATTCAAGTGGTGCAGGGTGATATTACCAAACTGGACTGTGACGGCATCGTGAATGCGGCCAATCGCAGTCTGCTGGGTGGCGGCGGTGTGGATGGTGCCATCCACCGGGCAGCAGGGCCGGAATTGTTGGCGGAGTGTCGTACGCTGCACGGCTGCCGCACCGGCGAAGCAAAAATCACCAAGGGCTACCGGTTGAGAGCGAAGTATATCATTCATACGGTAGGCCCGATTTATTCCGGCACATCAGAGGATGCCGCGCAGCTGGCGGACTGCTACCGCAATTCGCTGAACCTTGCCAAAGAGCATGATGTCCATAGCATTGCGTTCCCGGCAATTTCGACCGGTGTGTATGGCTACCCGCTGGAAGATGCCACGGAGATTGCGGTCAAAACAGTGGCACAGTGGCTGGAAGATCACGCGGATTACGCCATGCAGGTGATTTTCTGCTGCTTTGATGCCCGGACGGCGCAGGCGTATCAGACAAAAATGAAAATGGAGTAAAGATTGAAATACAGAGAAATCGCAGACGGCATTTTTGTTGACCGTCCCAACCGCTTTATTGCCCATGTAGAAGTGAATGGAGCAGTGGAAACCGTCCATGTCAAGAACACCGGGCGGTGCAAAGAGCTATTGCTGCCCGGCACGGCGGTTCGGCTGGAAGTGTCAGATAACCCGAAACGCAAAACAAAATACGACCTTGTGGCGGTACATAAGCAGGGGCTTGGCTGGGTCAACATGGACAGTCAGGCACCCAACAAGGTAGTAGGAGAGTGGCTTGCAAAACAGGGCTACGACTATATCAAGCCGGAATTCACCTATGGGAAGTCCCGCATCGACTTTTATATGGAAAAGGGCGAGCAAAAGTATCTGATGGAAGTCAAGGGCTGCACACTGGAAGTGGACGGTATCGGCTACTTCCCGGATGCACCTACCGAGCGCGGCGTGAAGCACCTGCACGAGCTGGCGCAGGCACAGCGGGCAGGGTATCGGTGCGCAGTAGCCTTTGTGATCCAGATGGAAGGCATCACCGAGGTGCGGCCAAATGTCAGCACACAGCCGGAGTTTGGCACGGCACTGGCCGAAGCAAAGGCCGCAGGTGTGCAGGTGCTGTTTCTGCTCTGCCGTGTGGGGCGTGACAGCTTGGAAATCGTGGAGCAGAGGGAAGGCTGAAAAATTTTTCAGAAAACCTCTTGACCCTGACGCAGCGTCATAGCGTATACTGTGGCTGTCGCAAGGGAGGATAGCAAGATGATGACAGTGAACGAAGTGAGCAAGCGGACCGGAGTGAGCATCCGGACCCTGCAATATTACGATAAAATCGGTCTGCTGCGCCCTGTGGGCCGTACCGAAGCGGGCTATCGGCTGTATGACGATGCCGCGCTGGAACGTTTGCAGCAGATCTTATTGTTCCGGGAACTGGAATTTCCGCTGAAGGATATCCAGAAAATCGTGGAGAACCCGGCTTTTGACCGGCAGAAAGCACTGGAACAGCAGATCACACTTCTGACATTGAAAAAGCAGCATCTTGAAGATCTGATCGGCCTTGCGCAGAAAATTCGATCCACAGGAGGAATGGTTATGGACTTTACCGCATTTGATACGCAGAAGATCAAGAAGTATACCGAGCAGGCCAAAAAGGAATGGGGCGAAACGCCGGAATACAAAGAGTTTGAGGAAAAAACTGCCCATAAGACCGAGAAAGAGGTCAAGGACATGAGCAGTCAACTGATGGACATCGTGGCGGCATTCGGCGGGATGCAGAGCAAAGACCCGGCGGACTCTGAAGTGCAGGCACAGGTGAAGAAGCTGCAGGAGTTTATCACAGAGCACTACTATAACTGTTCCAAGGTGATCCTGAATCAGCTGGGGCAGATGTATGGGGCAGGCGGAGCATTTACGGAAAACATCAATGCTGCCGGCGGTGCCGGTGCCGCAGAATTTGCGCAGAAAGCCATTGAGATTTATTGCAAGTGAGCCCAAAAACGCTTTGCGTGATTCAGTTACAGAAATCATAAATAGGAAATGTTATCATATGGATACAAGAAACACACCGATAACATTCCAATGGAGGATTTCGATATGAAGGCAAAGTTTTACATCTGCAATCACTGCGGCAACCTCGTCACTACCATCCATAACGCAGGCGTTCCGCTGGTCTGCTGCGGGGAGAAAATGAAAGAACTGGTTCCCAACACGGTGGAAGCCAGCGGCGAGAAGCATCTGCCGGTGGCAGAGCTTTCCGGCAGTTGTCTCACGGTCACAGTGGGCGCGGTGGAGCACCCCATGGCGGATGTTCACTATATTCAGTGGATTTTTGTGGAGACTGAGAACGGCGGGCAGATCCGCTATCTGAATCCGGGGCAGGCTCCCAACGCGGTGTTTGAACTGGGAAGTGAAAAGCCGGTGGCCGTTTACGCATACTGCAATCTGCATGGGCTCTGGATGACGAAACTCTGATACAATCAATGCAAACGGGGAGTGATTTGATGTCACTCCCTGTTTTTTGATGAGAACTTTATGCGGTTCTTTTGGTTCGGAACTGTGTATAAATGGGATGGATATCTGCTGAACGGAGATGCACCGCATAACAACCATCTGAGGGAAAGGCTGACGTTTCTTGCACAGGAATTAGAAAAGATTACGGCGGGCCTCCCGGTATGGGGATAGGAAAAAGCAGAATCCTCTTTTTCAATGCCCAAAAGCGTGGTAGAATAGGGAAAAGATTCAGTATCTGAAAAACGGAGCGCGCAACAATGAAGATTCTGGTCAGCGCCTGCCTGCTGGGCGAAAACTGCAAATACAGCGGCGGAAACAATTACAATCAGGCGGTTTGCGATTTTGCGCGGGGGCATCAGGTGGTTCCGGTCTGCCCGGAGGTGCTGGGCGGCCTGCCCACACCGCGGCGCCCGGCGGAAATCGTGCAGGGCGTTGTCACGAACAAAGAGGGCATCAATGTGGACCGGGAGTTCCGGGCAGGTGCAGCGAAAGCCCTTGCCATCGCAAAAGAAAATGGGGTGGAGCTTGCCATCCTGCAATCCCGCAGCCCCAGCTGCGGCGTGAAGGAAATCTACGACGGAACGTTTTCTGGGACAAAGATTCCCGGACAGGGCGTTTTTGCCAAGATGCTGATGGACGAAGGCATCCGTGTTCTGGATGCCGGTGAATTGCCTAAAATTATCTTGAAAAATGAGGACGGAAAATGTCAATCAAACTGATTTGCAGCGACATTGACGGTACGCTGCTGCAATACGGCAGGACGTGCTGGAGGGCTGCACAGCTTTGCTGGAAGAACTGCGCTGACAGGAGAACTTTATGACAGAGCGTTATTGTGAGGGTGAACGGTTTGCTGACCTGTCGTTCACCGAGGAGGCTTTTGAGGATTGCGACTTTACCGACTGCGTGTTTGTGGATTGCTCCTTTACCAAATGCGAACTGGATCATACCACGCTGAACGAGTGCAAATTCATGCGGTGTGAGATCACAGGTCTGCGCAGCACCCATTCTTCGGTGCAGTCGCTGGATTTTGAGGACTGCCGCCTGAATGAAATTGAGTGGGCACCGCTGATGTCCAACGGTGCCTTCCCGGACCCTATCCACACGCTGAAAGAGTGCAGTCTGAAATATAACACCTTCACCGAAATGAACTTTAACCGCTTCGACTTTTCGGACGGCAACGAAATTGTCGGCTCCATGTTTGCCAAATGCGAGATGCAGCTGGCGAATTTCAAGGGAGTGGAACTTCACGAAACGGAGTTCTACCAGTGTGACCTGCGCAAGGCGGATTTCCGGGATGCTACAGGCTATAATGTGGACATTCTGGGCAGCCGCCTGAAGGATGCGAAATTTTCGCTGCCGGAAGCGGTGAATCTGCTGGCAGATTTGAAGATCAAGCTGTCGTAAGAAGGAGAAAAAATGCGTCAACTCATCATTGCACGAAAAGATCTGCAGATGTCTCCCGGTAAGCTGGCGGCGCAGTGCTGTCACGCTTCGCTGGCGTTCCTCACCGACCCCATCGGCATGGGACAGGGCGTGGAACCCATCGAGAAAGACGGAGAAATTACCGGCTATCGGGCAGAAATCATGTTGGAGAAAGCAACCTATGAAGAATGGTTCGATGGCTCTTTTACCAAAACTATCTGCGGGGCAAAGAACCGCAATCAACTGCTGAAAGCAAAGACAATTGCCGAGGAATTGGGCCTTGTGGAAAACAAAGACTTCTTCCTTATCCGGGATGCCTGCCACACCGAGCTGGAACCGGAAGAATTTGATGAAAACGGCGAGGGCATGACTCTGACCTGCATCGGGTTCCGTCCGCTGCCGGATGAAATTGCACATCAGATCAGCCATAAATTTCATTTGTATTGATTCCGGATTTACGGAATACGAAAGAAAGTCCCGGCCATTCTCCTGTGACATACAGGAAAATGGTCGGGATATTTTGCTTTTTATTGAAGATTCATCCATGCCGCCAGCGCGTCCTCGGCGGCGGGGTCTGTGTGGTAGTAGTCGCTGACGTAAACGCCGAACGCAACGCAGACGGCCAGCAAAACAGCCAGCAGGCAGAGGAACACTCTGCGGGGAAACGATTTTTTCTTCTGGTTCTTCATAGAACTCCTTTATTTTATAAGCATTTTCCGCAATCGCTGCAGCCGTTGCAGATCAACTTGCTGCCGCAGGTCTCGCAGTTTGCGCGGAAATGGGGCACATAGAGATCTTCCTGCGGGATGGGGTAGCCCCAGTCGTCCACGAGGTCAAAATGAATGGGCCTGCCCTGAAAATTCATGCCGGATTTACAGGCCATTCGGCTTTGCAGTTGCTTGTTTGGCAGGTGGTAGCGCCTGCCGTCCTTGATGAACACGGTGCCGGTCTCGATAAAGCAGAAGGTCACGTTGGCATCCACACATTCCTGCCGGAGCGATTTGACCCAATCAAAATTGCAGGGGCGGGCACCATCGTAGTTTTCGCCGCCGCAGATGACCTGCTCGATTTGCCCGGCGGTAAGGTACTGCCGGATACTCACCGGTCCGATGAAGGGCGCGCACATAATGCCCTTGTGCTTGAAGGGCAGGTCAAACAGGATGGGAATGCGCTCATCGGCGCGGCGCTGATTCTCGCAGGTGACGTTGAAAAAGATGTTGTCCCATCCGCTGCCCCAGTCCGGCGGCAGACACTCCCGCACCCGCTGCGGCCGTTTGGTGAGCAGGAAAAACACCACATCGCTGCGCTGGCGCATGATGTCCCACACCTCAGCCCGCCACGGGTCGGCTTCTTCCAAGAAGAAATCCGAGGTCATGCAGACCCGAATCTGCTCACCACTCTGGATTTTGTAGTGTCCGGTGCGGTCTTTCTGGAGCGGATAGGAAAAGCCGCTTTTCGTTTTGTAGATCTCGGCTCCGTTCTGGTCCCGCATCCGGTCGAGAAAATACATGTAGCAGTTCTGGCAGCCCTCGCTGCACTTGACGCAGCCGTGCCATGGATTCCAGATGTCGTGCAGGAAGCTCACCTTCTTTCGGTACCTATTATTATAATAGCTGCGCGGACAGGAAACAAGAGCACCCCTTGCGCCGCCCCGCCGGATGTGATAGGATGAAGAAAACCATGTGAGGGAGGAACCACCATGCCGTTTCTGATGATCCGCAATGACATCACCAAAGTGGCGGCGGATGCCATTGTCAACCCGGCCAACCGGAACCTTTTGCAGGGCAGCGGCACCAGCCGCGCCATCTATCAGGCGGCAGGGGAGCAGGAGCTGACCGCCGCCTGTGAAGCCATCGACCGCTGCGATTTGGGCAGGGCCGTGTGTACCCCGGCGTTCGGACTGCCCGCAAAATATATTTTCCATGCAGTCTGCCCGGCGTGGCACGGCGGATTTTTTGGCGAAGCAAAACAATTGGCCGGTGCGTACCATTCTGCGCTGGAACTAGCCGCAGAGTACCACTGCGAGAGCGTGGCTTTTCCGCTGCTGTCCAGCGGAAACTACGGCTACCCCAAGGAGCAGGCTTTCCGCATTGCAGTGGATACCATCACACAGTACGTCATGGAGCACGACCTGACCGTGTATCTGGTGCTCTACGACCGGCACTCGCTGGCGGTGAGCCGCAAGCTGTTCGCCTCGGTGGAGGAGTACATCGACGACCACTATGTAGCGCAGAACGATGAAAGCTACGGATTTGGCCGTCGGCGCAGGGAATTGTCAGAGCGGCGGAGGCTTCTGGAAGAAGATGCCGCCGTGCCGATGCTAGGTGCAGTTCCGGCACCCGCCGCGGCACCCAGGACAGCCCGCAGTCTGGAAAGCCTGATGGACAACCTTGGCGAGAGCTTCACCACTCGGCTGCTGCGGCTCATTGACGAGCGGGGGCTGAAAGACTCCACCGTGTACAAGCAGTCCAACATCTCCCGGCAGCATTTCTCCAAAATTCAGTGCAATCGCGACTACAACCCCAAAAAGAAAACGGTGCTGGCCTTTGCGGTTGGGCTGCACCTGTCCGAAGATGAAACCATCGACCTGCTCAAGAGTGCGGGCTATGCCTTCTCCGACGGTTCCAAGCGGGACTGGATCGTGCGGTACTGTCTGGAACAGAAAATTTATAATATCAATCAGGTCAACACGCTGCTGTTCCAATGGAATCAGGAACAGCTGGGTGCGTGATTTGTCGCCTGCCCGTTGACCTTTTGCCCTCCGGTTTGTGGTATCCTTTTGCCAACGAAAGCGATACACCACAAAACGGAGGGCATTTATTATGAAGAAAAATCTTACCGAGCTTGTTTTCATTCTGGACCGCAGCGGTTCCATGGGCGGGCTGGAGCAGGACACCATCGGCGGGTTCAACGCCATGCTGACCCGGCAGAAGGAGCAGGAAGGCGAAGCCAACGTGACCACTATCCTGTTTGACCACGAGGTGCAGCTGCTGCACGACCGTTTCCCACTGAAGGCTGTTGCACCGCTGACCGAAAAGGACTATTACGTCCGGGGCTGTACGGCGCTACTGGACGCCATTGGCTACGGCGTGGAGAAGATGGCGAACATTCAGCGCCATCTGCCGGAGAGTGAGCGCGCCGAAAAGGTCATCTTTGTTATTACCACGGACGGCTTGGAAAACGCCAGCAAGCGGTTTAGCTATGAGAAGATCCGCCGGATGATCGAGCGGGAAAAAGAACGGTACGGCTGGGAGTTCCTGTTCCTCGGTGCCAACATGGACGCCGTGCAGGAGGCCGCCCGCTTCGGCATCTCGTCCGACCGGGCTGTGCGGTTTGAGAATGACGCACAGGGCGTGGCGGTCAACTACCACGTTGTTAGCGAGACAGTCTCCCGGATGCGGGAAGCACCCTGCTGCGCGTCCATCGGCGCAGAGTGGAAAGAACAAATCGAAGCTGATTTCCAGAAGCGGCATCATAGGTAAAGCAGGAAACAGCCATGTTAGGAGCAATTTTGGGTGACATCGTGGGCAGTCCCTATGAATTTGACCACAACAATTACAAGCACAAGGATTTTCCGCTGCTGAGCGAGAAATCGCACTTCACCGATGATACGGTCATGACCGTTGCGGTGGCACGGGGATTGATTGCAGGTAAAGGCATCCCGGAGAGAACATTTGAAGAAACAAAGAGCGAGATGCGCATTTGGGGAGAAACATACCCTCATGCCGGTTACGGCGGGATGTTCCGCCGGTGGCTGCACGCAGAAAATCCGAAGCCCTATGGTAGTTTCGGCAACGGCTCGGCTATGCGGGTGTCGGCAGCGGGCTGGCTGTTCGATACGCTGGACAAAACGCTGGAAATGGCAAAAGTGACCGCTGAAGTCACCCACAACCACCCGGAGGGCATCAAAGGCGCACAGGCCACGGCGGCAGTGATTTTTCTGGCCCGTACCGGCCACAGCAAGCCGGAAATCAAACAATATGTGGAGCAGACCTTCGGTTATGACCTGAACCGTACCTGCGATGAAATTCGGCCGACCTATCATCATGTGGAGCAGACCTTCGGTTATGACCTGAACCGTACCTGCGATGAAATTCGGCCGACCTATCATCATGTGGAGACCTGTCAGGAAACTGTGCCGGAAGCCATCATTGCTTTTCTGGAAAGCGTCAGTTTTGAGGATGCACTTCGCAATGCGGTCTCTCTGGGCGGCGACAGCGACACCCTTGCCTGCATCACCGGCGGCATTGCCGAAGCTTTTTACGGGATGCCGCAGGAACTGCGGGACGAGACTTTGAAACGTCTGCCGGAGGATATCCGGGAAGCATATGAACTGTTGTGCTTCATGATTGCCAAGATGATATAAAATACGATGATACGACTGAATTTTGAAAAGATTGCATAGAATTTTATAAAAGTATTATTCTTTCGTGAATTTTAGCGCTCTTCTATTGACACTGCTAATGAACGGTGCTATAACAGTGGCGTGCTCAGGAGGAAGGGCAAAAGGAGAGCCGCTAGGCTCCCCGGAAAGCCCTTCTGAATGGACGCTTCAGATTTTTTGCCCCGACCCGAACGCCGGGATTGGAGGAATGATTTATGCTTATGCCGACTGTTTTCCATGAAAACCTGTTCGATGATTTCTTCGATCCGTTCTGGAATGACGCTGCACTGGAACGTATGATGAACCGTGAGGCTCGTGATACCTTTGGTAAGCGCGGTGCAAACATGATGAAGACCGATGTCAAACAGACGGACAACGGCTACGAAGTAGCTGTTGACCTGCCGGGCTGCAAGAAGGAAGACGTTCAGATGGATCTGAACGACGGCTACCTGACCATTCAGGCAGTGCGCAGCCACAGCAACGACGAAAAGGATAAGAAGGGCCGCTATCTGCGGCGCGAATCCTTCTCCGGCACCTGCGCGCGCAGTTTCTACGTGGGCGATGTGAAGAAAGAAGACATCCACGCAAAGTTCGAGGATGGCGTCCTGCACGTCGAGCTGCCTGCTCCTCAGCAGACGAAGGCTTTGCCTGAGAACCCGAATCTGATTGCAATCGAGTAAAACGCCGGTCGTGTGCGCCAAAGCACAACGCACATAAGATGCCCCCGGAGAGCCGCAACAAGCCCTCCGGGGGCATTTTTGTTTCGCTATCTTTTCCGCAAGGGAAAAACATGGTATACTGAGAACAGCAACTCAGAATTTATGGAGGTACCTCACTATATCCTGTGAGCCGGGACAGCGGCTGACTTTTGCGGTATACTCCGTTCGAAAAGATCAAAGCGCATGGAGGTAAAAAGCATGCTGACCTATACCTATGTTTCAAAGGGGACGTTTGCCCTGATGGAAAAACCAAAGCCGGTGCTGCAGCACGAGCGGGACGCCATTGTAAAGGTGACCCTTGCCAGCATCTGCTCCAGCGATCTGCACATCAAGCACGGCAGCGTGCCCCGGGCGGTGCCCGGCATCACCGTAGGGCACGAGATGGTGGGCATCGTGGAAGAAGTGGGCAGTGCGGTGACCAATGTGAAACCCGGCGACCGGGTGACGGTGAACGTGGAGACCTTCTGCGGAGAGTGCTTTTTCTGCAAAAAAGGCTTCGTGAACAACTGCACCGATCAAAACGGCGGCTGGGCGCTGGGCTGCCGCATCGACGGCGGGCAGGCCGAGTATGTCCGGGTGCCCTTTGCGGATCAGGGACTGAACAAGATCCCGGACGGCGTTACCGATCGGCAGGCGCTGCTGGTGGGCGATGTGCTGGCCACCGGCTTTTGGGCGGCACGCATTTCGGAGATCACCCCCGAGGATACCGTGCTGATCCTCGGTGCAGGGCCGACCGGCATCTGCACGCTGCTGTGCGTCATGCTGCACACCCCCAAGCGCATCATCGTCTGTGAAAAGGACGCAAGCCGGTTGCAGTTCATCCGTCAGCACTACCCGCAGGTGCTCACGGTGCAGCCGGAGGACTGCGCCGCCTTTGTGCGTGCCCACAGCGACCACGGCGGGGCCGATGTGGTGCTGGAAGTGGCAGGGGCGGACACTACCTTCCGGCTGGCATGGGAGTGTGCACGGCCCAACGCCGTTGTGACGGTGGTGGCGCTGTACGATAAGGCACAGACCCTGCCGCTGCCGGAAATGTACGGCAAAAACCTCACCTTCAAGACCGGCGGCGTGGACGGCTGCGATTGTGAAGAAACGCTGCGTCTCATTGCAGAAGGCAAGATCGATACCGAACCGCTCATCACCCACACCTACCCCCTGCGCCGGATCGCAGAGGGCTACGAGCTGTTTGAAAAGAAACGGGACGGCGTGATCAAGGTGGCAGTGGAGTGCTGACGGTCTGCGCCAAGGCACAACGCACATAAGGTGGCCCCGGAGAGCTGTAACAAGCCCTCCGGGGCCATTTTTGTTTCCCGACATCTTTTCCGCAGCGGCAAGGCGTGGTAGAATAATGGCAGAACCAATCCACAGGTGAGAAAATCGAACTTCAGCCTGAAATGCGGAGCCGTTGCATCGAGCATCGCACATGATTCCCATAACCTGATCGTGGCAGGGGACAACGATGCCGACATAATGTTGGCCGGCAACACTGTGCGGAAAAACAAAGGCGGACTTGCGTTTGTGGCAGATGGACAGGTCGTGGCAGAACTTGCGCTTCCGGTGGCCGGATTGATGAGCACCGAAAGCGCAGAGAGCGTTGCGGCGAAAATGCAGGCGCTGAACGATGCCCTCAAGGCCATGGTGTAGCGGAAGATATCGGCATCTTTATGACCCTCGCCTTCGTCAGCCTTCCGGTCATTCCAAAACTCAGACTGAATACATACGGCATCATCGATGTAGCGCAGCAGAAAGTCGTTCCGGCTGTTTTTTAATAGGCGATAACAAAAATACTGCCGGAGATCGACCCGAATGGTCCGTCTCCGGCAACAGAACAGTTCGTTCCTACTCTTAGAAGCGAGCCGCATCAAGAGAAAAATTGACGGAAATTCTTATTTGATAAATCGGAATTTGTGGAGGAGAGTAATTTGCTGGTATTAAATAAATGAGAGCGGTTGCTAACGGTATGCTTTAAACCCAAAGAAAATTATACGAGGAGTGAATTATTAAAAGTCAATGAAAAATAACAATAAAAAAACACTAAAGAAATTGGCAATCCTTGTAATAGGTTCTATAATTGCGGCTTATGGAATTACACTTGCACTGTATGCTGGATTTGGCGGAGCTACGCTTGCGGTGCTGTGGCAGGGGATTGCAAGAACATTTCACATAAGCATTGGCACAGCATCTTTTGTTGTAGCATTGGGAATGATTTTGTTTGCGCTCATTTACGATAAAAGTCAGATTCATATAGGAACTGTGTTGTACCAGATTGTATACAGTACCTGTGTAGATTTGTTTGCTAACTGCCATATTTACAGTACCTATAAGTGGATCAATTTTTTAATTATGTTGTTAGGAGTGGTTTTGTTTGCTGTCGGAACAGGACTATATGCGTCGGCATCCCTTGGTAGAGGCTCCTATGAGGCAGTCACTTTTGCTTTAGCAGAAAAAAATCACTGGCAGATTAAATTTGTCCGAATGGCATTGGATATTTTGGTTGTTGTTACAGGTGTTTTGTTTGGCGGAAAGTTTGGTGTATGCACGCTTATTACAGTTATCATTTCAGGCCCAATTATCCAATTTGTTAATGCGAAAGCAAAACAAGTTTTAAAGATATGATAGTAAAGAAACTTACAACTTAGAATTTGTGGAGGAAACAAATATGGAAGATAATAAATCAACGAATGTCAAGAAAACGGTAAAATCAGGAATAACTTTTGGAAGTGCATTAGCTATGGTTATTAGTTATACAGCGTGGAAGTCTGTCGGTTGGGCGATTTTTCATGGATTACTTAGTTGGGTGTATGTCATATACTTCCTTTTGCGTTACTAAATTCGCGTTTGTGGAGCGAAGCAGAACAATGAAAGCCCCAGTGGGGCTTTTAAGTGACAGAACGGTCTTGCGGCAGCAAGATGGAGGGGCCTCGCCCCGACAAGTTCACGTTTGTGGAAGTTATAAAGGGGTGTATCATGGAAATCGAGTATAAACAAAAGATTTCACGGCCGATGAATTGCAGAAACTGTTTTTATCCGTTCACTGGGAATCCGGCAATTATCCCGAAAAACTTGTCCGTGCGATGCACAATTCCACACGAGTTATTTCTGCGTGGGATGGTGATAAGCTGGTCGGGCTGGTTCGCGCGCTTGATGATGGAGAAACAGTCGCATTTTTGCATTATCTTTTGGTGGACCCTGCTTATCAGGGACAGTACATTGGAGATGAGCTGATGAAACGGATCATGAGTTTCTATCAAAATCTTCTGTATGTGAAAGTTATGCCGTCTGATCCTAAAACGATCCCATTTTATGAGCGATATGGCTTTCAACAATATGATAATTACTCTGCAATGGTGCGGAAGCACTTTTTGTGAGTTGGTATGATGGATCGATTTGCAGCTAGCAAGGAAACCGTAAGGAGTACAGAGCATGGATGCAAACTGTACCAGTAAAAGAAGGAAAGTCAAGAGTATGGAAACGGTATACATTGCAGGCGGGTGCCTTTGGGGTGTCCAGCATTTTTTTGACACGGTGCCCGGTGTACGGACGACCGAAGCCGGGAGAGCCAACGGAACAACAAACACGCTGGACGGCCCGTATGATGGATACGCAGAGTGCGTTAAAGTGGTCTTTGATGAGAAATGTACCAGTGTTACAGAGCTTATGGAGCATCTGTTTGAAATCATCGACCCGTACAGCCTGAACAAACAGGGCGTTGATGTTGGAAAAAAGTATCGCACGGGGCTTTACAGCACAAATCCCGGACATCTGGAAGAAGCAAGAGCCTTTATTGACAGCCGGAAGGACCGGGATAAAATCGTTGTGGAAGTGCTGCCGCTGACGAATTACGTCCGGAGTGCAGAGGAGCATCAGCACCATCTGGAGCGGTACCCGGAAGACTGCAGCTACTGTCATATCCCGGATGAAGTCTTAAACAAATACAGGAATCAGTAAGCAAAGGAAAAACGAAAATGCGGGGATTGGGAACGATCACCAATGCGCTGGCCATTGTGATGGGCGGTGTGCTGGGTATTCTGTTCAAACGCTTTCTGAAAGAGCGCTATCAGGATACAATCATCAAAGCCACGGGCTTTTCCGTGGTGTTTCTGGGAGCGGCGGGAACGCTCTCCAAGATACTGACGGTTAGGCCAGACGGAACTTTGAGCACCGGTGGCTCTATGGTCATGATTCTATCGCTGACGTTGGGTGCGCTGCTGGGTGAACTTATTGATCTGGATGCACAGTTTGAACGCTTTGGCGAGTGGCTCAAACACAAGACTGGCAGTGACGGCGACAACCAGTTCGTCAATGGCTTCGTGTCGGCATCCCTGACGGTGAGCATCGGGGCCATGGCCGTCATCGGCTCCATTCAGGATGGCATCTACGGCGACCATTCCACGCTGGTAGCAAAAGCGATTCTGGACTTTATCATTGTGCTCATCATGGCGTCCTCCATGGGCAAGGGCTGCGTGTTTTCATTTATTCCGGTGGCAGTGCTGCAAGGTGCTATGACGGCTCTTGCGGTAGTGCTGTCCGGCTTTATGACGGACGCTGTGCTGAACAATCTCTCGCTGGTAGGAAATATTCTGATTTTTTGTGTGGGCATCAATCTGGTGTGGCCAAGAACCATCAAGGTGGCAAACCTGCTGCCGTCCCTTCTGGTTGCAGTGGCGCTGACGGGGATTTTATGAATCGAAATTTGTGATGGTAGATAATATGGAATGGTTTAATGTTTTTGGGCTGATTTTTATTGCAGTCATTATGATACCCAATGTTGTATTTGCGATTAAGTGCAAAGATGGATTTGATAATAAGTGGAACAATAAATATGTTGAGGTCACAGAACAAGTAGGGAGATTGGGTTGTTTCGGATTCATGATAATCAATATTCCGGGAACTTGGTTCGGGTGGTGGTCTGACGAAGCATTTGCACTATATCTGATTGTAGATACCATATTGGTAATGCTTTATTGTGCTATTTGGACTATATGTTTTAAGAAAAACAGCGTTTTCAGAGCATTAGCACTTTCTATTATTCCTTCAATGTTGTTCTTATTTAGTGGGATTATGAGTAGGTCAGTGCTATTGATTATTGCATCAGTATTATTTGCACCAAGTCATATTGTGATTTCATATAAAAATGTAAAATGATATTTACAACTTCGCGTTTATCAAGGTGAACATTTAAGTATTAAAAACGGGAGTGAAACAAATGATGACCATTGCACAGATCATGGAAAAGATGATCGCCTTTTCCGAAG
>OBIA01000855.1_pt1 | contig 17638 bp, 17 predicted proteins | sample 1519911 | NCBI WGS metagenome assembly OBIA01 (sample SAMN04209236, study PRJEB22552) | human gut metagenome | biome: gut; material: feces | host: Homo sapiens | place: USA: Oklahoma | reverse complement strand
AGATTGAGATGGGGGCAGAAGTGGCTATTTTTGGCAAATGGGACCAGAAGAAGTCGGCTGTGACTGGTATGAAAGTATTGGCTCAAGTTGAGGACGATATGCAGCCGGTCTATCATGTGGCCCAGGGTGTTAGTCAGGCCCAGCTGATAAAGGCAATAAAGGCAGCTTTTGATAGTGGGGCTCTTAATTTGTTGGAGGAGAGTCTCCCACAGGTGCTTATGGACAAGTATCGTCTTATGGGACGCCAAGAGGCTGTGCGTGCTATGCATTTTCCGAAAGATTTGGCTGAATATAAGCAGGCTTTACGTAGGACCAAGTTTGAGGAGCTCTTTTATTTCCAGATGAATTTACAGGTGCTGAAGGCTGAGAATAAGTCCGAAACCAATGGTCTAGCAATTGCTTACGATGAAGCCAAAATTAAGGCAAAAATTGCAGAATTACCATTTCCCTTGACAGAGGCCCAACAGCGCAGTTTATCGGAAATCCTAGCTGATATGAAATCTGGAGCTCATATGAACCGTCTTTTGCAAGGAGATGTGGGTTCAGGGAAAACAGTTATCGCTAGCCTGGCTATGTATGGGGCTTATACGGCAGGATTGCAGTCTGCCCTCATGGTACCGACGGAAATCTTAGCAGAGCAGCATTATCAGAGTTTGCAGGGGCTTTTTCCTGAGCTAGAGGTAGTGCTCCTAACTTCTGGGATGAAGGCGGCGGACAAAAAGGTAGCTCTTTCCAAAATCGAATCTGGGGAGGCTCAGATGATTGTGGGGACTCACTCACTGATTCAGGATGCTGTGACTTATCACAGGCTTGGGCTAGTAATTACTGATGAACAGCACCGTTTTGGGGTTAATCAACGTCGTATTTTCCGTGAGAAAGGTGATAATCCTGATGTCCTTATGATGACAGCGACCCCTATTCCTAGGACCTTGGCGATCACTGCCTTTGGGGAGATGGATGTGTCAATCATTGACCAGATGCCAGCAGGACGTAAGCCTATTATTACCCGTTGTGTTAAACATGAGCAACTAGATACCGTACTGACTTGGATCAAGGGAGAGTTGGAAAAAGATGCTCAGGTCTATTTTATTTCACCTTTGATTGAAGAGTCTGAGGCTCTCGATTTGAAAAATGTGGTGGCCCTTCATCAGGAACTCACAGATTTCTTTGGGGATTCAGCTACAGTGGCTCTGATGCACGGTCGCATGAAAAATGATGAAAAAGACCAAATTATGCAAGATTTCAAGGATAAAAAATCTCAAATTTTAGTATCAACCACAGTTATCGAAGTGGGGGTTAACGTGCCAAATGCTACGGTTATGGTCATTATGGATGCCGACCGCTTTGGACTTAGCCAGCTTCACCAACTTCGAGGACGTGTAGGTCGTGGCCATAAGCAGTCCTACTGTGTTTTGGTGGCTAATCCTAAAAATGATACCGGGAAAAAACGCATGCAGGCCATGTGTGAGACTACGGATGGTTTTGTTCTAGCAGAAGAGGACCTTAAAATGCGTGGTTCAGGAGAGATCTTTGGAACACGTCAGTCAGGAATTCCTGAATTTCAAGTGGCTGATATTGTGGAAGACTATAATATCTTAGAGGAAGCAAGGCGCGTGGCCAGCCAAATTGTATCTGACCCTAACTGGCGTGAGAATGCTGATTGGCAGGTGCTTGGAGCTCATTTGAGAAGCCAAGGCGAGTTTGATTGAGGAGGAAACCCATGAAAAAGAAACGGTTAAAAATCGATTTTTTTGCTATCTTGCATCCTTTATTTCTTATGATGTTAGGTCTCCTGTTTTATTTTTTCGCCTTCATCTTGATTTGGTTTATTACCGAATTGGCAAAGCTGATAGAAGGAAAGACGGACTTTCATACCCTATATCTTTATTCACTTCTTATCTCTCTAGTTTGTTCGGTATTACTGATTATGTACGTCGCGGGTTTTATAGCTCAGCTGATTATCCATATACAGCATCAAAAGGAAAGGACGCTTTTGCCGGTCTGGTGTATGCTTACGGCTGTACTGATGCTTGTGCCCCTATTCGAAGATTTTAGTATCTTAGGCTCGTCCTGGAATTTTAAAGGGTATTTTCTTTCCATAGTTGCTTACATTGCCTATCTCTTTACAAAGCTACCCAAGGTTATTGAAAGTTACCGCTATCATGCGACAATTCGCTATGCCGTTTGGGTCGCTCTGGTCTTGGGAATTATTTTATCCATGCTTTAGACAGAAAAACTCTCAGTAAACTCACTGAGAGTTTTAAGTTTCCTTCAAGCTTATTACAAGCTTTCTTTAAGTTAGGTAACCTATAATAAAACCATCAAAACGAGATAGGTTTTGATAATAAAACGTTTTGGCTAGGCCAAACCATTCCTAAAAAGGAGGACAAAACAATGACAGTAAAAATCAAAGTAACCTACAACCGAAATTTCCAGAAGCATCCTCAAGACTTTAAGGTTTATCAAAACTAGTATTGATGCTAGGAAGAGGCTAAATTTACCCATATTCTACAACTTTCATCCCTCATTTTCCAAAATCCCTTTTTCCTTTTTTCATAACGTAGAATCCCTCTTCTTAAACTCATAAAAAGTCTAGACGGAAGCTTGACCAGTCTAGGCGATTAACATAAGTAAGCTAACCAGTTGAGATTTTCTTGACTGGTTTTTATTTTTTGAAATTTAGATAAAAAATATCGAAAAACGATAAAATGTGTTGACAAGGAGAAATAAAGAGTGTAATATATAATTATCGACAAACGATAATAAGTTTTCGATAAAGATTATCTTATTCGCGAAAAAGAGAAATTATTTACTAAAACTATTTAACAAAGGAAAAACTTATCATGAAAACACTTAAACCAATCATCAACGCTCTTCTTATTCTTCTTATGGCAATCTACGGTCTTGCAATGCTTGCTTTACTTATCCTTCCTTTTGTGAACGTGGCCAATCTTTTCCCAGGTGCAGAGGTTCAATACCTTTCTGGTTGGGGTTACTGGCTGGTCGCAGAGCTACAATTTGCCTTCTATCTTGCCTTGATTTGGCTCCTTCGTAAAGAGCTTAAAGACTTTACTTGGAAGGCACTTTGGACAGAAGATTTCTCCCTTTTCTTGAAAAAGGCTGCCCTTCTAACCTTTGTGCCATCAGCCTTGAATATCTTCTTGCAGTTGGGAACGACAAATCACCTAGTAATGGACTTTAGCACATCAGTTTGGCTCTTCTTGGTCTCTCTAGCTTGTGATGCTATCCGTCTTCGTAAGGGACAAGCAGCTGTCAAATAATTGAATGTATCTTAGTTGAAAAGTAATAAAATCTTATCTATAAACTAGTATTTTATATTGATATTCGATATAATTGATACTGTTAATAGTTAGCTGCTGATTTAGTATAAGGTCAAGGGCTCCTAGAGGCACCTTGGCTTTTCAAGTCTATACTCCCAAAAAATCAAAATGTATTTATAATCGAGGTAACACATGACAACTATCTTATTCTATTTTTTAATCATCCTAGCCTTGGCTGGCTCTAGTTATTATGGTTGGAGATCGGCTAAAAGTGCCAAAAATCGCCAGGAAACGCAAGAACAGAAACGACTTCGTAGTGTTCTCTTGTTCGTTAATGTCCTCCTTTTTGCGGGCTTTTTAAGTCTTGTTATTACCATTCTTAATGACGCCTTTATTCTGACTGGTCATGAAGGACTCTTACAACAAGGTTTGCGTATGCTTCTTGGGTCGGGAGTTACCGTGAAAAGCAAGGGTCCTAGTCTGACGCTTTTTGCAGCAACCATTGATTTCCTTCGTATGGTAGTCAACATAGGTTTCTTGTTGTGCCTACGTGCCTTTCTGATTAATCTTTATCGTTCTGATATTTTCATCGCTAAAAATGCTAAGTTGGTTCGTTGGTCAGCGCATTTGCTAGTTCTTGGGGCTTTTATCAATAACGGTATCTTTACATTTGGAACTGGCAACCAGAGTTATAGTTTCTTTAACATCAGTTATTTGCTAGTTAGCTTTGTCCTCTATGCTGTTGCTATGATTTTGACTAAGGCTAATGCCATTGCTGAGGAAAATGAGTACACGATTTAGGAGGGGCTTATGATTATTGTCAATTTGGACGTTGAACTTGCCAAGAAGAAGATGCGCTCGGGTGAGCTGGCAGAACGGATTGGTATTACCCCAGCCAATCTCTCGGTTCTTAAGACAGGCAAGGCCAAGGCAATCCGTTTTACAACACTGGACGCTATTTGTAAAGAGTTAGATTGCCAACCAGGAGATATTCTTGAATATAGACATGACGAAGAAAACTAAAAACCTGAAGCAGTTCAGTCACTTCTCTAGTGACCATGCTTCAAGCTTTTTTATTTTTTCTTCAACCATGCGACCAGGGCTAGACTGGCTAGCACGGTGCCACAGACCATGGTGATATATGTTTTTGAGACTGTTAGCTCATAGTGGAAATCTTTATTTTTCAATTTATCGGTTGCTTCAATACTAAGTTTCATGTTTTATCCCTCGATATAGTCTTTCAATTCTTGGCCTTTGAGTCCCGCACTAAGTGCGATGAGGAGTTTGAGGCGAGCCTTTGGTGCGTTGAGTTCTTTAACAAACATAACGCCAGCTTCTTGGAGTTTGACCCCACCTCCTTCATAGGCGTAAACAGGTTCGGCGATACCGTTGAAGCAGCGGGAAACGAGCACAACGGGGACACCTTTTTCCATAAGATTTGTGATTTCTCTTGCAGCTAATGGTGGGAGGTTTCCAGCACCTAGTGCCTCGATAACTACACCGTCAATCTTCTCAGGGTCTAGGAGACTGATGATACCATCTCCGATACCCATCCCAGCATAGGCCTTGATGATTGGGACTGTTCCAGTGATCTGTTCCAAATCAAAGCGAACACGAGGCTCAGCAGTTTTGAACCAGAGGATGTCATACTTCATGATGATTCCTAGTGGACCATGAGTTGGTGTGTGGAAGGTTGCCACGTTTGTGGTATGGGTCTTAGTCACATACTTGGCTGCATGGATTTCATCATTCATAACGACCAGGATTCCTTTGTCAGTGGCCTTGTCGTCGCTAGCAACACGTAGGGCTGAGAGATAGTTATAGACTCCGTCGCTTCCTAGTTCGTTCGACGAACGCATGGCACCAGTTAGGACGATTGGAATCTCAGGGACGGCCATGGTGTCTAGGAAGTAGGCTGTCTCTTCCAGAGTATCTGTTCCGTGGGTGATGACCACACCATCATATTGCCCAGCTGTTTCCTTGATTTTTTTGTAAATATCCAGCATGTGGTAGGGTGTGATATGCGGGCTGGGGATATTAAGAAAATCGAGAACGGTTAGTTCTAAATTGTCTAAATCAAGTCCCACATGGTTCATGGGATTATCAGCGTTTTGGCTGACCTTGCCATCATTATCCGCTGACATGGAAATTGTTCCTCCAGTGTGAAGAACTAGGATTTTTTTTGTCATTTATATTACTCACCATTATATTATATGTTATAATTTATTTTAGCATAAAATGTGAGAAGGAGGGGAGCTCTGTGGCCATTAAAGCAGTCTTTTTTGATATTGATGGGACTTTTCTAAATGACCGAAAACGTGTGTCAAGTTCAACCAAAAAAGCTATCAGTCAAATGAAGGAAGATGGTATCTTGGTTGGTTTGGCAACAGGTCGTGGTCCAGGATTTGTTCAGCCTTTCATGGACAATCTGGGTCTGGATTTTGCAGTCACTTATAATGGTCAATATATTTTGACTCATGACAAGGTCCTGTATCAAAATCAGCTCCCTAAATCAACAGTCTACAACTTGATTCGCTATGCCACCAAGCACCGTAGAGAGATTTCTCTAGGGACTAGCACAGGTCTTGTTGGTTCCAATATTATCAGTATGGGGACGAGTAAGTTTGGGCAAATCGTCAGCCGTATTGTCCCTAAGTCCTGGGCTAAGATGGTGGAACGTAGTTTCAAGTCTTTGATTCGTCGTTTCAAGCCACAAAGTATTGAGACTCTTAAGACTATCATGCGTGAGCCTATTTATCAGGTGGTTATGGTAGCGACGGTGGGTGAAACACAAGACATTGAAGAAAAGTTTCCTCATGTGAAGATTACCCGTTCAAGCCCCTATTCAGCCGATATTATTTCAGCGGACCAATCTAAGTTGAAAGGTATCGCTCATCTAGGTGAGGTTTTTGGTTTCGAACTTAGTGAGGTTATGGCCTTCGGGGATTCGGAAAATGACCTAGAAATGCTGTCTGGCGTCGGCGTTGGTGTTGCCATGGGTAATGGTGAAGACGAGCTGAAAGACCAGGCCACCCATGTCACTGACACTAATAACCAGAATGGGATTGCCAAAGCCTTATCACACTACGGTTTGATTCACTTTGAGACAGAAAATTCATTTACCAGTGATGATGACAACTTTAACAAGGTTAAGGATTTCCACCATTTGATGGATGGTTCAACTACCGACATGCCTCGTGTTTACGGTATTGAGGAAGCTAGTCACCGTGCGGACTTCAAGTTGGAAGAAATTGTCGAGTTTCTATATGCTTCATCAGGTGGGGACAAGCGTGTCTTTGGTCAGGCTGTTCTGGATTTGCATGCTGCTCTTGATAAGGCAGCCCTCAAAGTTAGTTCTAAAGAGCACTCAGAGTCAACGATGGTTGGTCAGGTGGATGCTTTGACTGACTTGCTTTACTTGACATATGGTTCATTTGTCCTTATGGGGGTCGATCCTAAGCCTTTCTTTGATACGGTTCATGAGGCTAATATGGGTAAAATTTTCCCAGATGGCAAAGCTCACTTTGATCCCGTGACTCACAAAATTCTTAAACCAAGTGATTGGGAAGCGCGATTTGCACCAGAACCACACATTAAACGTGAGCTAGATCGTCAGATTCAAAAATCTCTGCAAAGAAGTAAATAAGAAGTTATAAAGGTTTGGACAGTTTGCTCCGAACCTTTTTCTAATAAAAATGACATTTATTAATGACTTTATTTGTGATAAAATAAAGTCATTCTATGTATTTTTAAGGAGATTATTATGACTAAAGCAGATTGGTTAGATTTTTTTGAAGCCATCAATGGTCGTTCAGCGACTGAAGAAGAAATTGCAGCAGCACTTGCAGCCGGTGAGTTCCAAGATGAAGCCCCAGCAGTAGAAACTGCTCCGGTACAAGAAGCGCCAGCACAACCAGCTTTCGCTAGTGCCCAAGAAACACCAGCACAAGAGGCGCAGCCACAGCCAACTTTCGCTGGTGCACAAGAGGCGCAACAACAACCGACTTTCGCTGGTGCACAAGAAGCACAACCGCAAGCTCCTTTTGCAAATGCTCAGGCTGCTCAAGCCCAAGCAACCTTTGCAGGGGCTCAAACTGCTCCAGTACAAGGAGTGCCAAGTCAAGCAGTGCAACCACAAGCTGGTTTTGCGAATGCTCAAGCTGGTCAACAAGCAGCTTTTGCTAATGGTCAACCTCTTCAACCAGGTCAAAACGTTCAATTTATCAATGGTCAAGCTGTAGTTGTCCCTGCACAACCATCAGCATTTGCGACAACTTTCAAAAACTATTGGACATGGTTGCTTAATGCATGGAGTCGTCCAGCTGACATGACAGATTATGGTAAGCACAATGGTTGGCTTAACTACATCTTCTTGTCACTCTTGACTGGACTTGCATTCTTTGCAATTTTGAGCGCTGTGGCACGTAAAGTGGTTAGCTCAATTGTGTCAACCACAAATGTACTGTCTAGTATGTTTGGTTCTTATGGAACAGATGCTTACTCATCTCCAGTTTCAAGTCATACATCTAGCATTGGTTTTGGAGCCTTCTTCGCAAGTATCCTAGCTGCCTTTCTCTTTATCTTTGCCTTTATCTTGGCAGGTTTTGTGACACGTAAGGCCATCTTCCGTGATCCTGAGACTACTTTCTTGAATAGCTTTGACCGTTTTGGTCGCTTGACATCATTGGCCTTGCCAATCTTGCTAGTAACAATCTTGTTGGGAGCTATTGGACTTGTTGCCTTCCCAGGATTCTTGTTCTATGTTGTTTACTTCTTATTTGCAATTGCTAATCTATTTACAATTGTTCCTGTAACAACAGCGTGGAAGGCTGATAAATTCTATCAAATGATTTTGGCAGCACTTTTGAATGGTGTCATTTTGTCAATCTTGTTTGCAATTGTATTTGCTATCATGTCATCATTTACAGTAGGTCTTCTATTCTAAGTAAACCTCTGACGATTTTTGAAAAAGCAAGTTTATAGGAGTCTTTATGGCAACAAAAGAAAAGTGGATTGATTTATTTGAAAAGGCAGTTGGTCGTCCGCCCCATGCTTTGGAGATTGAAGAAGGCCAAAAAGCAGACTTTGATTTAAAGGCTATTAAAGGCATTGCGGCAATGGGCTTGGACCAAGAGGCCACTCCTTCTGAACCAACAGAAGAAGTTGATGAGTATGACGTTGCCGAGGAAGTGTTTGAAGATGTACCGCTTGGTGATGAAGAGGAAACGACTCCTTTAGAAACAGAGGAGCTTGCACCAGTATCTCAAGCTGATCAAGGTCAAGCTGAAGAAAATTCCGAAGCCGCTTCTAAAGAAGCACAAGCTATCTGGATGAAGGCTTTTAAAACCTATGTTGGGCGTCAACCTCTTCCTGAGGAATTCCTACTTGGTAAGTCTTCAGGTTATGATGTGTCAACCATCCATCAATTTATCTCAGATGGTAAGGCTGCGAAACCAGCCAAGCCAGCTATGACTAAAGGAAAGAAAATCCTGATTATTGTTGGTGTTGTTGCAGCAGTCTTAGCACTTGCTGGTTACGGCTTTGGTTCTTATTACTACTCACGTGGTCAAGTAGCAGAACGTTATGAAGCAGCAGCCAAGAAGAGCTTTAAAGATAGCTTGGAGTACCAAGTATGGTCTGATACTAAAAAAGAGATTAAAACATCCGAAGTCAAGTACACAGACACTAAAAGTACACAAGCCTATAGCAAGAGCCAACTCCTGTCTGGCGAACGTATGCAAAAGGTTGGACGTCAGTTCCTTATTTTTCCTAAGTGGCGAGTCGTGGTAGATCCTGGAACGGTTGATTTAACCGTTAATACAGCTGATTTGAATGTGACTATTAACGGAGTTTCTTATGCTACTACAGATGGCAATAACTACACGGCTAAATTGAACCATCTCTATCCAGGAACTTACAATTTTGTGGCTTCTGGTAAGGTCAATGACCAAGATATCACTGTCTCATCTGAGGAAAATGTTACTTCTAAAACAGAAGTCAACCTTTCTGTAGAGTATCTTAGCTTTACTGTTAAGTCTAATCTTAAGGACGGAGACCTCTACGTTGGTGGTACCAAAGTTGGAACCCTTAACTCAGGGAAACTAGATGTTAACAAGGTAGCAGTAGCAGGTTCATCAGCTGTTTATGTTAAGAAGAATTTCGAAGATGGTAGCTCTATTAAAACAGAGACATTGTCTATTAAGAAAATCTCTGAAGGCCAAACGGTTACTCTTGATGCTGATGGTGTTCTTGACCGTGATACGGCAGATCGTCTAATGACTGCTGCTTATGGTAAGTTTGGTAGCTACGCATCTAATCACAACACGACACCAGATGGTGTATCCGACATATTCCTTAATGGTACTGATGATACCATGTACAAGGATGTAACGGCTGATATTGATAGAAATACTACGGGTGCTAAAAACCGTGCCGCTGATAGTATTACCTTCTCGGACGTTGACGTCACAGAAGTCGTTCAGACTGGTGAGAAGACCTTCAAGGTGACCTTCACAGCAGTTTATGATTTCTATTATGGTTATGATTCGAAATTCAAGTCATCAGGAGATATCAAGGATAAAATCTCTTGGTCATGTAATGTGGAATATGTTGGTGACGATAGCGACTCTAGCAGTAGTGGTTCTAACTACAGCGACTACCGTATCAATGGTAAGGCTGGTGAATCACAAAAAGTGAGTCGTGAAAATACTGTGAAGTAGTAGTTGCTTGCCCAGTTAGTCAGCATTGAACAGATTACAAATGGGAGGGGAGTCCTCCACACTAAAAATGAGAACTTGGCAACAGCCAGGTTCTTTTGTTTGTCTGTTTTAACCTCTTAGGGGCTAAACTGTGTCACTTACCTAAAAGGCCTTGTTTTGTGTAAAGCAGTTGTTATAATGGAAACATCAAAAGGACAGGAAAGGAGTCTTATGAAAGTTAGAATCGAATTAGACCCATCCATGGATGAGCCTGAAATCTTGATTCGAGCTCCTCGGTTAACACAGGAATTGGCCCAGCTCCAAGAATCTATTCTAAAGAAAAAGTTAGTTCCTTTAGCCTTTTACAAGAATCGAAGCGAATATTTTCTGGATTTGGCAAATATTCTCTTTTTTGAAACAGACGGGGAAAAGATTTTTGGACATACCAAGGATGAGGCCTATGAGGTGAAGCAAAAGCTCTACGAATTAGAAGAGTTGCTCCCGATTACCTTTTGTCGGATTTCCAAATCGACGATTGTTAATGCTAAGCAGATTTATTCTTTAGAGAAGTCTTTTTCGGGGACTAGTACGGTGAATTTCTATCAGACCCACAAGCAGGTCCATGTATCAAGACGCTACTATCAAGTTTTAAAAGAACGACTAAACGAAATGAGGTAAGATAATGAGAAAGAAATTAATTGGGATCCTCTTGATCCTTTTGGCAGCTTTGGTAATTGTACAGGACTACTTTATAAAATGGGAAATTAGTATTTGGATGTTGGCCTGGGTGGTCTTACTGGCTATCTTATCCCTTTCTAGTCTTTTGAAGCGACATTTTGGTCTTGGTTTCGCCTATGGTATTTTGGCTCTTTTCTCACTCAATGGACAGTTCCATTTTCTTCCAGTATCTAATTCGGTTCTTATTTTTTCTTCTATTCTTGCAGTTATTGGCTTGAATATTCTCTTCAAACCTTCTGGTAAAACAAAGAATCGTTTTGGCTTGGGTTCTACTGGTTCAGACGCTCAAAATGGTGGCAATGATATTGATGTGACATTTTCATCAGTGACCAAATATCTCAATGACCAGCAATTTACGCATGGGAGTGCGGATGTTAGTTTAGGACAAGCTTCCGTCTATTTTGATAATTGCCGTATTAAGGGGTCATCTGCCCAGTTTGATGTGGACGTTTCTCTTGGGAGTCTTAGTCTCTATGTGCCCAGTGATTGGCGTGTACATGTGAATGTGGATAATTCACTTTCAGCTGTGCAGCATGAGGAAAATCCTAGCAACTTGACTAGCAAGGACTTCTACATCAAAGGTGATGTTTCCTTGGGTAATTTAGAAATCATTTATGTTGGTGAGAGTTCGATTGATTAAGTTAGGAGAGGGGTTGCTATAGGCATGACAATTTAGGAGGGACAATAGCTATGGGATTTATAAGTTCATCCAATCTTTCAGATTGATTGACACTCAAGGGAGTGGGACAGGGAACAATTTTTAAAAAGTTGTTCGGTCCTACTCCCTTTTTTCCTATTTTATAGTCTCTTTTTTTGTGATAATATAGTATAGTGAAAAAAACTAGACTGGAATAACTTTACTCTTTTGGAGTTTTATGTGACAGCGATGATGGAGATAATCTAAGCGGATGCCTGCTTGGAGCGATAGTCAAGTAAACTCAAAATGAGGCTAGAAGGGAAATTGTTATGAGAAAAAAAGCGATTGGTATTGATTTAGGAACAACGAATTCCGTTATGGCTGTTGTTCGTGAAGATATGCCAGAGATTATTCCGATGGGGACGAATGACGATCAGGTCTTACGTTCAGCGGTTTATTTCTCAAATATTGGTGGACAAAACCATGTGTCTTTTGGTAAGGAAGCCATTGAGCGTGGGACAGAAATCGGAAGTACAGAAAATTTTAAATTTGACTTTAAACGTGATATTGGGCGTCCAATTGCCAGTGATACACCAGACCACACACGTGTCAATTCTATTATTCTTTCTGCCTTGGTTTTGAACGAATTTCGTAAACGCGCTTATGTAGTTGGTCAGGAGATGGGGCAAGCAGATGGTATCAAGGATGCTGTTATCACAGTGCCTGCCTACTTTACGTCAGATCAACGTGCGGCAACTAAGAATGCTGGTCGTATTGCAGGATTTAATGTTTTGCGTATTATTAATGAGCCTACAGCTGCGGCCATTGCCTATGCCCACACTAAAAATGCTCAAGGAAATGTCTTGGTCTTCGACCTAGGTGGAGGAACTTTTGACGTTACCATCATGCGCGTGGCTGATCATGCCTATGATATTTTGGCAACTGATGGGAATTCACGTCTTGGTGGGATTGACTTTGATAAGCGTCTTGTGGGCTACATCATGCAGGAGTTGGAAAAACAAGGGGTCAATATGACTAACCTTTCCGAGAAGGAAAAAATTCAACTTCAATATAAGGCTGAGCAGATTAAGACTAGTCTATCTGTGAATGACCAAGCTCTCTATGAGCACTATGTCAATGGTCAAGGTTACGGTGTCTTGATTACTCAAGCGATTTTCAATGAAATTACCTTGGACCTCCTCAAAGATACTGAAATCAAGGTACAGTCTACCCTTCAAGCATCTGGCTTGAAATGGGAAGAGATTGACCATATTCTCCTTGTGGGTGGGTCAACACGTATGCCAATGATTCGTCAAATGATTCGTTTGATGAGTGGATTGGAGCCTAAGTTTGACCTTAATCCAGACACTATCGTGGCAGAGGGAGCTTCTATTTTGGCTGACCTTATCGTCAATAACGAGGTTAGCTTCTCTGAACATCAGGATGGTAAGACAACTGAGACAGACAGAGTAGTTGTCAAGGATGTGACCTCTCAGGGAATCGGTCTGCTCTTCAAGAAAAATCCAAACAAAAACTACAGCTTTGTGGGTGACTACTATAATAGTGTCGTGGTTCCACGTAACTCGGTCTTGCCTTTGGCTGTTACTAAGGATCTCTTTGCGGTCGTGGATGGACAGAGTAAGTTTAAACTTCGTATCACAGAAGGAAATTACGAGAATCCATTTGCTGTGAAGATTTTGGGACAAGTGGAAGGGCAAGTGCCACAACCTCGTCAGAAAGGCGAGCTCTTGGCACAAGTCACCTATGCCTTTGACTCAGAACAAATTGTTACCGTGACAGTGTCTGATCCTCGAAGCAATACTGTTGTGGCACGTTTTTCAGTCAATGCACAAGTCAACCAAACCCAAGAAGTGGTTAAGGAAGACTTGTCAGAACTTCAAGCTATTTTTGCTAAATTCATCTCATGATAGACTACTACAAAGCAATTGATACAGAGACAGGACAGGAAGTGCCCTATTTAAGAGAGGTCAGTAACCGTATCTCTCCAGAGATGTCGGCTCAAGATTGTTTCGTGGCTCTTTCCTTTTTACGTGAGGAGCTGGAGGAGCTCTGGACAAATGGTACCTTGGATAAAGAAGGGGATCGTTTGCGCAGTGAACTCTACACGATTCGCTCAATCTTTTTCTCAGACCATGAGAAGTTACAATATGACCGAAAACTCAGACAGGCTCAGAGAAAGGCCTTGGAAGTTGACAAGGGGACGGCCACTGATGCTAGCAATCTATCAGCTAAAAAGGAAATCCCTTTTGAACCTGTTGCGGTGACTCAGACTAAAGAGTCACCTCTTAAAAATTACCTCTTTGCGGCCTTCGCCTTTGTGATTCTACTAAGCTTGATTCTCTTCTTCAATATCAATGTCATCGTTCTTATTATCGGAGCCATTCTAATTGTGGCTTTGATGTTACTTATGTCTTAGGAGATATTAATGGAAACCAATCAATTAACATTTGAACATATCTGTTTCAAATATAAGGGAAATGATAACCAGCTCTTTACAGATTTGGATGTTACTATGGAGACTGGTCAAGTTGTCGGTATCTTGGGTGCTTCTGGTTCAGGGAAAACAACTTTAACAGAGATTCTCCTAGGCCAGCTTAAACCGACTTGCCAACAATTTCGTATTTTAGAAAATGGTAAACCTGTGACTGCGGGTTCACGCTCTTGGTCCTATGTACCCCAACAAAATCTCCTACGTGAGTACCTCAAGGTATCTGAGACCTTTGATTTTTATGCGGACCACCATCTGAAAGGGAGTGGTAAGCTGACTAAAAAGCATCGCATTGCAGGCATCATGGATGATTTAGGGTTGACGGAATTTGCCAATAAGAAGATCTCAGAGCTTTCTGGTGGGCAAAAACGTCGTGTCTCTATTGGTATCGAGCTTCTTAGCCCTAGTCCCTACTTTATCCTTGATGAGCCGTCTTCAGGTTTGGATGCCCTTAGTGATCGTAATCTCTTACGTACCTTGAAAATCTTGGCTAAATCAGCTAACAAGTCTATTGTGGTTATTACTCACAATACAGAAAATTTGGCTATTTTTGACAAGATCATCTTCTTGTCTAAGGGACGTCCGACATTTGCAGGAACCTATGAAGAGTTGCTTTTGGAATACAAGACTAGCGATCCTTATATGATTCGTAAATATATGGATATGAATATCGCAGATGTCTACCAAGAGCTCAATGCTTCAACACGTATTTACAAGATTTAGGGAGATTTATGAACGCAGCATTACGATTAAGTTGGTATAAATTTAAACACCACTACATGGATTTTGTGAAGGTTCTTCTGGGCATTGTCGCTTTCGAAGGTTTAATCCTCTATATCCAAGACAAGGGATTTTTGAAAGATTTCGAAACAACTCGAATGACCCTCTTTCTCTTGCTTTTCTCAACCAGTCTCTTGATTGTGGTTCAAAACAGTATTTATATTTCTAAGGAACGCTCGGTCCTCAACCGTGACTTTTTCTCAGGTTTGAGTCGTTCAGCCTTCGCCTTGGCTAGTATGGGGATTCACGCCTTCTTTGCCGTTTTGGAAACCATTGTCTTTATCCTATCTTACTCTGTCTTTAGTAAGTTCTTTGACAAGGAATTTCCAGATGCTGGTCATATTTTTGGTTCCTACCGTTGGGAAGTTGGGATTACAGTGCTCCTGGTTTTCTTGGCGTCGCATTTTATTGCCCTCTTTATCTCAGCCTTGGTTGGCAAATCTGAGATTACCTCTGTTATCCTAGCAGTCGTTGTGGGTATCATGCAATTTTCGTTATCAGGAACTATCCTGTCTTTGCCAAAAGCCATTGATTGGGTACAAAAATTTGTCTATCTAGGTTATGGCCACAAGCTTTTTGGGATTTCTAGTGACTTGTCAGACTTGCCATCTAGTTTGGCTAAGTACCATGTTCCTGTCCCTAAGAGCCAGTTGGAGGCTTTTCAAGGGTCTACAGGCGAATTCTGGGGACAATGGTGGGCCTTGGTGCTTCATTGCCTCGTTTATGCCCTACTCTTTTTCGTCACACTTCAGAAGAAGGAGAAATAAATGCAACAATATGATGAATGGCTGATTGACTTCCAAGTGCAGCATGGTCGCAAGCCAAGTGATAAGGAAGTCGCAGAAGCTGCTAAGACTGGTTTTGCTCTTTCTAGTGGCTTGAGCAGACAGAAAAATTCTAAATTCAGACAAGTTTTGTCTAAGGTTGGTTTGGGTGATCTCAAGTTTAGCTGGTTTTTAGTTTTGGAAATTTTGCTCTTGATTTGTATTGCTCTCTTTGGCTATGTTGTTGGCTATCTATTTATCTAGGAGGACCTCATGAAACAGTTTAAACATAAAAAGTTTATCGGTTTAGCCTTGATTGTCTTTTTGGTCTTCATGGTACTTGGAAAATACACTCAGAGCACGGCTTTTACATCGTCTTCAAGAGTTTATGCCACAACCGTTGTCGATAAGAATACCGGGAACAAGGTGCGTTTTGAAGTTCGTAAGATCAAGGGAGACAAATACGAAGTCAAAAATACGGAGACCGGGGATACTTATCAGGCTAATGCCCAATCCGGCGAAGACCGTTCTTTGAGCTTTAAGTTGCCTGGAACTAACGGTAGCTCAGACGGTACTATCCGTATCACACCAAGTATGGTACCTGGAGGAGATGCGAAGGTTGAAATGACTGAATCAGACACCTATACTCAGGTTGAGGGAGGCTCTGAAGTCGTTGAGTCTAGCGAGGCTTCGTCTAGTTCTTCAAGTAGCCAAGTTAAAAGCATTATTAAGGATATTTTGGAATCAAGTAGTTCATCCTCAGGTAGCGATGCAAGCTCAGAATCGTCTTCTAACGATCCAAATAAGCCAAATGCAGATATCAAGACTAAGACCGATGTCAATGGTGATAAGGAAACTACTTATATTGCAGACTATTCGACTGAGGACATTAAGTCTATCACGGAAGCCTTTGGGAAATGGCTCTATCAGTCTGATTATGCCAAGGATGCTGTTTTAGTTCAAAGCAGCTTTGACAGCATCACCAAGGTCAATGATGGTAGTCCAACCTTCCTGTCATTCAAGGCACCTAAGGAAAAAGGTAGCAGCCAAACGATTACCATCCTTGCTAATCTCATCAATGCGGATGGCTATGAACATATTACTGGTGTTCCGAGTGGTATCATCAATGGCAAGGAAGTCTCAAACTATGATTTCAAGGACTATAAAAACACAGTTGATTCCTTTGCTTTAGGGATTAATGACAATAGTGGTAAGACCGCAGACTATAGTCCAACATCATCCTTCCGTCTTTATACCTTGAAGGATAAGAAACATGCGATGTATGAAGACGATGCTGCTGAACAAAAAGCCCTCTTTAAGGACTTTTCAGCTGATGACAAAACTGGTGGCAATTATAATGGCTACAACAAGCTCTATAAGGATTTGGTTGACCAAGATAAGGATTCTTACCAAATCGTTCTAGGCTCCAACGGTACCGTTTATTATGTGACGAACTACTGGAAGGGTAATTACGATAAGAAGGCTGTTCAGACCTATAAGGTAGCACCAGATGATATGCAAGAGGCTTACCAAGAGTTGCTCAAGCATTACTCTAGTGCTAGCACATCTGAAAGCTCAGAATCTTCAAGTTCTTCACAAACATCGGAGTCATCATCAAGCTCATCAGAGGCTAAGACAGAATCAAAAACGGAAACCAAGACCGAACAAACAGGTATGGATGTTAATGCTATCAAGGATAATAACTTCCAAAGCCTCGAAGGGACTTGGAAGAATGGGAATGGCTTAAGTCTGAATTTTTCTAAGGACAATTTAACAGCTCCTGAGAATTATGTTGTTGAAAATACAAATGGAAAACTTGAGAATGGCTATCTCACATCAAGTTTAAGAATGGGAATTACCGGAGCAGGTATTCTCTTTATTCCTAAGGGAGTCACACTTCCGACAGTCCAAGGATTTGTGGACGGTTCGGATAATACTAAAGATCGTATTTTGATTACTCAGTCAGCATCACCACAATCTGACGCCAAACAATTCTACTACAAGGCTGATTAGACCTGACAAGGGTGAAAGTCTTAAAAAAAGTAATGTTATAACCTAAAAGTTGAGATAAAATTATCTCAACTTTTTATGTTACATTTGTAACTTTAATTTAATAGTAAGTCCATCTTATATAAATAAATGGATTCTTAGAGGTATTATAAACTTTATTAGAAATTTAATTATTGTGAAAACTTACAAAAAGCTATATAATGAGTAGTGTTGTAAAAAGG
>OBIA01000839.1_pt1 | contig 17821 bp, 9 predicted proteins | sample 1519911 | NCBI WGS metagenome assembly OBIA01 (sample SAMN04209236, study PRJEB22552) | human gut metagenome | biome: gut; material: feces | host: Homo sapiens | place: USA: Oklahoma | reverse complement strand
CAGAAGATGAGTCTGATCATCTCCTATATAGATACAGTTTCCACTGCTTCCACTGGCAATACTGCATAATCTCATATTATATATTATCTGCCTTTCTATAAGTCTTCTATGATCTTATTCAGCTGGATCTTTGTCTCTTCAAACTGTCCGCTGTTGTCGATCACCCGGTCACAGTGACGCATGAACAGATCTTTCGGAAGTTGTGCTTCAAAAATCTGATCCACTTTACAGTCCTCGTATCCTCTTGCATATTTCAGACGTTTTCTGCGGATCGAATCTTCCACATACACATACCACAGTTCATCACAGATCTCCTCATAATGATCCTCGATCAGAAGTGCTCCTTCAATCAGCATCAGATTCGTACTTTTGCGTTCTTCTCTTGCAATCTTCTTCTGAATTTCTTCTTTTACTTTTGGATGTACAATCCCATTCAGTACAGAAAGTTCAACCCTGTCGGCAAAAACAATGTCTGAAAGCTTTGTCCGGTCCAACTCTCCTTTTTCATCCAGAATTTTCTCTCCGAAATGTGCAACAATTTCATCAAAGCATTCTGTTCCTTTTTTCTGCAGTTTCTTTCCTACTTCATCTGCCATACAAATAGTCGCACCATATTTATTATTCAGATATTCCAAAATCTGTGTTTTCCCTGCGCCTACTCCTCCGGTAATTCCTATAATCTTCATCTCTCACACCTCTTATTTTGCTTCGTACCAGTTTGCTCCTGTATGCATGTCTATTTCAAGCGGCACCTTTAATTTGGCCGCATGCTCCATCTCTTCTTTTAAAATCTTTTGAACTGCTTCCAGTTCCGGTTCGTATGCTTCTATCAGAAGTTCATCATGCACCTGTAAGACAAGTCTTGATTTCATCTTCTGTTTTTTCAGTTTCTGATTCACCCGGATCATTGCAATCTTTATGATATCTGCTGCCGCTCCCTGAATCGGAGAATTCATTGCCACTCGCTCTCCGAACGAACGTTGCATGAAATTACTGGAAGAAAGCTCCGGAACCGGACGTCTTCTTCCGAACAGTGTTACCACATACCCTTCTTCTTTGGCATGTGTCACTGCATGATCCAGAAATGTCTTGATTCCCGGATAGGTTGCAAAATAATCATCGATATATTTTGCAGCTTCTTTTCGTGTAATGCTCAGGTCCTGACTCAGTCCAAATGAACTGATTCCATACACGATACCGAAATTTACGGCTTTGGCATTCCTTCTCTGCTGCGGAGTCACCTCGTCAAACGGTATATGAAATACCTGTGACGCTGTAATACGGTGAATGTCACTTTGTTCTTTATATGCCTGGATCAGATGCTCATCTCCGGAACAATGTGCCAATACACGAAGTTCAATCTGTGAATAATCGGCATCCACGAACCGGTATCCATCTTCCGGAATGAATACTTTACGGATCAGGCGACCAAGCTCCATCCGCACCGGAATATTCTGAAGATTTGGTTCTGTACTGCTGATTCTTCCGGTTGCCGTAATCGTCTGATTGAATTTTCCATGAATTCTTCCATCATCCTGAATATAATTTGCCAGTCCGTCCGCATATGTGGATTTGAGCTTTGTATACTGTCTGTATTCCAAAATCTTTGCAACCACCGGATATTCCGGGGCCAGTTTTTCAAGAACATCTGCCGCAGTGGAATAACCTGTCTTTGTCTTTCGCCCACCCGGAAGCTTCATATTTTCAAACAATACCACTCCCAACTGTTTTGGTGAATTAATATTAAATGTTTCGCCAGCCTCTTCGTAGATCTCCTTTTCCAGATCACCGATCTTGCCGGCAAGCTGATCACCATACTGTTTTAGTGCCTCTGCCTCAACACGGATACCATTCTGCTCCATATCGAACAATGTAAATACCAGCGGCATCTCAATTTCCCGGAATAAGGTATCCATCTTCGTATCCGCTAATTTCCGGCTCAGGACTTCTACCGATGCATAATTTGTATAAGCTTCATAGCAGGCCTTTATTTCCTGATCTGCCTTTTCATCAACCATCAGGTCCAGATGTTCTCTCGCAACATCTTCCCATGTATAATTATTCTTAAGTGGATTCAGCAGATATGCAGCCACACTCACATCAAAACAATTTTCCGGTTTCCGGATCTTAATCTGATCCATTGATTCTTTCAGATGAAACATCGAAAATGTATCTGTCGTTTCTGCCACATCTGCAAGCTTTTCCAAAAGCCATTCTCCTGATATATCATTCCCGGTTTTTATACAAAAGCCTGCTTCATTTGAGAAGCACAGACCGATACCTCCGAGTCCGGCCTGATCTGCAAATAACGGCAATACATTTTCCATATCTTTAAAAAGTACTGTTCCTGTCGTCTGCGCCTTTTCAGCCTTTGCAAAAATCTCTTCTGCCTCTCTTTTGGAAGTGATAATCCTGAAACCATCCTCGATCTTATTTGCCGGTGCCGCAACATCGAATCTGGAAAGAAGATTTTTAAACTCTAGTTTCTGAAAGAAGACATATGCTTCCTCAGTGTATATGTTACCCAGTTTTGCTTCTGAAAGTTCATATGAAAACTCAGCATTCACATTGATTGTTGCAAGTTCTTTGCTGAGCACCGCAAGATCCCAGTATTCATTTAATGATTTAGACGCTCTCGGCGGCTTCAGTTCTTCCACATGATCGTGCGCCGTTTCTATCGAGTGATACTGTGTAATGATCTTTGTCGCAGTCTTTTCCCCGATACCAGGAACTCCCGGAATATTATCTGCCGTGTCGCCCATTAACGCTTTCAGATCGATGAATTCTTCCGGTGTCACCTGATAGCGTTCAAAAACATCTCTGGCATAGTAATCTTCTATTTCGGTTCTGCCCTGCTTCGTCTTCGGAATCCGGATCTTCACATGCTCCGTCGCCAGTTGTAACAGATCACGGTCTCCGGAAATAACCACAACTTCCATATCCTTGCGCTCACAACGCTTGGAAAGTGTACCGATCAGGTCATCGGCCTCCAGACCCGCACATTCGATCGTCTTCACTCCCATTGCCTGAAGCACTTCTTTGATCACAGGAACCTGCTGCCTTAGTTCATCAGCCATCGGCTTTCTGGTGCCTTTATATTCTGCATACATTTTATGTCTGAAAGTCGGAGCATGGACATCAAATGCCACCGTCAGATAGTCTGGTTTTTCTTCTTCCAGAAGTTTAAACATAATCGTCAGAAATCCATATATTGCATTTGTATGAAGGCCTTCTGCATTCGTCAGATCCGGCAGCCCGTAAAAGGCACGGTTCAAAATACTGTGGCCATCTATCAGAACAATTTTACTGCTCATTTTATCTCTCCACCTAAATAGTTCATTTTCTTATAAAATCACTATCTTACTATACACCAATTTGCTTCTTTTTAAAAGGCTAATTTTTACTCCTACTTATTCTTCCCTTATCTGTCACATTCACCTTTTCTTTTTTTAAAAAAAAGATTGACAGACGATACATTTATAGTTATAATTTATTTTGTTGTGTGAACAACACATATGCGGATATGGCGGAATGGCAGACGCACAAGACTCAAAATCTTGCGGAGGTGACTTCGTGTGGGTTCAAGTCCCACTATCCGCAGTCAAAAAACAGTATAATCAAGGATTTTAACGATTGGGACATTTACTATTTTTACCATTTTTATTACTATGGTTTCGCAAGAAGTAAATGTTTCTTTTTTTATACAAAAAAGCACTAACAGAAGATTCTATTTCTTCCGCTAGTGCTTAACTTTCATCAATCCCGTTTTTTTCTATAAATTGCAATTCCAGCCGCAACCGCTGTTCCCAGAGATCCAAGCGTCAACATCCATAAAAATGTATGATTTTCCACTCCTGTCTTCGGTGATTTACGGATGGATGAAGATGGTTTCGGATTGTCTGTGTTGATTTTCGGCGATACTGCAGATTTTTCATTATTCTTATATATAATTGTCTGATCCGCATTATCTATATTCGCTTCATCTGCAATCAGATGATCTTCCTCATCATACAGATTCTCAAATACCACAACCGCTTTCCCGCCCAATTCACGTGCATCAAGTTCGAATGTCATTTCGACTGTTCCTGCTGATTTTTCCGGCGTAAATGTTGTTCTGCCTGTAATTTTTCTGTTGTTTTTATCTGTCATTTCTTTCCCGTCCGCTTTATCCATCAAAACGCCTTTTAATATGTAAGTTTCGCCAGGCAGCAGATTTTCATAAGACACCTGATCTATGATTGTCTGCTTTTCTCTTGCATCTCCTTCCTGCGTCTTTGACTTTTTATCCATAGCTTTTGTACCAATCTTCGGGAAATAAATACTTTGTTCTTTTGCCTCCGGATCTTTATGTTCTGCGATGCTTTTTCCGTCTATTTTAATCTCTTCATATATAACTGCCGTTTTTCCCGACAGATCAGTTCCGTTGATTTCAAATGCAATTTCAATACTGCCATCTGCCTTTTCCGGAATAAATTCCTGCTGTGTTTCTTCACTCAACCGCTGTTCTGTCTCCTTCTCAACTACCGTTCCATGTAATGTGTAGGTTTCACCAGGCAGTAGATTCCTGTATTCTATCGTATCTGTAAGTTCTACATATTCACCGGCATATGCATGATGTGTCCCTGTATTTTTGTCAGAAGCCGTTGTCCCTGCTGACGGCACATGGATTGTCTGATCTTCATCTTCCAGATCTGTATGTACTGCATATAATTTATCACCATAATATAATTTTTCAAATGCGACCAATGTCTTTCCTGCAAGATTACTTCCATCAAACACAAATTCTACTTCCGCTGTTCCGTCTTTTCCTTCTGCAACAAATTCTACACTTTCTGTTATCTTTCTGCCAGACGCACTTCTTGCTGCTTTTCCTGTTTCCTTATCCATTAACGTTCCGGTAATCTTGTATTTTTTCCCTTTTTTCAGATTATGATATTCTACCGTATCTATAATCCGCATATCTTTCTCAGCTTTTACCATCTTCATATCTGTTACTTCGTCTTTTACAGAAGTTTTTAATTTGGGAAAATGAATCATCTGATCTGCATCTTCCAGATCCTTATGCACTGCGATCACTGTATTATCCAACATGCATTCTTCAAATATTGTAATACTTTTTCCGGCCAGAGAGTTCCCATCAAAGTCAAATTTTACTTCCACGCTGCCTTCGGCTGTCTTCGGCTTAAATCTCTTAGAAGCAGTAATGCTCCTGTTTTCGCCATCCAGAATCATTTCCCCTGTTTCCCTGTCCATCAATGTACCCTTCATGACATATTCCTGCCCTTTTTTCAAACCTGTATAAGTGACGGTATCTATGATCGTTACTTTTTCATCTGCATTTGAATAATGTGTTCCGGTTGCTTCATCTTTTGCTGATGTTGCAATTGTAAGATCTGGATTAAGTATTGTCCCAAGATCAACAACATACCGGTCCCTGGAAATACGGAATGTTCCTTTATACAGAACTTTATCTACATTTTCTTCACAGCGAAGTTCTTCCAACCGATAGGTATCATAAGGAAATGCACCATATGCATCATTTACCTCTACACTTTCTCCGTTACTGTTCGTTCCAAACCACACACCACTTTCAGATTGTCCGCTATTGGTATCTTTGCTGTGTTTCGTATAATCAGATGCCGATGAAAAATATCCATTTTCGTCTGTCATGATCCGGTGACATTCACCCGTCGTTACCGATGTGATCTGAAACGGAATTCCTGCCATTGCCATCTGTGTTTCTTCATCTTTTTTCTGAAATTCAATATCCCCTCTACCTATACGGTCTGCTATTTTATAGTTGTTTCCACCCTGTATATTGGTCTGATTTCCATTCTGAACGATCTGTGTCAGGTAATAATTTTCTGCAAGTTTTCCGTTATCTCCTTCTATATAAGCCTGTTCCAGCATATATCCTTTTGGCGCTTTGGTTTCTTCAATGCTGACTGTTCCAAGCGGAAGCACCGGCTTATCTCCATTTTCTGCATAATAAAAATCATCACCGGATATCTGATACTCTTTTCCCAGTTTACTTCTGCAGACGTCATTCTCCTTTTTGGTACGTAACACCCATACTTTCGAAGGTTTTTCAGGCAAAGATTCCTGCGTATACCTGCCTGCATAAAAGCGTACTGTAAACTCTGCACCTTCCAGGCTTCCACCGCCAAGTGCTTTTCCCTCTTTGCTCTCCTGATCGATTTTATCCAGGAGCAATTCTATATCTGAATACACCGGTACATCCTTCACATTTACTTCTGCTGTCTGTCCGGATGTAACTGTTACCGGATATATCCTCTCATCCAGTTTATATCCTTTTGGTGCTTTCTTTTCTTTTACATAATACATACCTTCTTCTAATTCCAGCGTATTAGACTCTCCGTTTTTGTCCGTTGTAAATACAGCGTTTTCTTTCGTTGCGCCACGATCTGAATAGACTCCGTAGGCTGCACCTTCCAAAGAATATTCTGCATTACCATCTGTAAGCGTTGTCAGTGTCTTTCCCTTTTTTAACTTTGCATACCCGTTGTAACTGCGGTGTATGACGGCAGTTCCGCTGACTCTCTGATACCCGATCAGCCTGCCGCTGCTGTCTTTTGTCACGCCATCCGTTGCCCCAGTCACACTCGTACAGTATAAGTTTCCTGTAACTTCTCCCGTTGCTTTATTCACTGCAGTGATGGTGTATTTATAGGTGCATTCCTGCCCTGTATATGGCGCAGCAGCCGTATGATCCGCACACCCTCCGTTTGCAGTAACGCCGGCAAGGATTCCGGTAAATCCGCCCATGGTTACCCCGTGTACCGTATGACCGTTTCCACCATTCACAGCCGTGACCACACAATTTCCGGTAAATACATCCCCTACTTCCGGCTTTTGCTGATTTTCCCGCGCCTGTACCATTCTTCTTGAATATACACTGCTTCTTCCTGCTTCTTCCCCGAATGTTATGACTACTTTCTTGTTCATACCCATAGCTGTAATATCACGCCAGTAACTCTTCCCCTCTGTCACCGAAGTGTCTTCCAGCTCGTATCTGCCTTCTTCATCAAGTATCTTCATGCTGATCCTGGTGTCTTCTTCTGCATCCGATTGTACACGTATACACATTCCATCAGGCACTGTTATTTCACTGCCTGATTGGACCGTTCTTATACAATCCTCTACATCTGTTACTGTTACGGAACCTTCTCCTACAACTTCAAAACTCAACTTCCTTGCCGGATTTTCCGCATTCACACTGGTCTGTGACACGCCAAACGCAGAGACCTGACATAGCAATATCCCTGCCAGTAACGAAGCTATCGTTTTCTTACTTTTTTGAATCTTCGTCATACAATTCCTCTCTTTCTTGTTATTTATATTAATCCGACCGTTGTAAATACCTCCTTTCCATGTCAAACACAACGTAAAATCTGTCAGATTATTCCATATTCACTTGGATAGATTATAAATGGGTTATCTGGCAACGTCATATGAGAAGCATGACCTGCCTTTTGATCATTTATCTGAAATTAAATAAGACCGAACAACAGAATGTTATTCAATTATTTTTGTATATAATACAACACAGATTCCAGGGATGTCAATCCCCAAAACCTGTGTTTTACATAGTTTTTAATTCATATTTTGTTTACCGGAACCTAAAGCTGATTCTGCGGGAACAATGCATCATCTACTGCCGTGAGATCATCATTCGGAATATAATATGCTCCGTCTTTATTCACCTTTACGTGAACTTCTTTTTCCATCTTATCGCCATACGTCGGGTCAGCGAGTTTTGCACTCATAATTTCATACATCTTCCGCATGATCGCCTCATTAAGCTCTTCATCTGATGGAATTGTTTCTACATTCGAATATGTGTCTGTCACCCATTGATCAAGCTCATCTGATACAGTAGAAAATGCCGTAAACGGACACACTTCAACAGTTACAGTAAATTCATCATCTTCTGTTTCTTTTGCTTCTTTCACTTTATAATTTGCACTCTTTAGCATTTTTTCAAACATCGAACGATAGTCCGCTTTTAATTCATCTGATACACCGGTGTCATCAAAGCCGGCTTCTTTCATAATTGTATCAAGATTTGTCTCGTATTCTTTTTTAGCTTCTTTTTCTGTCGTCTCTGTTATCTCGGCATACTTCTTAACTTCTGCTTTGTATCCACAATCCAAGGCAGACTGTACATAATCCATTGCATCGTCCGTTGTCATACCTCCACATCCGCATAACAGTAACATCACTCCGGCCAGCACCAGCGCCAGTACACCATGTTTTTTCATTTTATTGCCTCCTCATAAAAAATGATAGTGCCCGTTTCTTAATTGAAAGGACACTATCATTATATCTAAACCTGATTTTTTCCACAACTATTTTTCAATCAGTTTTTTTCCGATATCAAAGCAGTCGAATGTCGCAAAATAATCAGCCGGTGTTTCTGCTCTTCTGATCAGTTGTGTAGTCCCGTCTTCTTTCAGAAGCACTTCGGCAGATTTTAATTTTCCATTGTAATTATATCCCATAGAGAAGCCATGTGCTCCCGTATCATGAATTACCAGCACATCACCCATATCAATCTTCGGAAGCATACGGTCGATTGCAAATTTATCATTGTTTTCACACAACGATCCTGCTATATCATATTTGTGATCGCAAGGTGCATTTTCTTTACCCATTACAGTAATGTGATGATAAGCTCCGTACATAGCAGGACGCATCAGGTTAACTGCACATGCATCTACACCAATATATTCTTTGTGTGTATGCTTTTCATGAATTGCCGTTGTAACCAGGCATCCGTAAGGTCCCATCATAAAACGTCCCATCTCTGTATAGATTGCCACATCGCCCATACCGGCAGGTAGCAGTACTTCTTCATATACGCGGCGCACACCGTCACCAATCGCACGGATATCATTTGGCTCCTGATCTGGTTTATAAGGGATACCTACACCACCGGACAGGTTAATGAATTTGATATGTACACCTGTTTCTTTCTGAAGCTTTACTGCAACTTCGAACAGAACTTTCGCAAGCATCGGATAATACTCATTGGTTACTGTATTACTTGCAAGGAATGCATGAATGCCGAATTCTTTGGCACCTTTTTCCTTTAAAATCTTAAATGCATCAAATAACTGTTCTGTTGTCATTCCATATTTCGCATCTCCCGGATTATCCATGATATCATTACTGATCTTGAACATTCCACCCGGATTGTAGCGGCAGCTGATCGTCTCCGGAATATGTCCGATTGCTTCTTCAAGGAAATCAATGTGTGTGATGTCATCCAGATTGATGATTGCATTCAGCTTGTCTGCCAGTACAAATTCTTCTGCCGGAGTATCATTCGAAGAAAACATGATGTCCTCTCCTGTTGCCCCGATCGCATCGGAAAGCATCAGCTCTGTATAGGAAGAACAGTCACATCCACATCCATACTCTCTTAAAATATTGATCAGAAACGGATTTGGCGTTGCCTTTACCGCAAAATACTCTCTGTATCCTTTATTCCATGAAAATGCTTCTTTCAAGGCCTTCATATTTTCACGGATTCCTTTTTCGTCATATAAATGAAACGGTGTCGGATAAGTTTTAATAATCTCGTCTAACTGTGCTTTTGTTACAAATGGTTCTTTTTTCATCAATCCTTGTTCTCCTCTCGTATAGATAATAACTTTATCTCATTCGCAAGTGCTGTTTTGTACAACTCTACAAAATTTTTCTGTCCGGAATAGAGACATGTATTCATACTTCCCTCTCCGTATTCGCCTGTCAGTACATATTTCGAATCGGCAATGATTCCAATCTGCATTCCTCTGTTTTCTCCAAAATATACTTTTGCATTGTGAAAGGTCGCCGGCTGATCGGTGATGATCACCACTTTTTTTCTTTCTTCCATCAATGTATCAAGCTCCCGGATCAGAAGCAGCAGATAATTTCTTGTACAACTGATATAGACTCTCTGATCAACCTGCGATAACAGATTCTTTATCTTATTCAGTATATTCTCTGCGCCTTCAATTGTAATGTATCCTTCTACATACGCTTTCTCCGTCGGCATATGTTCCTGCAGCCATTTTCCGGATTCCTCCAGCTTACGGATACGATTCTTACAGAATTCGTTAAGCGGGACAGGCACATATTTTCTGGTATTAGCCTCTTCTACAAGATAAGCCGCACCTTTCTCTGTCATACTCGCCAAAGAATTATATGCATTGGATCTGGATATTCCGGTCTGTTTCGCGACTTCGTATCCAGTTACCTTTCCCTCTGTCAGCAGGCACTGATAAATGCTTGCTTCTTGTCTTGTGAGTCCGAATTCCATCAGGCGCTCTGTAAATGATGTCTGTTCCATCTTCGTCATCCACCTTTTGGTTCTTTAGTAGTTCTCTACAGGAACACTATAAGTGAATTTTCGCTGTATGTCAAGGAGAAACTTTCTCAAAAACATGCAAAGAACCAGAAAGCCCAGGCTCATTCAGCCTCGTTGCTTTCTGGTTCTTTATAAGCAGTCCTGCTTATTTACTATTTTTATTTTCTGTCATCTACCATCGCAATTCTCATCATGTTACTTACTGTTCTGTTCTCAGATACATTTGTAGATGGAATTCCAAGCGTTAATACAACCATGTCTCCTGCTTCTGCAAGCTTCTTTGCACAGATCAGATCGATTGCAGTATCACAGATATCTTCTGTTGTATATACAGCAACTGATTTCAGCGGCATAACTCCCCAGTTGATCTGCATTCTTCTCAGTGTTGCCTCATCCGGGCTGATACCGATAATACCTGTCTTAGGTTTGAACTTAGATACAACTCTTGCCGTAGCACCTGATACAGTTGGTGTTACGATACATTTAGCACGAAGATTATTAGCCGTTGTTACTGTTGCATTTGCAAGTGCGCTGGATGCACTCTTAAGTCTGTGTTCTCCTGCTTTTCTAAGGATCATATCATAATCCAGATGCTCCTCTGTATTTTCAACAATATGAACCATCATCTGTAAAGCTTCTAACGGATATTTACCCTGAGCTGTCTCTCCGGAAAGCATGACTGCATCTGTTCCGTCATATACCGCATTGGCAACATCTGTAACCTCTGCTCTTGTAGGACGTGGATTACGCATCATAGAATCAAGCATCTGTGTAGCTGTGATAACCGGTTTAAAGTTATCGTTACATTTCTGGATAATTGTCTTCTGAAGGTATGGAACTTCCTCTGCCGGAATTTCAACACCAAGATCTCCTCTGGCTACCATGATTCCGTCTGCGCAACGGATAATCTCATCAATATTCTTGATTGCTTCAAAGTTCTCGATTTTTGCAATTACAGGGATATACGGAGCCTTACATTCTCTTAAGAATGATTTGATCTCCAGAATACATTCTGCATTTCTGACAAATGAAGCTGCAATAAAATCTACACCCTGCTCCACGCCGAATTTCAGGTCATCACGGTCTTTATCTGTGATAGCTGGAAGACGGATCGCAACGTTTGGTACATTAACACCCTTCTTTTCTCCGAGCTCGCCGCCATTAACAATTTCACAATTGATGTTATTTCCCTTTTTATCTTTTACTTTCAGTTCAATCAGACCATCATCGATCAGGATCGTACTTCCGGCTTTGACATCTTCTACCAGACCTTTGTATGTAATAGAAACAATCTTGTTATCTCCGACAATCTCGTCTGTTGTCAGGGTAAATGTCTCTCCTGCTTCAAGCTGTACTTTCTTTCCATCTTTTAATACACCTGTACGGATCTCAGGTCCTTTTGTATCCAGAAGAATTGCGATCGGTTTGTTCTCTTCTTCACGAATCTTCTTTAACATATCCATACGGCCCTTCTGTTCTTCGTGATCACCGTGTGAAAAGTTAAATCTTGCAATGTCCATTCCATTCTGAACTAACTTTCTCATCATGGTTTCATCATTTGTATTTGGTCCCATTGTACAGATAATTTTTGTTTTTTTCATATTTCTCCTATTCCTCTCTTAATTATTTAACATGTGTATGTGTGAACAAATGATCCTGGCAATATTCATAATTGCCATTACATTTTGAACAATACCGGAATTCCAGATTCGGATCATCCAGTTCTGTTCTTCCGCAGACTGCGCATCTGTGTTTTGCCCCATTTGCATAGCTGTTTACCGGTCTTTCCGCATGTCTCATCTTGCGCTTGAAATCATTCTTTCTTTTCATCTGACCTGGTGTGTAAGGCTTCATATTACGTGAACTCAGGAAAAAAATGATAAAGTTCAGTATTGAGATAAATGCTGCAAGCGCATTCGCCTTATAATATATACCCAAAACACCTCCGCCGTAGGCCGGAAGAAAAGCCTGCACAATCGCATAGATAAAATACAAGCCATCAAGTATAGCCAGCCATTTGATCTTAATCGGAATAACGAAAAATAATAACAGCTGGATATCCGGATACAGTGCTGCAAATGCAAAGAATAACGATAAATTCAGATACCATGTATCCATTGGTAACACAGTGCCTGTCAGTAAATATGCCAGTATGGCTCCCAGTACAATAAAGAGCATTCCCGAAAAGAAATACAGATTAAAACGAAACGCCCCCCACGCTGCCTCTAACTGCTTCCCTATCATATAATAGAGATACAGTGCAAATACAATAAAGATCAGACTGTCAGACGGAGGCTGGATAATAAATGTAACAATTCTCCATATCTGCCCCTGGAGAATCTTGCTGGCATCCAGACTTAAGAACTGCCTATAGAACGTCGGGTTAATCAACTCCAGCGCAAATCCGGCTGCATATAATATTATAATATATGTGATCAAATTTGGAATAGCATATCTGCTAAATTTCCGTTCAAGTTTATCTAACCAATTGTTCATATAACTGCTCCTTTACGTTTATTCTCACACTGTAGATATTCTACCTTCCCAACTGATATTTGTCAATTGTGCCAAGTAAAGTTCATCTCTTTTTAACATATCTTCAACATTTGTTAATTGTCTTTTGAGAACTTTTGTCGTATAATGTTACAGGTTGCAATTAAGCAAAATGCATTTAATAAGAAGAAAGACATATAGATCAACATGATAAGGAGTTACATAATATGAATCAAAAAGAATTATACGCACTTGGTATCGACATCGGTTCTACAACCGTAAAGATTGCCATATTAGATGAGAATAATGAAGTGGTATTTTCTGATTATGAGAGGCATTTCGCGAACATCCAGGAAACTCTTTCCGATCTGTTAGGAAGAGCGGTACATAAATTAGGTCCTGTCCATGCATCACCGGTCATTACCGGTTCCGGCGGACTGACTCTTGCGAAACATCTTGGTGTACCGTTTGTACAGGAAGTGATCGCTGTATCTACTGCTCTCCAGGACTATGCACCTCAGACAGACGTTGCTATCGAACTCGGCGGGGAAGATGCCAAGATCATCTACTTTGAAGGTGGTAATGTAGAGCAGCGTATGAACGGCGTCTGTGCCGGTGGTACAGGATCCTTCATCGATCAGATGGCATCTCTTTTACAGACTGACGCCTCCGGACTGAACGAATATGCAAAAAATTATAAAGCTCTCTATACCATTGCTGCACGATGTGGTGTATTTGCCAAGACGGATATCCAGCCTCTGATCAATGATGGTGCTGCCAAAGAAGACCTTGCTGCTTCTATATTCCAGGCAGTTGTCAACCAGACTATCAGCGGACTGGCCTGTGGTAAACCAATCCGCGGACATGTTGCATTCTTAGGAGGACCTCTTCATTTCCTCTCTGAACTGCGCGAAGCTTTCATCCGCACACTGAAGCTGGACGATGAACACATCATCGCCCCGACACATTCCCATCTGTTTGCAGCAGCCGGTTCTGCTCTGAATTCAAAGAAAGATCTGGACGTGCCTCTCATTGATATGCAGCACCGTCTGGAAGGAAAGATCAAAATGGAATTCGAAGTGGATCGTATGGAGCCGCTGTTTGCAACGGAAGCAGATTTTAAAGAATTCGAAAACCGTCATGCAAAGCATCAGGTACCTGTGAAGGATCTTGCCACTTATCAGGGAAAAGCATTCCTTGGTATTGATGCAGGTTCCACCACAACCAAAGCTGCCCTGGTAGGCGAAGACGGTACTTTATTATATTCTTTCTATCATAATAATGAAGGAGATCCTCTTGGTACAACGATCTCTGCCATCAAAGATATTTACAGTAAACTGCCGGAAGGCGTGGAGATTGTTCACTCCTGCTCTACCGGCTATGGTGAGGCACTGATCAAAGCTGCCCTCCTGTTAGACGAAGGAGAGGTAGAGACAGTTTCTCATTACTATGCCGCATCCTTCTTTGAACCGGATGTAGACTGTATCCTGGATATCGGAGGCCAGGATATGAAATGTATCAAGATCAAGAATCAGACGGTTGACAGCGTACAATTGAATGAAGCATGTTCATCCGGATGCGGTTCTTTTATTGAAACATTTGCAAAATCTCTAAATTATACGGTAGAAGATTTTGCTCATGAAGCATTATTTGCCAAAAACCCGATTGACCTTGGTACCCGCTGTACTGTTTTCATGAATTCAAAAGTAAAACAGGCTCAGAAAGAAGGTGCGGAGGTTGCAGATATTTCAGCTGGTCTTGCTTACTCCGTAATCAAGAACGCATTATTTAAAGTTATCAAGGTGTCCGATGCATCTGAACTCGGTAAGCACATCGTTGTTCAGGGAGGAACATTCTACAACAACGCTGTACTGCGGAGCTTTGAAAAGATTGCCAACTGCGAAGCCATTCGTCCGGATATTGCCGGTATCATGGGCGCATTCGGTGCTGCACTGATCGCACGTGAGCGTTACGTTGACTGCGAAGGTACAACCATGCTTTCCATCGAAGATATTGAAGCCATGGAATATTCTACTACTATGACAAAATGCAAGGGATGTACGAATAACTGCCGCCTGACGATCAATCATTTCAGCGGCGGACGTAAGTTCATCACAGGTAACCGTTGTGAACGTGGTCTCGGGAAACAGAAAACAACTAACAAGCTTCCGAACTTATTTGAATATAAATTAAAACGCTATTTTGATTATGAACCATTGGCAGAGGAAAATGCTCCTCGCGGAATCATTGGTATTCCTCGTGTACTGAATATGTACGAGAATTATCCGTTCTGGTTCACATTCTTTAATGAACTGGGATTTCGGGTTGTTCTTTCTCCTGTGTCAAACCGCAAGGTATACGAACTGGGAATTGATTCCATCCCAAGTGAATCCGAATGTTATCCGGCAAAGCTGGCACACGGACATGTACAATGGCTGATCAACAACGGTATCCACACCATCTTTTATCCCAGCATTCCATATGAGAGGAATGAATTTGCGGAAGCCAATAACCATTACAACTGTCCGATCGTAACTTCCTACCCGGAAAATATCAAGAACAACATTGATGCAATTGTTCACGGAGAAGTAGATTTTCTTCATCCATTTATTTCTTTTGCCAGCGAAGACACCATCTCTTACCGACTGGTTGATGAATTATCCGGAAAGTTCCATATCCCGGCTGACGAGATCAAAAAAGCAACGCATACTGCCTGGGAAGAACTCGCTGCATGCAGAAAAGATATGCAGAAAAAAGGTGAAGAGACGATCAGGTTCTTAAACGAAACCGGAAACCGTGGTATTGTTCTTGCAGGACGCCCGTATCACATCGATCCGGAGGTAAACCATGGTATTCCAGAACTGATCAATTCTTATAATATTGCAGTTCTGACGGAAGATTCCATCTCCCACTTAAATCCTACCGAGCATCCGCTCAATGTTATGGACCAGTGGATGTATCATTCCCGTCTGTATGCCGCAGCAAACTACGTAAAGACGGTAGACAACCTGGATCTGATCCAGTTAAATTCTTTCGGATGTGGTCTGGATGCCGTTACAACTGATCAGGTGGCATCAATACTGAATGACTCTGACAAGATCTACACCTCTTTAAAAATCGATGAGGTTAATAACTTAGGTGCCGCAAGAATCCGTGTCAGATCACTGCTTGCCGCAATCCGTGTCAGAGAGAAACGTGGGGAAAAACGTACCATTCATTCTTCTGCAATAAAAAAGGTCGTATTCACCAAAGAAATGCGTAAGAATTATACAATTCTCTGCCCACAGATGTCTCCCATCCATTTCGAGCTTCTGGGGCCTGCATTCAACGCATCCGGATATAACCTTCAGGTATTGCCTAATGACAACAAACAGGCTGTAGACGTAGGCCTGAAATATGTAAACAATGATGCCTGCTATCCATCTCTGATGGTAGTCGGTCAGATCATGGACGCGATTCTTTCCGGTAAATATGATACAGATAAAATCGCTGTGATCATCAGTCAGACCGGCGGTGGATGCCGTGCTTCCAACTACATCGGATTTATCCGACGGGCTCTTAAGAAGGCTGGATACGGAAATATTCCGGTTATCTCCATCAACTTAAGCGGTCTGGAAGACAATCCGGGATTCAAGCTGACTCCGAAGCTGATCTTACGAGGCATCTATGGTGCTATATTCGGTGACATTTTTATGAAATGTGTATACCGTCTGCGTCCATATGAAGCAGTTACCGGATCTGTCAATGCAATGCACAGAAAATGGGTGAAAGTATGCCAGGACTTCCTGTCTAACGGCTACCCGAGCAGGCGTAAATTCAAACGTCTCTGCCGTGAGATCATTGGAGATTTTGATAACAACATCGAATTACTGGACATTAAGAAACCTCGTGTCGGCGTTGTCGGCGAGATTCTCGTCAAATTCCTTCCGGCTGCCAATAACTACCTGGTAGACCTCCTGGAAAGTGAAGGAGCCGAAGCTGTTGTCCCGGATCTCCTGGACTTCCTGCTCTACTGCTTCTACAACCAGAACTTCAAGGTTGAAAAGCTTGGATTCGAAAAGAAAAAAGCCACAACAGCTAATCTTGGTATCAAAGTTCTGGAATGGTTCCGTGCTCCGGCAACTGAAGCATTTGCAGCAAGCAAGCACTTCACACCGCCAGCTAAGATCCAGGATCTTGGAAAGATGGCTTCGGACATCGTATCTCTTGGTAACCAGACTGGTGAAGGATGGTTCCTTACAGGAGAAATGTTAGAGCTGATCCACAGTGGTGCGCCAAATATCGTATGTACACAGCCATTCGCCTGCCTGCCGAACCATGTCGTAGGTAAGGGAGTTATCAAAGAACTTCGCAGACGCTATCCGGAGTCTAATATCGTAGCAATTGATTTCGACCCAGGTGCAAGCGAAGTCAACCAGTTGAACCGGTTGAAACTGATGCTTTCTACGGCGAATAAAAACTTAAACAAATAATTTTGCTTGGGATTTAATTAAATTGGGATTTAATTTATTAACGGGAAGCGGCCTCTCAGTCCTTGAAAGAAACAATAGATAAGGCTTCTTGTTCAGGTTCCATACCATAAGAAACACTAAGAGAGTCAGAATCACCTAAAAGCAAAGGAACTACGCTCAAACTCGGCATTCGCCTCAAACACGTTCGCTTCGTTCCTTTAACGGTGCTTCTGACTCTCTAATTGTTTCTAACGGCATTCCACATTCACAATAATCCTTATCTATTGTTTCCTTCAAGTCGTGACTGGCAGCGAATGTTAATAAATAAAATGCCCAGAAGTGTAACCCGGTGGAATCCACTACGGTACACAATCTTGTCAAAAGCCTTGAAAATCCACTAATGACAGCTGATTACTGTAACCTTCCGCTGCCACAACCGTTACGCAATTGCCATTTCATTCGTAAGGCATTTGATACACACGGAATAAAACTTGGAAAGGCG
>OBIA01000811.1_pt1 | contig 18295 bp, 19 predicted proteins | sample 1519911 | NCBI WGS metagenome assembly OBIA01 (sample SAMN04209236, study PRJEB22552) | human gut metagenome | biome: gut; material: feces | host: Homo sapiens | place: USA: Oklahoma | reverse complement strand
AGGAAAAGGCAGCGAAGTCGGAAGTTTCGATCGTTGTGCCAGAACAAGAAGAAGCCGTTAAGGCCTACATTGACCAAGTTAAAAAAGATGGTGATACCATCGGGGGAATTGTGGAAACCTTGGTTGGTGGTGTGCCTGTTGGACTAGGATCCTACGTTCAATGGGACAAGAAATTGGATGCCAAAATCGCTCAGGGAGTGGTCTCTATCAATGCCTTTAAGGGAGTTGAGTTTGGTCTTGGTTTTGATGCAGGTCGCCTAAAAGGTAGTCAAGTCATGGATGAAATCATCTGGTCTGAAGAAGGTGGCTATACCCGTCGCACCAATAACCTTGGTGGTTTTGAGGGGGGGATGACCAACGGTGAGCCCATTCTAGTTCGTGGCGTCATGAAGCCTATTCCGACCCTCTACAAACCTTTGATGAGTGTGGATATTGAAACTCATGAGCCTTATAAGGCGACGGTTGAGCGCAGCGACCCAACGGCTCTACCAGCTGCAGGAGTGGTGATGGAAGCAGTGGTCGCAACGGTCCTTGCTACAGAAGTGCTTGAAAAATTCTCATCCGATAACTTGGAAGAATTGAAAGAAGCTGTTGCTAATCACCGAGAATTTACTAAGAATTTTTAAGAGAAAGAGTTTTCCTTTGGAGAAGAAAGTTGTTTATATTGCAGGGTTGGGCTTGATTGGTGCTTCACTTGCGCTAGGCATTAAGAGGGCCCACCCAAATGTGACCGTTCTTGGTTACAATCGTAGTGAAGCGTCTCGAACCATCGCCCTTGAAAGAGGAATGGTTGATCAAGTGACGGATGATTTCGCAGCCTTTGCCCCTTTAGCGGATATTATTATTTTGGCGCTTCCGATTAAGCAAACCAAGTCTTACTTAGGAACCTTAGCTGGCCTGAATTTGAAAGACCAGGTACTGGTGACTGATGCAGGCTCTACCAAGGCAGAAATTGTTGCACAAGCTGAAAAGGTATTTACAGATAAGGCCGTACGCTTTGTGGGAGGACACCCCATGGCTGGTAGTCATAAGACAGGTGCAGCAGCGGCAGATGCAACCTTATTTGAAAATGCCTATTATATTTTTACCCCTTCCAGCTTGACGACAGGAGGTGCCATGGAAGAGTTGAAAGAGCTTCTGAGTGGATTGGGATCCCGCTTTATTGAAATCGATGCCGAGGAACACGATCGGGTGACTTCCCAGATCAGCCATTTTCCTCATATTTTAGCCTCGACTCTGGTCGAGCAGGCCGTAGCTTATGGGGAAGAGCATGAAATGACCCGCCGTTTTGCAGCTGGTGGCTTTCGGGATATGACACGGATTGCGGAAAGTGAGCCAGGCATGTGGACCTCTATTCTCTTGTCCAACCCTCAAGCGATATTAGAGCGGATTGAAGATTTCAAAGACCGTTTGGATCAGGTGGCTGAGACCATTCAAGCCGATAACGAAGAGGCTATTTGGTCTTTTTTCCATGAAGGGCGGAAGCACCGAAAAGAAATGCAGATCCATCAGCGTGCTGGACGCGATAGTGCCTATGATCTCTTTATCGATGTCCCCGATCAGGAAGGTGTGATCCTCGAAATCTTACAACTCCTACAAGGGATTTCCTTGGTTAATATTCACATCAATGAAGAGAATCGTGAAGATATCCACGGGATTTTGCAGCTGACCTTCAAAAATGCAGAGGATCAAGAGCGGGCTCAAACATTGATCAGCCAAGCGACATCTTATACCGTCCTTGCTCGCTAGGTCTACAGAAGGATTTGCGTCAAAATGCCTGCTTCATTTTAGGAATATTGAGGGAAAAGAAGTATAATAGAGGTATCTTATCAGTAAAGGAGCCTAGAAAATGGCAAATATTTATGATGTAGCAAATGAACTCTCTCGGACCCTTCGAGATCTTCCTGAATACAAGGCTGTCGTAGAAAGCAAACAAGCGATCGAAGCAAATCCAGAAGCGAAAAAGCTGTTTGACGAATACGTCGCTTTCCAAAATCAACTACAAGGCTTGATGCAATCCGGTCAACTTCCAACAGAAGCTGTGCAACAAGAAATGAAGGACTATATGGAAAAAATCCAAGCAAGTCCGATTGTGAATGAATTTTTCACCAAACAACAACAATTGTCTATTTATCTTGCAGATCTTGAAAAGATCATCTTTGAGCCGATTCAAGATTTATACAAGTAGAAATTTCTACCAGAGTTGTCATTTCGACTCTGGTATTTTCGTTCGCCAGTAGAAGAAAAGAGGCTCAAAAAAAACTAGGAAACATTCGTTTTTTGTTCCAAATTTTTGATCAAAAATTGAATTCATGTCCTATTTATGATAGAATATGTGGAAAAGCACTCTGGAGATGGCAATGAAATTAAGAACCAATAGCAAGGGTCTAAAGGGAACCATTCGAGTCCCTGGTGACAAATCCATCAGTCACCGATCCATTATTTTTGGAAGTCTTGCAAAGGGCGAAACTAAGGTCTATGATATCTTGCGAGGCGAAGATGTGCTTTCTACCATCCAGGTGTTTCGAGACTTGGGAGTTTCTATCCAAGATGATGGGGATGTGATTCGGATTCAAGGAGTAGGCTTTCAAGGTCTTCAAGCTCCGACGGTTCCCCTTGATATGGGCAATTCAGGAACGTCTATTCGTTTGATCTCAGGTGTCCTAGCAGGTCAGGATTTTGCAGTGACCATGGTTGGAGACGACAGCCTTTCCAAACGGCCCATGGATCGTGTCGCGATTCCACTGCGTCAGATGGGGGTAGAGATTGCTGGTCAGGGAGAGCGCGATTGCCCACCTTTACATGAAAAAGGGACCCATCAGCTTCAACCCATTCATTACCGTTTGCCAGTGGCATCGGCTCAAGTCAAGTCTGCTCTCATTTTTGCGGCTTTACAGGCTGAGGGTGACTCGACGATTATCGAGAAGGAAAAAACGCGTGACCATACGGAGGATATGATTCGCCAATTTGGTGGAGAGATCCAAGTGGATGGAAAAACTATCCGCATCCAAGGTGGACAAGAGTTCCAAGGTCAAGCAGTCATCGTTCCCGGAGATATTTCCAGTGCAGCCTTTTGGTTAGTGGCTGGCCTCATTCTTCCAGAGAGTAGGATCAAGATTGAAAATGTTGGGATCAACCAAACCCGGACAGGCATTCTCGATGTGATCCAGGAAATGGGGGGAGATCTCACCCTTGAGGATCGCGATGAAAAATCTGTCTCGGCAAGCATCACCGTTCAGTCTTCTTCTTTAAAAGGAATTCGGATTGATGGGGAGTTGATTCCGCGCTTGATTGATGAATTGCCGATTATTTCCTTACTTGCGACACAAGCAAATGGTCAAACTGTGATTGCGGATGCTGAGGAGCTTCGTGTGAAAGAAACAGACCGCATCCAGGTTGTAGCAGATAGTCTCAATGCCATGGGAGCCAATATTGTGCCAACAGAAGACGGCATGATCATCACCGGACCGACTCCCCTGCACGGAGCTGACTTAGAGACCTTTGGAGATCACCGGATTGGCATGATGGCTGCCATTGCCGCCTTATTGGTGAGGGAAGGAAATGTAGTGCTGGACCGAGCAGAGGCCATCAACACGAGTTACCCTAGTTTTTTTGAAGATTTGGAGACCTTACTGCATGGCTAAAATTTTACTTGGTTTTATGGGAACAGGTAAAACGACCGTTGGTCGCATTCTTGATCCAAAGTTCCATGATATGGATGAATTAATTGTTGAAGAGATCGGTATGTCAATCAATGACTATTTCGAAGTGGAAGGAGAAGCTGCCTTTCGTCGTCGCGAAGCTGAAATGCTGGAGCGTTTGTTGGAAAACGAGGCAGCCATTATTTCCCCTGGAGGTGGGATTGTGGTCAATCCTCATAACCGTGCGCTCTTGGAAAAAAATCCTCACAACATTTATCTGCGGGTAGATTTTGAAACCTTGTACAGCCGCATTCAAAATGACAAAGCTATGCAACGCCCCCTCTTTTTAAACCACACCAAAGAAGAATTCAAGAAGATTTTTGAAGGACGTTTGCCTTTGTATGAGGATATTGCTACCCATATTGTGGATGTCGAGGATAAAACACCTGAAGAAATTGCGGAGATCATTCGATGCTTGTAGGCTATCTTGGTCCCAAGGGATCTTTTACCCATGATGTGGTCACTCATAGCTTTCCAACTTCTGAACGCATTGCCTATCGGACGATCACAGATGTCATCAAGGCTTATGAGAATCAAGAGATCGATTTTGCGGTTGTCCCAGTTGAAAACTCTATTGAAGGCAGTGTCCATGAGACCCTTGATTACCTCTTTCACCAAGGGACCATCCAGGCCGTTGCAGAAGTGGTCTATCCCATCAAGCAACAGCTCTTGGTGGCTAAAAAAGACCGCCCCATTCGAACGGTCTATTCGCATCCACAGGCCTTGGCCCAAGGGAAGGCTTTTCTAAGGGCCCATTATCCGGATGTGGCTATGGAAATGACGGCTTCAACAGCCTATGCAGCCCGCTATGTAGCAGAGCATCCAGACTTGGAAATTGCAGCGATTGCCCCTCTGGCAGCAGCAAGTGAGTACGGCTTGGAAGTCCAGGCCAAAGACATCCAAGAAATCGAGGACAACTATACACGTTTTTGGATTTTAGGGGCCAAAGAGCTAGCGATCTCAAAAACTTTAAGTCCGGCCCTTCAAAAAGTTAGCTTGGCCTTGACCTTACCAAGTAACCTGGCAGGAGCCCTCTATAAAGGTTTGTCTACCTTTGCTTGGCGGGGGATCAATTTAACCAAGATTGAAAGTCGACCACTAAAAACAGCTTTAGGAGAATACTTTTTCATTATTGACCTCCTAAACGAAGCGCCTGATCTCGTACAGTTTGCCTATCAAGAATTAGACAGTTTGGGCATTCAGACAAAAGTCTTGGGTCAGTATCAGGTCTATACCTTAAAAGAAAATGGAATGGAGAAAAGATGAGTAAGGAATCAAACTTTCTATCTCACCATGAGCGAAAGCGATTAGAGTACTTATACTCAAATTTTCATTATTTAAATGAACGAGAACAACTAGAATACAAGTACCTGCTCAAGAAGAGTCAAGGAGCTTATGAGGAATCCAGACCTACTACGCCTGAAGTAGCAAGTACTGAAGAAGTTCAAGGTGAGGTTTCAGAGCAAATCGGTGACCTTCCTGTCTACCAGTCACGTAGCCAAAGATCTAAGAAAAAAACTGCGGTAGCTGGTGGTGCGGTGAAAAGAAAGAAACCCCGCAGAAAAATTCGTGTGAAGAGAATCCTCAAATGGCTTGCTCTCTTTTTCTTGCTTATTATCGGCGGCATGGTCTTCATGTTTGTGAAAGGCCTCAACAGTAAGCCAGTTGGCAAAGATGCCAAACCGGCTGTCGTTGAGAAATTTAACGGCAAGAAGTCGCGAGATGGGGTCAATATCCTGATTTTGGGGACAGATGGTCGGATCGGTGAGAAATCGGATGAGACCCGGACAGACTCCATCATGGTGGTCAATGTCAATAACAAAGAAGGTAAGATCAAGATGGTCAGCTTCATGCGGGATACATTGGTCCATATCGATGGTGTCAGCCAGCAAAATATTCCTGAATATGATGGCTACTACGACCAGAAGCTCAATACGGCCTTCACTATCGGGGAGCAAAATAACAATCAAGGGGCTGAATTGGTGCGTCAGATGCTCAAAGACAACTTTGACATTGACATCCAATATTACGCCATGGTCGATTTCAAGACCTTTGCGACAGCGATCGATACCCTCTTCCCAAATGGGGTCGAGATGAATGCGCAATTTTCAACGGTTGATGGCGAAAAAGTCAGTGAAGTAGAAGTGCCAGATGATTTGAACATGAAAGACGGTGTCGTTCCGCAGCAAACCATCAAGGTTGGAAAACAACGGATGGATGGCCGGACCCTTCTCAATTACTCGCGTTTCCGGAAGGATGATGAAGGAGACTTTGGTCGGACTCGTCGCCAGCAAGAGGTCATGTCCGCTATCATGCATCAGATCAAGGATCCAACTAAACTCTTTACGGGATCAGAAGCCCTTGGGAAAGTCTTTGCCATGACGTCTACCAATGTTCCCTTCTCCTTCCTATTGACCAATGGACTTGGACTAGTCGGAAGTGCTGGAAAAGGAATTGAACGAGTGACCATCCCAGAAAATGGGGATTGGGTCGATGCCTACGATATGTACGGTGGCCAAGGCCTGCTCGTCGATTTCGATGCTTATAAAAAGAAATTGTACCAAATGGGACTGAGATGATATAATAAGGGGATAGGAGTTTTGGACTCCACCCCTTTTAATTTGTAGAAAGATAGAAAATGATGTTAAAGAAAAATGAAATTGTAGACGTTGAGATTGTTGATTTGACCCATGAAGGAGCAGGAGTGGCTAAGGTCGATGGCCTGGTCTTTTTTGTGGAGAATGCCCTGCCAGGAGAAGTCATCCGCATGCGCGTGCTCAAGGTCAATAAGAAAATCGGTTACGGAAAAGTAGAGGAGTACTTGGAAAAATCCCCTCACCGCAATGAAGAGCTAGACCTGGCTTACTTGCGAAGCGGCATTGCTGACTTAGGCCACCTGGCTTATCCGGAGCAGCTGAAATTCAAGGCCAAGCAGGTTAAGGATAGCCTTTACAAGATGGCAGGAATCTCTGATATCGAAGTGCCCCTGACCTTGGGGATGGACCATCCCGTCCAGTATCGCAACAAGGCCCAGGTGCCTGTCCGTCGTGTCAATGGTCAGGTGGAGACAGGTTTCTTTCGCAAGAGCTCTCATGATTTGATGCCGATTGAAGACTTTTATATCCAAGATCCAGTGATTGACCAAGTGGTCTTGACTCTTCGAGATTTGATTCGTCGGTTTGACCTCAAGCCTTATGATGAAAAGGAACAATCTGGCTTGATTCGCAATCTTGTGGTCCGCCGAGGTCACCATTCAGGAGAAATCATGGTCATTTTGGTCACCACTCGTCCTAAAGTTTTCCGTGTGGACCAGTTGATTGAGCAGTTGATCAAGCAATTCCCAGCTATTAAATCCGTCATGCAAAATATCAACGACCAGAATACCAATGCCATTTTTGGGAAAGAATGGCGAATTCTCTATGGTCAAGACTATATTACCGATCAAATGTTGGGCAATAGCTTCCAAATCTCAGGCCCAGCCTTTTACCAGGTCAATACCGAAATGGCAGAAAAGCTCTATCAGACAGCTATTGACTTTGCGGAGTTGAGAGCAGAGGATATCGTGATTGATGCCTACTCCGGAATTGGGACCATTGGCTTGTCAGTAGCCAAGCATGTCAAGGAAGTTTATGGAGTTGAGGTCATCCCAGAAGCAGTGGAGAATAGCCAGAAGAATGCTAGCTTAAACGGCATTACCAATGCTCACTATGTCTGTGACACAGCTGAAAATGCCATGAAGAATTGGCTCAAGGAAGGCATCCAACCAACTGCTATCCTGGTCGACCCACCACGCAAGGGCTTAACCGAAAGCTTCATCAAAGCAAGTGTCCAAACAGGCGCTGACCGCATCGCCTATATCTCCTGTAACGTCGCCACCATGGCGCGTGATATCAAACTCTACCAAGAGTTAGGCTATGAATTGAAAAAAGTCCAACCGGTGGATCTGTTTCCTCAAACGCACCATGTTGAATGTGTAAGCTTGTTGGTAAAACGCAGTTAATCCTCAAAAGGTTCACTGAACCTTTTGAGTCCCACAGACGCACCATGTCGAGTGTGTTAGCTTGTTAGTGAAACGCAGTTAATCCTCAAAAGGTTCACCCAAACCTTTTGAGTCCCACAAACGCATCATGTTGAGGCAGTATCACTACTTGTACGGTTGAGACTTCAGCGAAGTAGAATTAGATGATCTGTCCATGCGACAAGGTGAGACCGAAGGTCGAGAAGGTGCCCTGGGGTATAGGACTCGTAGAATGAGGAGGGAAACCGACGAAATGATACGGTAACAGCGAACCGCTGAGTGCGTAGTGTTGCTATAACGACTAAATGGGTGAAAATTCTTGATTTCAAGCTATTTTACAAGTATTTTGTCTTTGTAGATAAAGGCAATTTTGACATCAAAAAAGTCCTAAAATGGTACATAGAAGTAAATGTATATGTGGATATCGTTCACATATCGGATAAATGAATACAACAATAAATATTTATATCTCAACCGAGAACTATTCTATATGGTTCTCGATTTTTTTTGCGTTTAAGGAGAAATTTTGTAGAAAGAAATGCAGTCATCACATCATATCGTGATTTCTTATCTAGTCCGACAAATGGACCTGGATATTGTTGAAGCAACAACTGTGATGGCTGATTTGGAAAAGGGTGGTTTGGTTCAAATCCAACCAGGTGATGAACTGGAGATAAAAGAGTGGGGAGGTATCTCATGAAAAAGATTACAGCAAATCAATATCAAACGTCTGGCGCTATTACAAGATCCCAAAGATTCTCTTTGAGGATGAACGAGGGACATGAAACTGAAAGTCAAGGTGATTTATGCGGTTCTTAAAGACCGCCAAGAGCTGTCTCTTAGTCTTAGTTGGGAGGACAATCCCCATTATACCAATTGGCTTTATGATTTCTTTGGAAATACGGGTAGTTCAGTTAGTCTCGCCCAGTTCTTTCTAACCTTCTGGTAGGGTAATTCAGGAGACAAGTTACTAGAATGCAAGACCAGAGAGACAGAGTAGTATTACCAGATTGAAAAGGTTTTTTGTCAGCCAAACAGAGGTACGGCTCAAAGTGATTCTAAGGCTTTTGAAAGTGTTCGAAGGGATGGTAACTCGATTTCAGGAGGTAGCGATGGTATTGTTATGCTATGGCTAGTGTACTTGGGAAGTAGCAGCTCGGATCAAGCAGTTAGGAATAAAATTCAAGGGCAGAAATGGGGAAAAGATTCCTAATATCAACACCATGGGAAATGCTCAAGACATGGTGGCAATCACAGCAATTCTGGGTGGTGAAACAGGCTCTATTCCAAGAGCTGAAGTTATTATCTCATTTGTCGGTGACAATCATAGGACCTTTGTTACTTATGGTCATGTGTTTTTTGTTAAGGAGGTCTATCCAGATGATTGATTTCTGGTATCGGAAACTAATGTTGATGGAAGACGGTTTTCTCAGGCAGATAGTGCCATGAGTTTTGCTTATACGACGAAACAGAGAGTCTTTACTTGAAATTTTCTAATATTTTGGTGACTTATAGTTTTTGTAAGTCACTTTTTATTATCAAAAAACTTGCATTTTATCATTTAAATTGATAAAATACGTAAAAAATGATAAAAAGGAAAAACAATGAATGTTCAAAAGATAATTTCTATTTTTCAATCGTTTTATATTAATGTAAGTGTTGAAAAAATAGCTTTAACTTTACCAATTAGTTTTGAAAAAAGATTTCAATATGTCCAAATGAAGTTTCATAAGGAGTCATTTTTATTGATTAAAGAAAAGAGAAGAGGAAGTTTAGACTCATTTGTCACTCAAGCTCGTATTATGGGTGAAAAAGCTAGCATGGACGTTATTTTGGTATTTTCAAAGCTATCTGACATTGAAAAAAAACAACTCCTTCAAGCTAGAGTTCCTTTTGTAGATTTCAAGGGAAATCTCTTTTTTCCTCCAATGGGATTAGTATTGAATGCTAATGATGATGTTGCAACATCTAAAGAATTAACACCTAGCGAACAATTAACTTGGATTGCCTTTTTATTGACAAAAGGACAAAAAATAGTAGATGTTGATATGCTTTCACAGGTAACTGGACTTCCAAACTCAACGATTTATAGGTGCTTGAGGACTTTTAAAACTTTAGATTGGTTAAATAAGCCAAATAAACTTTACACCTATACTGCATCAAAGAAAGAATTATTCTTAAAATCAGAGCCCTATTTATTTAATCCCATCAAAAAACGGCTCTTATTGCCAGATGTAGATCTGAAGAATATAAAATCTGCTTCTAGGATTCTATACGGTGGTACGTATGCTTTATCCTATTTGACCTTTTTAGCTGAATCGGATGAAAATAGTAGCTATGTCATATCACATAGACAATTCAATAAATTATCCTTGCCATTGTCTCAGCATGTTTTAGAAGGCAAGGTATTAGAGATATGGCGATATAGTCCTTTTGTATCTGAATTTTGGAACGATTTTAAAGAAAATCAAGATAGACAGTTTGTAGATCCTATTTCTCTTTATTTGACCTTAAAAGATGATGATGATCCACGTGTGGAGGAAGAGATTGAAGTACTAAAAAATAATATATTACAGTATCTAGGAGAAGATGATGCCAGCTAATACGAAAGCTATTTTTCAAGAAATGTTTGCGAATTTTCAAGACTATTATGTTTTGATTGGAGGGACTGCAACCTCTATTTTATTGGACTCGCAAGGGTTTAAAAGTCGGACAACAAAAGATTATGATATGGTCATCATAGATGAATTAAAAAATAAGGAATTTTATGATACCTTGAATCACTTTTTAGAATTGGGAGAATATCAAGGAAGTCAGAAGGATGAAAAAGCGCAATTATTTCGATTTACAACAAATAAACCTGAGTTTCCTTCTATGATTGAACTATTTAGTATTTTACCAGAATACCCATTAAAGAAGGAGGGGAGAGAAACACCCTTACATTTTGATGAAGATGCTAGTTTGTCGGCCTTATTATTGGATAAGGATTATTATAATATATTGGTGCATGAAAAAGAATCCATTCAGGGATACTCGGTGTTGAGTAATCATGGTTTAATTATTTTCAAGGCTAAAGCTTGGTTGGATATGAGAGAACGCTCTGCCACAGGTATTCAAGGTTTAAGTAAAGCCATAAAAAAACATTTGAACGATATTACTCGATTAACAGCTCTATTAGTAGGGAGTGAAAAACTGTCAAATATAACCTCTAGTGACACGGTGAAAGAAGATATGCACCGTTTTGTGATAGAACTTGAGTCTGTGATATCAACTATTCCTCAAAATGATGATATTTTGTTGAATCAAAATGAAGTTTTTGAAATTTTGAAAGATTTTTTAGATAGTTAAAATTAATTGTAATCACATAGATATATCGAAATGGCCACACTTGGTTGTGTTCCAGCATATGATAGATATTTTGTTTTTGGATTAAAATCACAAAAGGTTGTCATTGGAACCTATAAAATTAAATCTATTTTACAACTAGTAATTTTTTATGAGAACAACATAGAACAATTAGATTCAGTCCCCCAAAAATTTATTGTTGCTGACATGCTATATCCTCAAATGAAAATTCTTGATATGGGATTTTGGCAGATTGGTTTTGATTTAGATAATAAATAACTATTTACGTCTAGTCTGGAGCCAACTAATGGATTTACTTTTAAATGGTGTTTTTCACCTTACAGAAAAAGAAAAGAACTATAGTAAAAGGTAATTTACCGAAAAATATTTTTAGGATTTCATAGAAAACATCGTAACTATGAATTTGGAGAGATTGTTTTTGATTGAGAATCAATTTTCATTGAATAGCTTTTAGATAATTAGCTTTTAGAGTATGGTATGCTACATATTAATTTTATTATTAGGGAAAGCAACTAGATAGCATCGTATTAAGATATTTTAACATAGATGATATTGCATTTTGAATTATAACAAAGGAGTACTAACATGCCGAAATATACCGACGAAGATATTAGAAAGTTAAATAAAATCACATTAAAAATTGCTGGTGATTATTTAGGTATAAGTTCACAGGCAGTTGCTATAGGTCTTAGAAACAATCTTCTTCCAATTGGTTTTGCTATTCATAACGAAGAAAGAGATAGACGTTTCACTGAGAGTTGGTCATATCATATTATCGCCGAAAGAATGATTTCATACAATCACGGTAAGTTATCAGAGATCCGTGTTGAAAATATTGAAACTAGTTTAGATAAAATTATAGAGGAATTTAATGGTTTAAAACAAGATTTACTTTTTATATTAAGCGAAAATGCAGAAGTGAAGAATTAGAAGTTTTTGAATTTGCGTTTTCGCTTGGTAAATATAAAAACAGTGATGTAAAATATAAGGGTAAAGGTGTTTCAAATGAAGATGATAAAGACCTTTTCTAGAGAAGAACTCTATGAAGAAATCTGGGAGATAAGTGCGAAACAAGTTTCATTGAAATATGATTTAAGTTATTCTGACTTACTCAAGAAATGTAAAGAATTTGAAATCCCAATTCCAAAGGGTAGTTATTGGTATCGTAAGAATGCTGGACAAGACTTAAGTGAACTTATCGTTCCATTACCACAAAATGACATAAATGAGGTTCATATTGATAGAAAAAGTTTAAAGAACAGTAGAATTAAAGCTGCTAAACATAAAGAAGATAGTACGGAGGATAAAAACGAAGATACTGTTAAACTTGATACAACTAGTATAAGAAGTTCATTATCATTTATAGAGGACGATAAAATAGAGCGTATTATTGAAGTAGTTTCAAACCTAAACCAGGATCCAAATAAGAGATTACATAAATCTGTAGCTAATCTAAGAGATAAAATTACAGAGTGGAATAAGAGGGAAAAAGCAGCTTCTTATCCTTACTTTGATTCTAGGCACAGATATAATGATTTAAAAGAACCTAAATTTGTAAAAAGTATTTCACTAAATTCTCTTCCACGTTTATATCGCTTTTTAGATACACTAGTTACTGTAATTGAAAAAATCGGCGATAAAGTAACTTCAAATTGGGATATTCAAATTGAAAAGGATATTGTTCGTTTTGAAGTTATAGAATCAACAGACAAAGTAACTCATGAATTAACAAAAGAAGAAGCTAAAGAACTAGCAGAGTACAATGATAGCGTTAAGTTTAATAGATATGCTTTTAAACCAAGAATAAAGAAGTATGACTATATACCAAACGGAAAATTTCGATTTAAGATAATAGATGGTAAATACATTAAAGATACTAAAGAATTCACACTTGAACAATCAATACCAGAAATAATTGTTTTAATTTACCAAGAGTATTATAAAGTTAAGAACTTACGACTTGAACGTGAAGAGAGAGAAAGACTATACGAAGAGGAGCAGGAGCGAAAAAGAAAATTACAAAAAAGAATCGAAGAAGAGAAGAAGCGGACAAAGTCACTTCTTAATATGTTGGAAGATTTTCAAACAGCAAATGATTTAAGACTGATGGCTGATAAATTGGAGATAGCAGGGAAACTTAGTAAAGAGGAAATTGATTGGATTAGATCCAAAGCTGACTGGATTGACCCAATAGTTTCTTCAACAGACGAATTACTAGGAATTAGAAATCATGAAAATTCTAGAGAACAAAAGGGATCATGAAAAGCCTTGAATTAAGGATTTTTGTTATATTCCAATAAAGAACTTGACATTATTAGTTTTGTACACTACAATAGAAGTTACATACCACTGGTATGATAGAAAGGGACTGGAATGGCAAGAAATAGAAACTCACATGAAACTAGAAAAAAAATACTAGAGGTCTCTAAAGATTTATTTTTAGAAAAAGGATTTGATAATACGTCAATACAAGATATCATAGATGGTTTAGGTGGATTAACGAAAGGTGTTATCTATCATCATTTTGAGTCTAAATATGATATACTGCAAACAATCATTAGCGAAAATAATCAAGAAATTTTAAATTATAATTGGAGAGGAAATACTGGATTAGAAAAGATACAAAATTCTTTGATGGACTCTTTCTCTAATTTTGAACACCAAAGGCTCGTTTACTCTGCCTCAATCATGCTAAGAAGTCCACGTTTGTTAGGAGAGCAGTATCTAGGTCTATTTTCTGATTTTTTACCAGAAATTAGAGAAAAAGTTTACGAAGGAGTTGAAGATGGGTCTATTAAAACAGAATATCCAGAAGAGCTAGCAGATTTAATTGTTTTAACTCTAAATATTTGGATTGGTTTTCAAATTTCCGTTTTTTCATTAGTAGAATTAAAGCATAAAATGAATTTCATTAAACTTACTTTTGAAGGTCTAGGGGTACAGTTAATTTCTGATGAAATGATGGAGGTGATTTTCAACTTATTTGATCACTTAAAAAAATAGTAAATAAGTAGTCGCATGACATTCTTGTTAATACTAATTTCTATTTATGTATTATCAATTGAATAAATTATCTTACATAATTTATAATAAAAAAATAACATACTTTAAGTGTGTTATTAAAAATCTATTAAACATACCGCAGGTATGTTTGTTTTTAGTATATGCATACCGATAGTATGTATAGTGACATTGTCTGAAGAATAAGCTTATTTTAAAATATTTGTCGAGATTAGTCTGAATAGTTTATTCTTTATTTACGCTTTGGAGGAAATAATCTATGTTGTCGCTTATTAAAATTGAATTAAATAAAGTTTCTAAATCTAAATTATTTTTAGCCTGGTTGTGTACTATATTTATAGTGTTAGGTATTACAGCAATCATTATTATGGGATTAGGTACTGACAATAAACTAGGAGAATTCACTGGACAGTATTCTAATCTTATTAGAATTACTGGTAAATGGGAAGGTTGGGCAATTGTAGCTTCATTGTTTTCATCTTTATTTACAAAAGCAGTATTTTTGATTTTCGAATCTTATTTATTATCTACAATTATTATTGATGAATTTAAACGAAGAACAATTTTTCAGTTGTTTTCGTACCCTATTTCTAAAATAAAGTTACTATGGGGAAAAGTTCTTGCAGTCATTCTAATAGCATTTATTGTTCATTTTACTGCACATTTAGTGATTCAATTATTAATTAAATTAGTAGCAATTTTAACTGAATCAAATTATATTTCAGTAGCTAATCAATTAATTAACTTAGCTGGAATAACGTTTGCAACAGTACTAATAGGGTTACTACCATTTGTTTTAGGTATGATTAAGCATTCAACAGCTATAACAATGCTTACAGGACTTGGTTTAGCAGCATTACTTTCAAATGTAAGTCCAGGAAGTTTATCTAATAATATTGCTGATAACTTATTCTTTTTGATATTTGCAAGTTTCATAAGTTTAATGATTACTTCATATTCAATTTTTGATATTTCAAGACAAGATATTAGTATCAAGTAGCATACCCGAGTTTAATTGAAGGAAAGTGATAATTCCTTAATGATTTCTATAAAAAAAGAGACTGTATAAAATAGTATTCATTCTCTGGGAGAGAAATTCTTGCATTTAAAACTGGATATAGAAAGAGAGATAGAAATGAGAAATATTGTTGAAATAAAAGAAGTTTTTAAAACAATTGATAAAGAAGAAATTTTAAGTGGTATCAACCTTCAAATTGCTGAAGGAGAAATCTATGGTTTTTTAGGACCGAATGGTGCTGGAAAAACAACGTTAATGAAATGTATGTTATCCTTATCAACAATTACATCAGGTAGTATTGAAATTTTTGGGAAAAATCTACAAGAACACAGAGAAGAAATATTAAGTCAGATTGGAAGTATTATTGAATCACCAATTTTTTATGATAATTACACTGCAAAAGAAATTTTGGAAATTCACGCTCAGTATATGGGGAAAAATATTATTGAATCAGATATAATAAGAGCCTTAAGAATGGTCGGATTAAAGAATACGACTAAAAAAGTAAAAGATTTTTCGTTAGGAATGAGGCAAAGGCTTGGTTTAGCTCGTGCCTTTCTAACAAAACCTAAATTGTTAATTTTAGATGAGCCAATCAATGGTTTAGATCCAATAGGAATTCAAGAAATTCGAAATCTTTTGTTGTCGCTTTCTAAGGAGCATGGAATTACAATACTAATATCGAGTCATATATTATCGGAAATTTCACAGATAGCAGATAAAATTGGTTTTATCAAAAATGGAGAAATTGTAGAACAGGTCTCTATGAAAGAGATTAGGAGAGAGAATATTAACTTAGAAGAATATTTTATGTCTCATTTTCTAAATGATATTAAGAATTATGAGGTAGATTAAGGATGAAACAATTGATAAAGAATCATCAGAAGGCTTTTTATGCTTTCATGATATTTAATATACTGGTCCCTTTAACTAATATTGCTTTTGCTTATTCTATTAAAGGTATTATTGATAGTGGTATGTCACAAAATGAAGATGCCTTAACTCAAGCGGTACTAATAGGAGCTAGTGTTATTTTCATCTATGCAGGACTGAACTTTATATCTCATCGATTGAGAAATAAACTTGTTAGACAAATCATGTCAAGATACAAAAACAAGGTGTTCCAATCTATTTTAGATAGCGATTATAGAGACTTTTCTAAAGAAAAATCAGGGAAGTTTATTTCTGTATTAACCGAAAATATGAAGAAAATCGAACAAGATTATCTACACCAGTATTTTAATATTTCAAAAAACCTTTCCTTAATGATTTTTTCACTCCTAGCTATGTTTATAGGTAATTGGTTTTTGACCTTATTAGTAATCATTGCTAGCATTATTCCAATGATGATATCAGGAATTATTGGGCAAAAATCAGCTTCACTTCAAAAAAGAGCTATGATTGCCGATCAGAAGTATTTAGCTAAGGTTAAAGATATTTTAGCAGGATTTCTGGTTATTAAAAGTTTTAATGTGAAAGATGCTATCTGTGAGGATTATAGTCATGAAAGTGAAAAATTTGATGAAATAAATTTTATAAAAGGGAAATTTGATGTTTTAGCTAATGTTATTTCACAGCTTTCAGGGATGATAGTTTTTTTGGTAGCCTTTGGTGGAGGGATGTATCTCGTATTTAATGGCTATACCACAATTGGGAGTGTAACAGCTATTGTTCAACTGGTCAATTTTGTAGTAATGCCACTAAATGAAGTTGGTATGGGAATAAGTAAATTCCGTGAAGGTCAGGCAACACTAGATGCATTTGAGGTAAAAGATGTAACAGAACTTCAGACTGGTGAAACGAAAGAATTTTTTGATGATGTTATTTCTTTTTCAAATATAGACTTTTCTTACCCTGATGCTGAGGAAAATATTTTTAATCATTTATCTTTGAAGATTCAAAAAGGGGAAAAAATTGCAATTGTAGGAATGTCAGGGAGTGGAAAATCAACTTTGCTCAATCTATTGCTGCATTTTTACGATGTAACAAGTGGACATATTTCAATTGATAATCAAGATATACAAGCTATTTCAGCAGAGAGTCTTTATAACTTAATGACTATTGTTCAACAAGACGTTTATATCTTTGATGATACTTTAAGAGCAAATATTACACTTAATCAATCCTTTACTGATGAGGAAATAAAGCAAGCTGTACAGCAGTCAGGTCTAGAAAGTTATGTTTTAGAAAATGAATTAGGTCTACAAGCTTTATGTGGAGAGAATGGATCAAATTTATCTGGCGGACAAAAACAAAGACTTAGTATTGCGCGTGCCTTGATTCGAAAAACACCAATCTTATTATTGGATGAGGCAACCTCATCTTTGGATAATCAAGTAACTACTGAAATTGAAAGTTCAATCTTGGATATTCAAAATTTAACTGCACTTGTAGTAACCCACAAGTTGAATGAAAACATTTTGAAAAGATACGATAGAATTCTATTTATGAAAGCAGGCGTCATTGTTGAAGATGGTTCTTTTTGTGACTTGATTGATAGGAGAGGTGAGTTTTATAAGTTGTTTGAGTTGAGTGTGTAAGTTTGTTAGTGAAACGTAGCTAATCCTCAAAAGGTTTCCCAAACCTTTTGAGTCCCACAGACGCATCATGTTGAGTGTGTAGCTTTGCTGGTAAAAGCGTAAAAACCTTTTAACAAAAGGGATACTGAAAAGCCTTGATTGTAAGGCTTTTTTATGTTTTTATGATAGAATATAGGTAGTTATAATTGATAGCAACTAAGAAGCAGTAAAAATATTATTCATAAAATAATCAAGATTAGGAAGAAAAAAATGACAGAAATTGATAAAAGGAATTTAAAAAATTATCTTTATATTACATTTGGAATTACTTATATAACATGGGGGCTTCTCGCCATAATTACGCAATCTCATATTTTGGGATTAGAAACGATTATAGGGAGAACATTACATATAGTAGGTGCACTTGGACCAGCTATTGCAAGTGGCTTTTATTTGAAAAGGAATAATATAAAATTTCAACATTTTGTATTTAGTAAGAAAGAAAATACTAGTATTTATTTCATTATTCACCTGTTAGCAATTTTGATACTATTCTCTGTATCTTCCTTAGAATTAAACGGAGTATCAATTTATTTAATGCCACTATTCTTTATTCAATTAATTTTTTTTGGTGGTGGACATGAAGAATTAG
>OBIA01000761.1_pt1 | contig 19262 bp, 17 predicted proteins | sample 1519911 | NCBI WGS metagenome assembly OBIA01 (sample SAMN04209236, study PRJEB22552) | human gut metagenome | biome: gut; material: feces | host: Homo sapiens | place: USA: Oklahoma | reverse complement strand
GCCTCTCAGCCGCACCTCTCTACCATCAATAGCGTCATTATCGCGCTCGCGCACAACGGTACCCTCGTCAACACCGACGAGCTGCGCCGCCAGCTGATCGAGCTGGGCGTGCCGTTCCTTTCCAATTCGGATTCCGAGGTCGCGACTAAGCTTATCGGTTACTTTACTCAGCGTACAGGCCATCTACGCGAGGGCATTCGCAAGACCATGGAGCTCGTGCGCGGCGGCTATGCCATGACGCTCATCAACGAGCAGGCGCTCTACGCATTCCGCGATCCGCACGGCATTCGCCCGCTCGTGCTGGGCAAGCTGGTGGATGAGGGCCTGGACCAGGCCGATGCCGCATCCGTTTCGCAGCTGCCGTCGCAGGACGGCGCCGCGACGGTCGACGCCACCACCCATGTCACGCGCGCCGGCGGCTGGGTCGTTGCCTCCGAGACCTGCGCGCTCGATATCGTGGGCGCCGAGTACGTCCGCGACGTCCGTCCCGGTGAGATTTTGCGCATCAGCGCCGAGGGCCTTGTGTCCGAGCAGGGCGTGCCTGCCGCCGAAGAGCCTGCTAACTGCATTTTTGAGCAGGTCTACTTTGCTCGCCCCGATTCCATCATGAACGGCAAGAGCGTCTACGCCTGCCGTTATGACATGGGTCGTCAGCTGGCACATGAGGAGCCCGTCGAGGCCGACCTGGTCATCGGCGTGCCCGACTCCGGCCTGCCGCCCGCGGAGGGCTATTCGCACGAGAGCGGCATTCCCTTTGGCGAGGGCCTCATCAAGAACCGCTACGTGGGCCGTACGTTTATCGAGCCTACGCAGGAGTTGCGCGCCATGGGCGTGCGCATGAAGCTCAACCCGCTGCGCGACAACATCGAGGGCAAGCGCCTGGTCGTCATCGACGACTCCATCGTGCGTGGCACCACCATGGTGCAGCTCGTCAAGATGCTGCGCAACGCTGGCGCCAAGGAGATTCATATCCGCATCAACTCGCCCGAGGTCATCTGGCCGTGCTTCTACGGTATCGATACCGACGTACAGTCGCAGCTTATCAGCGCCAACAAGACGGTCGACGAGATTTGCGAGTATATCGGCGCCGATTCGCTGGCCTTCCTTTCGGTCGAGGGCCTGCTGAAGGTCATGCCCAAGGGCGGTTACTGCGATGCGTGCTTTACTGGCCGCTACCCCGTGGCGATTCCCGAGAGCTTTGGCCGCGACAAGTTTATGGAGGGCTTTAAGCCCCGCAACCTGGATAAGCCGCTGCACTTTGACGACGACGCCGTGGTCGAGAAATACGACGACCGCAGCTGGGAAGAGAAGCACGGCGAGGCCTAAAACCTGCCATGTAGGGACAGGTTCATTTTGGTAGGTTTTACCTGCTGTTTTGTTGATATGACGGCGCGTGCTGTTATGGCGCGCGCCGAAATGAACGCAACTATGAGCACCGTTTGGCGCCTGCGCGGCGCCACGGTAGTGGGAGAGGAAGGCTCAGATGAGCGACAGCAAGCATGTGACGTACGAGGACGCCGGCGTCGATACCGCCGAGGGCGGCCGCGCCGTCGACGCTATTAAGCAGATGGTCAAGGACACCAACCGCCCCGAGGTTATCGGCGGCATCGGTGGCTTTGGTGGCCTGTTCTCGGCCGCCGCGCTCAAGGATATGGAAGACCCGATCCTGATCAGCGGCACCGACGGCGTGGGCACCAAGCTCGTGCTCGCCCAGATTATGGACCGTCACGAGACGGTGGGCCAGGACCTGGTCGCCATGTGCGTCAATGACATTTTGGCTTCGGGCGCCGAGCCGCTGTTCTTCTTGGATTACGTCGCCATCGGTCACATTGAGGCCGAGCACATGGCAAAGATCATCAAGGGCGTGGCCGACGGCTGCAAGCTTGCGGGCTGCGCGCTCGTGGGCGGCGAGATGGCCGAGCACCCGGGCGTCATGGCCCCCGCCGATTACGACCTCGCCGGCTTTACCGTGGGTGTCGTCGACCGTCCCAAGATGCTCGACCCCGCGAACGTTCGCCCCGGCGATGTGATCCTGGGCCTGCCTTCTACCGGCGTGCATTCCAACGGTTACTCGCTCGTGCGCAAGGTCATCGGTGTCGACGGCATCAAGCCGGGCACGCCCGAAGCTGCCGCTAAGGCCGAGGAGCTGAGCCGTCCGCTCGAGGAGCTCGGTGGCGCTTCGCTGGCCGACGCTCTGCTGGCCCCCACGCGCATCTACGTCAAGCCGATTCTGGAGCTGCTCCGCGGTGGCGCCAACGTTCATGCCATTGCCCATATCACCGGCGGCGGTATTACCGAGAACCTCAACCGCGCGCTTGCCGACGACGTCGATGCCGTGGTCACTCGCAACGGCGTCGAGATGGGCTGGGACGTTCCGCCCGTCATCACCTACGTGTCGCGTCAGGCCGAGCTTGCGCCCAACGAGGCATGCAAGACCTTCAACATGGGCGTCGGCCTGTGCCTGATCGTCGCCCCCGAGGACGAGGCTGCCGTGACCGAGGCGCTGGTCGCGCTGGGCGAGAAGCCGTTCCGCGTGGGCGAGTGCGTCGAGGGTTCCGGTAAGGTTGTGTACTCCGATGAGCGCTAGCGAGCAGATGGCTGCTGCCGAGGGCCTGGGCTTTGTGCCCTACACCCGTCCGACCGGCACCGATACGGCCGAGCCGCTCAAGATTGGCGTGCTCATCAGCGGCTCGGGTACCAACCTGCAGGCGCTGATCGACCTGATCGCCGCCGGCAAGCTCAACGCCTCGATTGAACTTGTGGTGTCGAGCCGTCCTTCGGCCAAGGGCTTGCAGCGTGCCGAGCGTGCGGGCATCCAGACACTCACGCTGTCCAAAGATGTCTATGCCGACCCCATCGCGGCTGACGAGATCATCGCGCATGAGCTGCTCGAGCGCGGCTGCGAGTACGTGGTGATGGCCGGCTACATGCGCATGGTGCACACGCCGCTGCTGGCGGCGTTCCCCAACCGCGTGGTCAACCTGCATCCGGCACTGCTGCCGAGCTTTACCGGTGCCCATGCGATCGACGATGCGTTTGCGCGCGGCGTCAAGGTGACCGGCGTGACCGTGCACTTTGCCAACGAGATTTACGACAACGGCCCCATCATCGCCCAGCGTGCGCTGGCTGTCGAGGAGGGCTGGGACGTCGACACGCTCGAGGAGCACATCCACGCGATCGAGCATGTGCTGTATCCCGAGGTCGTGCAGATGCTCGCCGACGGTCGCGTTCACGTGCTGGAGAGCGGCAGGGTCGCAATTGATGCGGCGCGTTAGTCGTGTGTAAAAGAGTCGCTGAGTTTTCTTTGTGACATAAGCAATCGAAATAGCCGCTTGGGGCATATGGAACCACATGTGCCCCAAGCGGCTTTTACCATCTCTTCGATTTCGGGCTCCTGATAACGTGACAGGTGGGACCGAAAAATGGGGGTGGTTGGCTGCGCGCATGATATGGATATCAGCGGCGATTTCTCCATCTCGGTAAATAAAGATGGTTTCAAGCTCAGTATCGGTTCGGACTTCGAGGGAGCAACCCTGTTCAACGATTTTCTTACACTGACACCCATATCATGAGCAAGGATAGCTAGCCGGTATAGAGTCGCTTGAGCGGGTATGCGTCTGTTCAAGTGACCCATCGATTTGTTTAAGAAATAGTTAAACTACGAAACAAACGGCACGTGAGTAACTCACGACTCAGTGAGACTAAAAGGAATCGGAGAAGAAGGCTCATGTTTTGCCCCAAATGTGGTAGCAAAATCAGCGACGATGCGCGGTTCTGTACCGAATGCGGTCTGCCCTTGGGCGGGCTCTCGGGCAAGACTGCGGCCGAGGAGGGGTCCAAGGCCGAGCCGTCGGAGCGAGAATCATCGTCCGCTGAAGTCATATTGGAACCCACAGATACCAAAACGGACTCTGCGATAGGATCCGCGAATGCCGAGTCCACAGCGGAACCGAGCCCCGAGCCGGTCTCGAAGACCGCGAGTAGCGGTCACTCCCAGATGTACAACTTCTTTATGCGACGCTGTCAGGTCGGTAACCGCCTGGTGCCGCAGTTTGCTATCATGATCGCCGCTTTCATCGCCGCGGCAGGCATCGCTTACGCTGCTTTCATGCTCTACAAGAACGTCATCGAGCCCAATCTCCAGCAGCAATCCGTGCAACAGGAGCAAGCGACCGAAAGGCCCAAGAAGGACGAGAGAGCGGCCGAAGAAGTTGTCTATACGCTGGAGGAAAAGTCATTGACGGTGTCTGCTCCGGTCGACCCTATGCTCAACCAGGGCGAGCGGGCTAACATGGAATGGTCCTATCCGCAACTTAAGAGCTCTGCCAAAGACGACGTCGCAGACAAAATTAACAAGGCGATTCTCGAGCCCCTTCAAATTGATGTGGAGCGAACGAATCGGGCATCAGATAATGAGCAATCAGATGCAGAGTTATATCCCGATGGCGAATTTCCCTGCATATCGAGAAACGTGACGGTTACGTACATGGATGAGAACTATTTCTGTATCCGTGACGAGCGCTATTCGACGGGATGGGGTCCGCATGGCGACACGGTTGTGACTGGTGTTATTTTTGATTTGCATACGGGTGACACTGTTAGTCCTCAGGACATGTTCGGCATTGATACCGAGGATCTTGCCAGTTCTATGAGTTCGGCAGTTTGGCCGTATCTTACGGAAATGGGCAAAAAGTATCCGTCTGACTACAACTCTATGCTCATGCGGAGCAATTCTTCAGACTATTCAATCAAGGGTTCAACATGCTTGTATGTGACATCCAAGGGACTGGTGTATCGCACCGAAGACTATGAGCTCGGTACTTTTGCGGACGGCAATTGCGAGATTTTGGTTGCGTCCTGGGATGATGAGTCTCAAGTGGGGTCCGAAGTAACCCCTGATGAGGTCAAGGACGGTACAACGGCGAAAGTCGATAAGGAGGACTAACATGTTCTGTCCCAACTGTGGATTTGAGCTTGATGGCGATTTGCGATACTGCACCGAGTGTGGCTATGCACTCGAAGATGCGAAGGCGGTGCTGAACTCTGCCAGCAACGAAGTGGCAGAAGAGCCTTCCGTTATCAATGAAGCTGCGGAAGAGATTTTCGCTAGTGGCGAAACGGAGAAGGAGCCTTCCGCCGGTGCCGAGGCGGGGGAGGAAAAGTCGCCGGTGGAGAGCAAGCCCGTAGCGGACGAAGAAGACGACCAGCCCAAAGACGACGTGTCGTCCGGTGCAACGCCTTCGATTCCTGCCGTGCGCGCCGACCGGCCAAAACCGAGCAATCCGGTCGCCAAGCCCGTCGCGGCGCCAGCCCCTGTTTCTGCGGTGAATGCATCCGCACGGAAAAAGGAGCCCAAGGCGCTCTATATCGTTGGTATCGTCGTTGGTGTGGCAGTCATTGCCATCTTTAGCTATCTGCTGTTCTTTTGCAAGTCCGGCGACGTTGCCCATTACGGCCAGGACAAAGTCATCGTGGTGGTCCAAAAATCCAAGATCACCCCGACCGACGCAAAGGGCGAGAAGCTCAAGAAGTACTCGGTGACCCTGAACGGCGACTACGGCTACAACACCAACGCTGAGGTTAAGGGCGACGAGGGCTTCACGGTAAGCCAGTTTCCCGATGTTAAACCGGGGAAATATACTCTTACCGTTAAGGACTCTAATTCCAAAGTCGAGTGGGCTATCCCCGTCGAAGTCGTTGATAACTCTAAATCCGCTGATGCCGTAAAAGAGGTTTCCCTCGAGGTGCCTAAGGTCAACGAGGCCGATACAAAGACAGACGAAGACGACAAGAAGGATGGAGGCATCGCGGCGGACAATACCGCTGCGTATGCCGCTTACAAGCAAAAGTGCCAGGAATACCTCGCGTGCTATGGAGGGCCACAAATTGTTGAGGTGACTGATTCTGTCTATGCGATGCGAGGGCTTTGCCTTGTCGACCTCGTTGATTTTGATCAGGATGGCCAGCCTGAGCTCTTGACCGTTGTGAACGGTATGAGCGATGACGAATTAAAGAGTGCTTGGAATGGAGATATAGAGGGACTTCAGAAGTCCTACACCGTAGAGGTTTGGTCGGCAGCTGATGGTGGCGTCAAGAGACTTTACAGTCAAAATTGGCTTGATAACAGCAACGGAGGAACGATGTTTCTTCCGCTGATTAAAGCGGATGGCGGCAGCATCCTCGTAAGCCAAAGAACATATGAGATGAGCAATGCGATTACGGCATTGCTCGCTGGCAGGCAGGCTTTAGCCGGGGACAATACTTCGGTATATGGCAAGAAAGGCGATGTTTTTTCGCTTGTAAGCAACTACGAGTCCTGGGGAGTTGCGCCGAGCGAGGGCAATGGCTACGAAGACTATTATGCGTCGGAGGGCAAGGAAATTTCCGAGACGGACTATAATACTCTATATCAGCAATTTGGCTATGGGCACAATTACCGGACATACTACTTCCATGATTTCTCAACCTCAGGTTACGGTTCTATTTCAGGGGAATCCCACGTCGATCCCAATCAAGTTGCGGAAGTCACCAAAGATACGCTCAAAAAGGTGGGAATCGAATAAAAACTGAAAGGAGCTTGGAAAACTGTTTCCAAGCTCCTTTCTTATAGTAGTTGCTCGAGCCCAACAAGCCTCGCGTTGCTTGTTTGAGCCGCTCTATTTTGACACGCTTTGGTAAATCCACTCTTGCTAAACAAGAAGTACTGTTTGATCGGCCGGCCCAGCAGCGCGCTGCGCCGCTCGAGTGTTTCAAGAACGTCGGTATCTACGGGCTCGTTTCTCCATTTGCACTCGCCAACGATGAGCTCCCCATCGGCGTCCTCAAGCACAACGTCAATCTCTTCTTGCCGGCGCGTGTTCGAGTTCGTGCCCCACCAAGAGCCGATTGCCTTGGGCAGCACATCCAGCTCGCTCTCAACAACCTGCAGCATCAACCACTGGCGGCATACTTCTTCAAATGCAGGACCCACAAAGGTGGACAAATCATGCTTGACGATACGCGCGGCCACAGCGGCTCCGAGCCCCTCCTCAATTGTTCCCGCGTACTGTGGAACAAACCGATACCAAAACCTAAACAGGTTATCGCAGATCCGATAGACTACCTGGCGTTTTGTTGCCTTTACAACAGGCGTGACGCGCTCAACGATTCGCAGTTCGATCAATGCGTCGAGCAGTCGCGCGACCTGTGGCGTTGCGAGGTGGGCAACATCGGCAATCTCTTTGGAGCGTACACAGCCGTTGGCAATGGCGGTTATGACGGCATTGTAGATAGCTGGGCTGCGGACCTCTTGCAGCAGATAGTTCTGGGGTTCGGCATACAAAAACGCATCTTGACGCAACAGCGCATGCTCAAGGTTCCATTGAGTGGAACGCGTGCCATCGAGCTGCGATAGATAGAGCGGCATCCCGCCAACAACGGAATACAGCTCGATGACCCTTTCGATGGGTGCATCGGGAAGCATGAGTGCCACGTCGAAGATGGTGAAGGGATCAATGCGCAGCTGCATGGTGCGGCGTCCATAAAGAGGGCTTTGGTGTCCTAGGACCTGGTGTTCCATAAAGCTCATGGACGATCCGCAGAGCACGAGGAACAGCTTGCTAGCGTCTTTATGTCGATCGATAAGCGTTTGCAGGCACGACGAGACGCCCGGATCGCTCTCGGCGAGGTAGGGATACTCGTCAATAATCAGAACGATTCGCTCTGTTTTGGCGTGTTCGAAGACGGATTCGAGTGCAACCTGGATAGAGGGGAACGCTGCTCCTGCGGCGCTATCGCCAAGTATCTCGCGGCTGAGCAGCGCGAGGTTTTCGCTTGCAACGGTTTGCTGTCCGGTAAAGAAGATCACATGGGGTTTGCGCTGTGTAAAGACGCGAAGCATGCTGGTTTTACCCACGCGACGCCTTCCGTAGACTACGGCAAACTGAAAGGAACCTTTTTGATAGGCGGTTTCCAGGGATTCAAGCTCTTCCCGACGTCCAACAAACATGATGCGCCTCGCTCATATATGTATTACTAATATATATATTACTAACACGTATATGAGTAACTTTCCACCCGTCAATCGGATGGCAAAGAAATGACAGCGTTTCTACTTAACGAGGCGCTTGAGTTTGGCATAGTCCTGAATCTGCTTTTTGCGCTTGGCGTTGAGGAGGTTGTTGAGGTCGAGCTTCTCAATGGTGCAGCGTTTGAGTAGCTCGGAGCTGTCAAAGCCGTTTGACTCAATGTCTTCATCCAGATCGTGCTTGAGCTTGGTCCATTTATTGAGCTGCGAGCGCACGTAGGCCGCGGGGCGTTCTATCTCGTTGGCGATGTCGCGTACGCTGGCGCCCGTTCCAAACGACTCACGTATCTTCGCCGTCTCCTTGCGCGTGCGCTCGTTTTTGGCATCGGTCTTGCATCGATCGCTGCAGTAGTGCCGTTTGACGCCACGATGCCCGGCAAGTGAGTAGGCGCGTCCGCACTGCTCGCAATAGCCAATTTTGACGGTGCTCAGCTTGCGCGAAAAATCAAACCAGAGCCACGAGAGATAGCTGTCAAAGGAGAGGAACCCTGTGGACTCGTTGCCCTGGAACACATCCACGTGCGCGCCCGAGAGATGCGAGATCACGAGCGCCTGCACCAAAGCGGTGAGTGCATCGCGGTCATCGTTGTCAAGTTCTTCGCGGCGCTCCTGGATATCTGCTTGAGGGTCGATTACATAGAAGCTCTCCTCGCTATTGCTGACCTTGAGTCGCGCTGAAATCTCCGAGCTGGAGTCTTCGTCCATGTAGAACATCGCCTGCAAAACACTGAAGTCATTAGCGGTGAGCTCGTGTTCAAAAGAGAGCACGTTGAGTGCAACGAGGGATTCTTCCTCGTCGATCATAAACATAAAGGCGTAGAAATATCCCGCATCGGATTCGATTTTGCGCACGATGGGCAGGCTTTTGAATGAGTCGGTATAATCTCCGCCCGCCCTCAGGATAGTGGTGTAGATCTTGAAGGATGACCCGTTTGCCGCGCAGGTTACCACTGATTTCTCGATTCTTTCCAATGCGGAGACCTTTGCGATGGTGCAGCTCCCGTTGAGGTATTCCTGGATGCGCATGGCAATAAGTGCTGCCATCGCGGCATTGGCCCAATCGCGTACGGATTCTATTGCGTGCTTGCCAAAAAGCGGCCCGGTCTGTTCGGCGTAATCAAGTACGTTAAAGAGGCTTGCGCGGAAGGGCTGCTCTTTAACGGCGGTGGGTTCGATGCATGATGCCAGCCTGATCAGATCGGCATGGCGCTCGCTGTGTGCGGGCCCTTCGTTGCTTTTGCTGCCGGCCAGCTCGGTGGGCATGTAGAGTTCAAAGACAAGCTGGGCCTCGCCAACGGGCCTATTGGGTTCGTTCTCTATGAGGTTGACTTTCTTAAACGGAATCGAACCTTCAACGGTGCGTGTTTGGGAGAACTCAAACATTGTTACCCCTGTCTCTAGCTGAAGGTTTAATAGCGTAGCACGTTTAGGAAAATTACCCGGTCAAAATCTCTATATCGGATAAACGGCCAATCGTATCTTGTGATCGTCAAGAAAAGGGGTAACGAGAAAGGACCCGATCATGCATTGCAAACAGTGTGGAGCAGAGATTAACGACGGCGCCAAGTTCTGCGGCGTGTGCGGAACGCCTACAGTCGCGGCTGCGGCCAGCACGGCGGGAGACGCGATTTACGTCGAGGCCCGGCCGATTGAGAGCCAGTCTGTCGAGGCTCAGTTTCAAGCGGCGGAGGATGCAGAGGCCGCTGCTTGCCTGCAAGATTCACTTCGCGAGTCCATCGGGTCCCTTACGCGAGCGTCAGTGATTTCGTTGCTCTATGTGCTCTTTTTCAATTACGTGCTGGGAGGGGGCTCACTGGGGCTCGACTATATGATTCTGCTGGGGCTGCTTCTGATTGGTCCCTGGAAGGTAATTATCTCGCTGTACCGCAGCGGTGTAAGGCTTCCCTTTGTCTATGGTGGCGGCATTATCGGTATCACGATTATGCTAATCGAACTTGTGGTTCTCGTGGGCCTTCCTGTCGTTGTTCTGATGCTTTTTTACTGGTTGGGCAGCGTGATTCACGGAGCGGTTCCGGTTGTTCCCGAATTAGCCCCGATGACGATGGTGGCACTTTGGCCTATCGTCTCGGTTGCCAACATCATCTTCAAGGCAATCAAGCTGCACATGGCTCGCGCCTAGCAAGTAGCCCGTCGCATGCCTTCCGCGTGGGGTCAGGCGAATTTGAAAGGTGAAAGAAAAGGTTTACAGTCGAGCAAATTGTCCTGGGCCTTTTCTGTTTGCAGGCTGTGGACTATCGTTTCGATATGCTGAAGTTCTAGGGGGGGGATATATGTACTGCGCAAGCTGCGGGGCAAAGATCAAAGACGGGGCGCGATACTGTTCCGCATGCGGAAAACCGTTGGATGTGGATGATGCGCCGGCGAATGCTCAGCAGCCGCTTCTTTCAGGTACACCAAAGGCGCCTGCTGATAGAAAAGCGACGAGCGATCCTGCTGCATCTCGCGCAGAGAGCGCTTCTCCGGCGCCCTCTGAGCATATGTCCTTTGCGGCCTTTATGATGCAGCGTCGGCAGATCGGCCGTTTTGCCGTGCCTACGTTTGTCGCCATTTTTGCAGCAATCATCTTTACCGCTAGTGTCGCCTACGCACTGGTCAAAGCTTACGAGGCCTTTGTGCTGCCTCAGCTGCAGCAGCAGGAACAGCCGGCTGCAGTCGAGAATAAGTCGTCTCAAAAGAAGGTCGCGGCAGCTAACAAGAAAGCGCACAAGGCCTACGAGGGCGTGGTTGCGCGTTACGAGGACTTTGTGAGCTATTGCGAGCAGAAGGGAGCTGGTACTGCCAACTACGACGACTGGGCTCTGGGGCGCGGCGATGATTCTGGGCTGGGGCAGATATTCGTTTATGACAGCCAGAATGCTCCCGGCTTTTTAAACTACTACTATGCTTTCGATGATTTGAACGGCGACGGAATTGACGAGTTGTTTATTGGGTCTGTCGATGCGCAGAACGATATTTCGGCGATTGTAGGTGCCTACTGCTTTGTTGATGGAAAGGCCGTTTCGGTTATGCCTTCGTCAGAGATGGTAGAAGGCTCCAGCAATATGACGAATCAGTATGACGGTTTTATTGCTCAGGGTGAGAGCCAAGTCATTACTGTCTGTAAGGACGGCATCGTTAAATTTACTTGTAGTCAGGATTGTAACCAGGCAGACTTCTATATTTCGCTTACTGCAAAGGGTCCTGAGGTCGTAGACGCGGTGCAAATTCAAAATAAGGAATTCGATAGACAGAATGGCGCCTACTTGGTGAGGACCGTCGAGGATGGTGGCAAACCACAGGAGACGATGGTCCAGGGGCGTGAAGAAGCGTGCAAAATTCTTGACGAGATTGCCGGGGAGCATCCGGAGGCCGACATTGAAAAGCCGTCTGCAAGCAGCGATATGTGGAAGGCATTCAAAGGAGCGGAGCCTTCGGAGAGCTCTTTGAAGGACGGCTCTGGCGCTGCAGACGATCGAACTGGCGCATCTCAAGCACCATCTGAAGCGGCATCCGATAGCGGCGACGATGGGGAGGCCGCTGCGGGCGACGATGGCGTGATCGCCGACATGGATGCGTTCATTGCAAACGCCAAGCGCGAGTTGATTGTGACAGATGACGCCTCTATTACGTACAAGGTCGCTGATAGGCCAAGCTATTGGGAGGGGGCGGCAACGTACGTTTGGTACGTCGAGTTTTATAAAGACGGAAAGGTCGTAGCGTCTGCGGAATGCGGCTCTGAAGGGTATCCGTGCCGGTCGATTATGGCCTATCACGAGAGCTAGTAACTTTAGCCGAGACATGTTGGCATTACGGCGTGCGCGGCTCCTATACCTTTCCCCTTGTTCCATCCGACGAGTTTAGTTACAGCTAAAACGGCCGTTACGAAGAGCTGACCGAGAGGCCGAAGACACTCGCCCGCTAAGCGGGTGTGCCCCAAAAGGGTATCTGGGGTTCGAACCCTCCCGGTTCTTCGTCAGTTGACCAAAGGTGCGACATTATTACCGCTCGCCGGCGGGTGACTAAATGCGATGACTTGAGGGCTATAATTAACCGAGCTAAGTTGGGGGATAGATTGAGACGCACGGGCTTTCGATGCGCCTGTCGGCTCGGCATTTCGCAATTCATTAGACACGCGGAGCGCGTGGTTTGGGATTAACGAAAAGAATCAGCATGTCTCTGTTCCATAGCGATAACGAAAAGGAAGAAAAGCACAGCGGAATACTCGGTGCCTTTTCTGTCGACAATATCAAATGGGAGCCTGGCAACAACGAAGATGCCTCGCTTGTCTCATTCCGCTATCCCTACGAGGATTTCCCCAACGGGTCCTATCTTCAGGTTGCGCAATCGCAGATTGCCGTTTTTACCAACAATATGGGGGCGGGCAGTTCTACTGACGCTACGGGTGCCGGCGATTCTCAGGTAAGCGTGTTTGTCGGTCCGTGCAAGATCAAGCTCGACACGGGAGACAGCCGATTCGCCCCGTTCCGCAATGCCGCTCATTCGCTTACCGGCGGTAGCTCGGCGTTTCATTCCGTTGTGTACTTTATCAATACCAACTACATGAACGAGCTACGCTGGGGCACGACCGAGCCCATCATCGTTCAAGACCCTGAGGAAGACGTCAACGTTCACGTTCGCGCCTTCGGTTTGTTTGGCGTGCATATCGAACAGAACGATTTGAGTCTGGTTCCCATTCAGGCGAGGAAGTTCCTTGTTAAGGTCGTGGGCACGCGAGATCGCTATACACGAGAAGAACTTACCTCCTTTATGCGGGCAAAAATCCTTGAGTATGTTCCCGACTTGCTTGCTAAGGCGATTGTTGACCAGGAGGTTTCCGTTCTTAAAATTGCGACGCATCTGAGCGACTTCTCGTCTCAGATGCAGGTCAAGCTCGTTAACTATTTCGATGAGTTTGGTCTCACACTCGATAACTTCTCGTTCAACAGCATCAAGCCCTTCGAAGAGGATCTTGCCGCCATCAACGAGATGAAGATCCAGCGTAAGCGGAGCATTCTCGAGGCACAGGGTAACGCTGCCCAGATGGACATCGAGTCCGAGGCACTTGCCAGGAAGCGTGCGCGCGAAGGCTACAACTATCAGCAGGAGCGCGGCATGGACGTAATGGAGAGTGCTGCGGGCAATGAGGGGAGTGCCGCATCGGGCCTCATGGGAGCCGGCATGGGACTCGGCATGGGCGTTGGCATGGGCGGTGCATTTGGAGCTGGCTTCTCCAACTTGGCCAACCAGACCATGGGCGCTGTTGCTCCCATGGTTGGAACGGCTTCCGCGTCCGCAGGTATGCAAAACGGTCTCGTGTGTCCCGGTTGCGGAAACGTTAATCCGATGGGTGCTAAGTTCTGCCTGGAATGCGGACAAAAGCTCGAGCAGGGTGTTGCGTGTTTGGCGTGTGGGCATCTTAACCCGGTCGGTGCCAAGTTCTGCCTTGAGTGCGGGAACCGGTTGACCTCGCCAAGGTGCCCGAGCTGCGGAGCCGAGTTGCCGGAAGGGACCAAATTCTGCCCCGATTGTGGAACTAAGATCCAATAAGGAGAAACAAAGATGAACGGTTCTGTTAAACGTGTCATTTTGGGCGAGGCAATCGTCTTGGTGGCGTGGCTTGTAATCATATTTGTCTGCAAAAACGCGCTGATGAACCCTATCGTCTTTGCTATGTCGCTTGGTTTTGGGGTTTTGGCTTTTGCGGTGGCTTCGATTTCGGCTACCATGTCCGATAAGCAGTCCACGGTCAAAAGCACGACCGAAATCTATTATTTGCCGATTGCATCCAGCTGTGCCTATTTTGTTGTTGCCCTTCTTGCCAATACGTACTTTGCGTTTGTGGCGTATGGGTGGGGCGGCAGCACGATCCCGGTTGTCGCAAACGTTGTTCTTCTCGTTGTGCTTGTCCTTGTGCAGATGGGTCTTGGCTCCTATGCCCGCCGGGCAGACCAAAAGGTTGCCGCCGCCCTCGCAAAGACGGTTCAAACGGCACAGTTCGGATCATATGTGGGGCAGCTTCTTGCCGTAGCGGAGGACGCTCAGGTTAAAGCCGAACTCAAAGGGCTCAAGGATGACATCTCCTTTAGTTCCAACATGTCGCACCCCCATGTTCAAGAGATCGAGCGACAGTTCTCCGCCGCGCTTGAGGCGGTCTCGAATTCCATGAGTGCCGATGAGCCGGCAGATGTTACGGTTGGCCTTGTCCATGATGCGCGCAATATCTGGAAAAAGCGCAATGCGGCGCTGACCGCTGTCAAATAAGGGCTCGCGCTGCTTTTTACCAGGGCACTTTGATGGTTGAAGTGGGGGAAGCTATTGGAAATCAACGGAATAACTTGCGAGGGCTGCGGCAGCACCGATGTCGAGTTTGACCCCGCAACTCGAAAGGTTCATTGCAACCAGTGCGGTCGCGAGATGTACTATTCGCGGGCGCGTCTGGGGGCCACGGGCAAAATCGCGTTTGCCAAGGACAATGCCATCAAGTTTTTTAAGGGCGGCAACTTCCCGGAGGCCCGCAAATTTGCCGCGGACGTGCTCAATATGATGCAAGACAACGCGGCGGCACAGTTTATGGTTGCGTACTGCGATGAGTTTTGCGAAGGTCTTTCGGGTTCGATGACGGTTTTCTTTAAAAGGGCCGAAGATATCCCTCTCGAATATGATGAGGCGCGTGACTTGATCGACTTGTTTGAGTCGACGCTCTACAACATGCGTGACTTTGAGGTTCAGATGGTATCGCTCGTGGTCGCCAATATGCAGAGCATGGAGGATCGGTCTCGACTTGAGAACTTTATCGATGCTGTGTGCCCGTTCTGCATAGCGCGGTATGCTTCGGAAGACTTTATGACTGCAGAGCGGGAGAGTTTCTATCAAGATATTGCCGCCAACTGCAATACACCCAAAACGTGTCTTGCACTACTCAAGGGCATTAGAGAGAACCCCGGGTCCCCCTATAAAACTGGTTCGTTTGCGTTACGAAGAAGGACTTCGTACTTTTTCGAACACTATGTGGAGCCCGTCGGTCGCATCGTCAATTCGATGAAGGCAAGCCAATACAAACAGAAGTTTCTTGTGGCCTATCAGCAGGTGTCCGAGCAATACCGAAGCATGGCCTCTCAATAAAGCAGATGGCGGGCGCTTACTCGCTTAAAGCTATTGGATGATCTAAACAGTGCAAACTGAAAGGTGGTACAGATGAGTGATTCGGGAGTAGATACTGTCCTTATCGAGCGCAGGATCGCCGCTATTGGAACAAAAGTTGACCAGATGACCACGAAGGTCGATAAGGTCGAATCGCAAATGGAGGAAGTGCGGAAGGACCTTAAAAAGCTCCGAAAGGACTTTCTCGAGATGATGCTCGAGCAGCGTCGTACCGCCGCACTTGAGCAGGCGACTACGGAGCTCGTGAGCGTCCGGCAGGAGATGGACAAAAAGTTCGGCAACTACTCAGTGGTTCGAAACACCATGGTCGGTATTCTCCAGGCAACCGATGCGGCGCTCGTGCGCAAGGCGACGATTTCGACGGTCTCCGAGGAGTTAATGATCTCTACCCCGGACTACTGGCTGGCACCTGTCCTGGTTGCCCTTGCGGCATGGATCAACAACAACCGAGATCTTGCAGAGCGCGCAATACGCGAGGCTGTCAAACGTGACAACGAGCACACGTCGCTTGCGATGGCTCTGATCTGCAGACGTAATAACCGCACGGCTACGTGCTACGAATGGTTAGCGCGCTACTTCTCGACGCAAAACGCCGCCCGCATCGATGCCGATGCGATGGTCTACATCGATGCCTATATCAACGGCATCTTTGGAACCGACGAAAAGCACCTGTGCGACGACTATATGGCGGGCTGGATCGAGCAGATCAGAAATCAGAGCCCTGAGTTCGAGAATGAGCAGTCAGAGTCATGGGCGGAGTACTTTACCGGCTACGAGGAGGATATGAGTTCGAGATATCCGGCGCTCAAGGTGGTGGTCAAGGAGTTTGACTACATCAATAAGTATCTCGGAAAAGTCGAGGCAATCGAGAGCATCTCCAATGACTTCGCCGACCTCAAGGCTTCTGATGTTGACGAGAGGACGCTTGCCGAGCAGGTTGACAGGCATTTGATGGAGCTCGTTAACTCCGATGACTCCAAGGAGCGAAATTTGCGCCGCCAGGAGGAGTATCTTCTTGCGGTCAAGGCATTTGGCGGAGACGTGGAGCGCGCCCGAGAGCTCGTCAATCGTCGCCGCGATGAGAAGCGTCAGCAGACGATGAACATCATCGACCAGATGACACGCTCGATGCGCGACCAGAGTGCGTCTGTGGATGTGCATAAGAAGAAGACCGCGATTCAGTTTTTGGGTTCCTATATCAACGGTGGTTTCAACCGGTATCGCAAGAGCGACATCCCCGAATTTCCGCAGGCGATCACCCTTGACTTCGACGGATGGACAAGCAGGGCGGTTACCGGCGATGAGGGTAATGCGCTGCGCGGCGATTATGTTCGCTATGTCGGTGAAGAGAAGAAAAAGGAGCTCGCTGAGCTTGATGTCAAGGTTGCGAAGGGCAACAAGAGCCACAAGATAGCGGCCGTTGTCCTCGCTGTTTTGGGAGTAGCTTTCTTTGCGTTTGTAAACCAGGTTATTGGCATTCTGCTTCTTGCGGGGGCTGGCTATTGTCTAGTAAAGACGAGCCTCTCGGGCAAGCAGCGCGCTACGGAGGCAGAAGAGATTGAGGCCAAATACTCCAAACGCATCCAGGAAGGCTGTTCCGAGATCGATCTGGCGCTTAATCAGTGGAAGAGCGCGAAGGAAGCTGCGGCCGAGCGCAGCGACCTGCTTAAGCTTGAAAAGGTTGCCTAGCCGGTAGGATTTGTCTCGATAATCCATGAATGGAGTGAAAAAGATGGCTGATGAAGTGACTGATTTCGACCATAACGATGCTGCAATGCAGGACCTCGATGCATTGAGCGAGCTCGATAGTCTGTTTGAAGAGGACGAGCGACTGAAGCAAGCTGAGAACAATGTTTTGACCCAAAATCTCACGGGCTTCGCAAACTGCTTTCCCGATTGGGATTTGCATCCGCCGGTAGCGTAGAAAAGCGCTTGAAGCACAAGCTACGATCATTTGGAAACATCGATGTTTCTGCGGGCTAGAAGCCATGGGGCTTTTGGCCCGCTGGCTTTCATATGCCGGTCGGCGGCATAGGGCATCAATCGTATTCTAGATTCTTGGATGCCAGGCCGACTCGCTTCGGATCGGGCGCTACACCACCTTTCTCGACACTACCAATCTGACAGGGCCTCGTCCGTTCTCGGTCGGGGCCCTTTTGCGTGGCCTTTCATATTTGCTATACTGCTAGCAGGTAGAGAGGAGCCGCTATGGGTACAGCAACGGTGCAGCTCAACACGCGAATCGATCCTATGCTCAAGGCTGGTGGCGACGCGGTCCTAACTCGCAATGGATTGGGAGCGAGCGATGCTATTCGTGCGCTTTGGGTCTATCTTGTCGAGCATCAAACGTTGCCGGGATTTATGGTGGCGGATAAGCGCGAGGCACCCCGTGCGGAGAGCCTGGCCGAGCAGGGGGTGTGGCCTAGCTTTTTCCTCGTTGGGGCTAAGCGCTTCGGATTTTGCACCGGCCGAATCTTCGGCAGACAACTGGGATGCCGTACGAGATGATATGTATGACGCGATGATTGCCGACATCGAGGCGAATTGCCGATGATTGAGGCAAAGCATCTCTTGGTAGATACGAACGTTTGGCTCGATTATTACCTGCAAGAAGGGGCGTTCGACGAAGCGAAAAGATTGGTTGAACTGGCCGAGGCGGGAAAGATCGACCTTCTGTATGCGCCAACGACGGCAAAGGATGTGTTCTATATTTTGCCTCGTCGTCTGTCCCGGCGGAATGTGAATGGGATTAACGTGTCGTTTGTCTCGGCGTCGTGGGCCTGCATTGAGCACATGATGCAGGTGGCAACCGCCTCTCCGCTTTCGTTGGCAGAGTGCGAGATGGCGCGCATGCTTGGCAGGCGCATGCCGGATCTTGAAGACAACCTCATCATCGCTTCGGGCGAGACTGCAGATGTTGACTACGTGGTCACGAGCGACCGGCGCATGCTGGAGGCGATGCCCGAAGTTTGCCTGACGCCTGCCCGTGCACTCGATATGATTGGGATCCTCGACTAACCTTGCCTGCCTCGTTTCGCTATCATATGGGGCATTGTGAACCTCATGCAACTTTGGAGGACAGTATGGCGGATAACGCCGAGATGCTATTCTCGCCTGAGCTGGTGTTTTTTGATTGGGAGTGCGCGACGCCGGGCGAGGTGTTTGCGCGCCTCGAGGGTGAGCTCGCTCCGCGCGGCTACATTGCCGAGGGTTGGCTCAACGCCGTTCGCACGCGCGAGGACGCCTATCCCACGGGTCTCGCTATGCCGGCGGCAAACATCGCCATTCCGCATACCGATCCGGGATTTGTGGCCAAGCCCTATATCGCGGTGGTAAAGCCCGCTGCACCTGTGACGTTCAACGCGATGGCGGGCATGGGCGCCCCGGTGCCGGCGCAGATCATCATCAACCTGGGCATTGCCGAGCCGGGCGGCCAGGTCGAGGCCCTGCAAGCGCTCATGAATATCTTTATGGATGCCGATGCTGCAGCCGATGTGCTCGGTCAGACCACGCCGCAGGGCATGGTCGACGCCATCCGTCGCCACTTTTAAGGTGGAGCTAAGCCGGTACTTGGGGACTGTCCCTAACCGCCGGCAGAAAAGGAACGTCCCTAACTGCCGGGTCTGTCCCCTTTGCACCAAAATGGTGCAGATTAACCTGTCCCCCATGCACCAAGTGTGCCGCGGGGGCTGCGTTGTGACACAATGGCGTTTGTTCGATTCGTGATGCGAAAGGCCAAACATGGCAAACAAGAAAAAGAACCCCGAGGTCGCGCCGGCGTCCGAGCAACGGTCCCGCGCCGCCTCCAGCTCTCGCAAGAGGCAGCGCAAGACCTATGTGTCCAAGACCGTCAAGATTGTCCTGGTGGTCATCGGCGTGCTGGCGATGCTGCTCTCCGTCTCGGCCATGGCGTGCTCCGGCCTGATGTCGCAGACCGAGGGCACTAGTACAGGCTACAAGCTCACCGGCGGTGTGGCTGCCACTATCAACGGCACCAACCTCACCGAGGACACCGTGACCAAGCAGATCATGAGCA
>OBIA01000759.1_pt1 | contig 19279 bp, 17 predicted proteins | sample 1519911 | NCBI WGS metagenome assembly OBIA01 (sample SAMN04209236, study PRJEB22552) | human gut metagenome | biome: gut; material: feces | host: Homo sapiens | place: USA: Oklahoma | reverse complement strand
GCAGATTTTCATGCGAGCATGAAATCTGCCCCCAAACGGTACGAGTGAACTGTAATATAAAAATAGGTTGCATCTGCCAAAAAAGTTTAGTACACTGTAGATTGATAAGTTGCGACATATTTTGACAGGAGGATAAAAGCACATGGCACAGGTCAGTATTGTAATGGGCAGTGATTCCGATATGCCTGTAATGGCAAAAGCAGCTGAGATTTTGGACAAATTCGGTATTTCCTATGAAATGCGGATTATTTCTGCACATCGGATGCCCGATACTTTTTTTGAATATGCACAGACCGCGGAGGAGCGGGGCGTAAAGGTGATTATCGCCGGCGCCGGTATGGCAGCTCATCTGCCGGGTATGTGCGCTGCATTGTTTCCGATGCCGGTGATCGGTATCCCGATGCACACGACGTCTCTGGGAGGCAGGGATTCCCTGTATTCCATCGTTCAGATGCCCTCCGGTATCCCGGTGGCGACCGTTGCGATCAACGGCGGTGCAAACGCAGGTATTCTGGCGGCGAAGATTTTAGCGGTTTCCGATCCGGAGCTTCTTGCAAAGCTCAAGGATTACAGCGCAGAGATGAAAGACGGCGTACTGAAAAAGGATGCAAAGCTGCAGGAATGCGGCTATCACAACTACACAAAATAAACAGGTGCACAGGCACGGTATGGAGGATCAGATGGATTACAAGAGTTCTGGAGTGGATATTGAAGCCGGATACAAATCGGTGGAACTGATGAAACAGTATGTAAAGACGACAATGCGCCCGGAAGTGCTTGGCGGACTGGGTGGTTTTTCCGGTGCATTTTCCCTGGAAAAGATCAAGGATATGGAAAAGCCTACCCTGGTATCCGGTACAGATGGTGTCGGAACCAAGATCAAGCTCGCCTTTCTTATGGACAAGCATGATACCATCGGTATCGACTGCGTTGCCATGTGCGTAAACGATATCGCGTGCGCAGGCGGCGAACCGCTCTTTTTCCTGGACTATATCGCATGCGGCAAAAATATTCCAGAGAAGATCGCAGAGATCGTAAAAGGTGTATCCGCAGGCTGTGTACAGTCGGAAGCTGCCCTGATCGGCGGCGAGACAGCAGAGCATCCCGGACTGATGCCGGAGGATGAGTACGATCTGGCTGGTTTTGCAGTCGGTGTAGTGGATGAAAAAGACCTGATTACCGGTGAAAACTTAAAGCCCGGTGACGTGCTGATCGGCATGGCAAGCTCCGGCGTGCATTCCAACGGCTTCTCTCTGGTTCGTAAGGTATTCGACATGACCGTTGAAAGCTTAAACACCTATTATGATGAGCTGGGCGCAACCCTGGGCGAGACCCTGCTGGCTCCGACACGCATCTATGTTAAGGCGTTAAAGGCAGTCAAAGAAGCCGGCGTAACCGTAAAGGCATGCAGCCATATCACCGGCGGCGGCTTTTATGAAAACGTGCCCCGTATGTTAAAAGAGGGTACCCATGCGGTGATCAACAAAAACAGCTATCCCGTTCCTCCGATTTTTACCCTGATGGCGAAAAAGGGCAATATCGAAGAGCATATGATGTATAACACTTATAACATGGGCCTGGGTATGATCGTCGCAGTAGATCCCGCCGATGTGGATAAGACGATGGAAGCAATGAAAGCTGCAGGCGATACCCCTTATGTGGTAGGCACCATCGAAGCAGGCGAAAAGGGAGTGACCTTATGTTAAGGCTTCTGGTCTGTGTCTCCGGCGGAGGTACGAACCTGCAGGCGATTTTCGATGCGATTGACGCGGAAAAAATCCGCAATGCCGAAATCGCAGCGGTGATCAGCAACAACCCGGGCGCATATGCGCTGGAACGCGCGCGGCAGCATAATGTGGAAGCAATCTGTCTTTCTCCGAAATCTTTCGAGAGCAGAGAGGCATTCAATCATGCCCTGACCGAAAAGGTAAAGGAAATCGCGCCGGATCTGATCGTGCTGGCAGGATTTTTAGTCGCTGTTCCGGCAGAGATGATCGAAGCGTTCCCAAACCAGATTATCAATATCCATCCGTCGCTGATCCCTGCGTTTTGCGGCGTTGGCTTTTACGGTCTGCATGTCCATGAGGGTGTGCTTGCGCGCGGTGCAAAAGTGACCGGCGCGACGGTGCATTTTGTGGACAGCGGAATGGATACCGGTCCGATTATCTTACAGAAGGCGGTTGAAGTGCAGCAGGGCGATACACCTAAGAGTCTGCAGCAGCGGGTCATGGAGAAAGCGGAATGGAAAATTTTGCCCCAGGCCATCGACCTGATTGCCCAGGGCAGAGTAACCGTTGTGGATGGAAAGACGATTATCGCATCGTGATGCAAAATTGCATCGCATAACAGCGAAAGCGCCTGAAAATATGGAGGTTCATATGAAAATTCTGATTGTGGGAAGCGGCGGCAGAGAGCATGCGATCGCTGCAAGCGTGGCAAAGAGCCCGAAAGCAGAGAAGATTTACTGTGCGCCCGGCAACGCCGGAATTGCGCAGCTGGCAGAGTGCGTTCCGATCGGCGCGATGGAATTTGACCGTCTGACCGAGTTCGCAAAGGAAAAAGAGATCGACCTCGTTATCGTCGGCATGGATGATCCGCTTGTCGGGGGCCTGGTAGACCAGCTGGAAGCAGCCGGGATCCGTGCATTCGGTCCTCGCAAAAATGCGGCGATTCTGGAAGGCAGCAAGGCATTTTCCAAGGAACTGATGAAAAAATACAACATTCCGACGGCTGCCTATGAAGTGTTCGACAAGGCAGAGGATGCGCTGGAATATCTGCATACCAAAGCGAAATTCCCGATCGTTTTAAAGGCGGATGGCCTTGCACTTGGAAAAGGTGTTTTAATCTGCAGCACGTTGGAAGAAGCGGAAGACGGCGTATGCACGATTATGACAGATAAGAAATTCGGCACAGCCGGCAACAAGATGGTCATCGAAGAGTTCATGACCGGACGCGAGGTTTCCGTGCTGTCCTTTACAGATGGCAAGACCATCCAGATCATGTCCTCCGCCCAGGATCACAAGCGCGCAAAGGACGGCGATCAGGGCTTGAACACCGGCGGCATGGGCAATTTTTCTCCGTCTCCGTTCTATACAAAAGAGGTTGATGCGTTCTGTAAAAAATATATCTATCAGGCTACCGTCGATGCAATGTCTGCGGAAGGACGCACCTTTCAGGGTGTAATTTTCTTCGGCCTGATGCTGACACCTGACGGCCCGAAAGTGCTGGAATATAATGTCCGCTTCGGTGATCCGGAAGCGCAGGTTGTGCTGCCGCGTATGAAAAACGACATTCTGGACGTTTGCGAGGCATGTATCGACGGTACGCTCGATCAGCTCAAGTTGGAGTTTGAAGACAATGCGACAGTTTGTGTTGTGCTGGCATCGGACGGTTATCCGTTAAAATACGACAAGGGACTCCCGATTTCCGGCCTGGAAGCCTTTGACGGAAAAGACGATGTGTTCTGTTTCCATGCAGGAACCAGGTTTGCAGAAGACGGAAAGACGATCCTGACCAACGGTGGACGTGTGCTGGGTATCACAGCGAAGGCGCCTACCTTAAAGGAAGCGCGCGCAAAAGCGTATGCAGCGACCGAATGGGTCAATTTTGCCAACAAATATATGAGACACGATATCGGTAAAGCGATCGACGAAGCATAATATACCGATAGAGCACTGGCGACAGGCGAAATCGGAAGCCTGGCTGAGGAGTTTGGAAAAGAGAAAAGGTCCGCAGAGACCTTTGCGGATCGGAATCAGAAAGGTACGTAAATTAGAATGATGAAATGGACGACCAAGTTCAGCACTGTGCTGGGATGTGCACTTGCTGCGGTATTTTTATTTACATCCACAATGGAAGTCGGCGCTGTGCCGCTGACCTCTTCCCCGAGCGGAACGACAACGACCACAACAACCGACACCAATGCTGCAGAGGACGGAAATGCTGATGCAGCCGCAGAGGATAACGCAGCAGAGGATAACGCAGCAGGGACAGCTGCTGCAGGAACCGTTACCAGCGCAACCGTAACCTCTTCCAGCGTTAATATCAGAAGCGAAGCTTCCACCAGCGCAAGCGTTGCAGGTAAGGCAACCAGCGGACAGGAGCTGACCGTTACCGGCGAGACACAGGGCAGCGACGGCAAGACCTGGTATGCAGTAACATTTGATAATGTAAGCGGATATATCCGTTCCGATCTGGTAGAGGCACATGTGTCGGAGGCGACAGCAGAGCCGGCTGTTGACGAAACTCAGGAGACGGAGGAACCGGAGGAGGAGCCGATCGTAGACAACTCCGCAGATTATTCCGTCGCCTTTGAGGATGACGGAAGCGGCAGCAGTGCATGGTATCTGCATGATAATACTATGGGAACCAGATATCAGGTCAGTGACCTGCTGAATGCAGAGGAGACCAACAAAAATAACCAGGCGACCATCGATCAGACCGCAAAGAGCATGCGCTTTGTCGTTATTCTGATGGCGTTTGTAATCGTAGTTCTGATTATCGTTGTAACAATCCTGATCATCAAAGTCAGAAGCACGTATGAAGACTATGACGATTATGATGATGACGACGAAGATGACGAAGACGACGATGAGGATGAGGACGAGGAAGAGGAAGAAGAACGTCCGCGCCGCTTCGGCCGCAAAAAGCCTGCCCGTTATGTAGAAGAGGATGACGATGACGACGAGGACGAAGACGATGACGAGGATGAGGACGAGGAAGAGGAAGAAGAGCGTCCGCGCCGCCGTCCGGCAAAGAAGGCTCCGGTAAAGAAGCCTGTCCGTCGCTCCAGAGTCGACGAATATGAAGACGAGGATGACGAGGATGAGGACGAGGAAGAGGAAGAAGAACGTCCGCGCCGCAAAAAGGGCAAATCCAAAGACTGGCAGTCCAGAAATTTCCTGGATGATGACGATCTTGAATTTGAATTCCTTGACCTGAAATAAGTATTCCAAAAAGCAAGCATTCAGAAAACAATAGAAGCACGTTCTGCGAACATTCTATTGCCGTGAATCCATAAAAAACATCCGGCTTTTGCTGCAAACTGCCCGCTGTCTGGCGGGAGCACAGGAAACAGCAGTGCCGGGTGTTTTGTTTTATTCATGACAATAGCATGCTCGCAGCGCGTGCATGCTATTGTTGACTATTTTCAGAATTCTTGTTATAGTGTTTCTATAACACTTTAAAGATGAAATGGATGGGAGATCAGCATGATTCTGGAAGTAGATTTTAACAGCGAAGAAGCGTTATATATACAGCTGCGCAATCAGATCATTGTCGGGATTGCGACAAACAGGCTCAAGGAGGGAGAGTCCCTCCCGAGCGTGCGGCAGCTTGCAGAATCCATTGGGATTAACATGCATACAGTGAATAAGGCATATACCGTGCTCAAGCAAGAGGGCTTCGTCAAGGTGGACAGACGCCGCGGCGCAGTGATTGCGATTGATGCGGATCGAATCAGTGATCTGGAGCAGATGCGGGAGTCGCTGCGGGTCATTCTGGCGCGGGCAAGTTGTCGGAATATTTCCCGCGAGGAAGTACATGCTTTGATAGATGAGATTTATGAAGAGTATGGAGGACTATAACAGATGCAGTCACAGTTTACGGATAAGGCAAAAACTGCCCTGCTTTTGGCAGGGCGGGCGGCAAAAAGCCTGCATCAGAATTATGTTGGAACAGAGCATATCCTGCTGGGCCTGATCAAAGAAGGAACCGGTGTGGCATCAAGGGTTCTGACGGAAAACGGGGCAAAAGAAGAGGCGATCCGGGAAATGATTCAGGATCTGTTGGCTCCGGAGACGCCCAATCCGGTCATAGAGCGGGACGGTTATTCCCCCCGGGCAGAGGAAGTTCTGGAGGAAAGCCACAGACAGGCGGAAAAGGCAGGCAGCGTGCTGACCGGAACGGAACACATTTTGTTAGCGCTTTTAGGAGATGGGGATAATGTTGCAGTGCGGGTGCTGCAGACGCTGTCGCTGCCGCTGCAGAAAATCATGCGGGATACGCTCCTGGCAGCAGGACTGGACCCTACGGCGTACCGCGAAGAGCTGGGACGCAGGCAAAAAAAGAGCCAGACCGGGACGCTGGAGCTTTACAGCCGGGATCTGACGAAGCTGGCTGCACAGGGAAAGCTCGATCCGGTTGTCGGGCGCGATCAGGAGATTGGGCGCGTGATTCAGATTTTAAGCCGCAGGACGAAGAACAATCCGTGTCTGGTAGGAGAACCCGGTGTCGGCAAAACGGCGATCGTCGAGGGACTTGCGCTTCGGATTACGGAGGGCAGCGTGCCGGATACGGTAAAGGATAAACGGGTTCTGATGCTGGATCTGTCCGGGATGATCGCTGGAAGCAAATACCGCGGCGAATTTGAGGAGCGAATTCGTAAGGTCATCCGTGAGGTGACAGACGACGGAAATATTTTACTGTTTTTGGATGAGCTGCATACACTGATCGGTGCAGGCGGCGCAGAGGGGGCGATTGACGCTTCCAACATTTTAAAGCCGTCCCTTGCGCGTGGCGAGATTCAGCTGATCGGCGCGACAACGCTGGAAGAATACCGCAAATATATCGAAAAAGATGCTGCCCTGGAACGCCGTTTTCAGCCGGTTACGGTCGAAGAGCCAACGGAAAAAGAGGCGATCGGCATTTTACAGGGAATCGTTTCCAGATATGAAGAGCATCATAAAGTAAAGATTCTGCCGGAAGCCCTCGAGGCCGCAGTACATCTTTCCAATCGCTATATCAACGACCGGAAGCTCCCGGATAAGGCGATCGACGTGATGGACGAGGCGGCTGCTGCGGTGCGCCTGCAGCGGATGCAGACGACTGACGAGGCAACAGACCAGGCAAAGGAAATCAAAACGCTGGATGAAAAGCTGGAGCAGGCAATCCGCGATCAGGATTTGGAGGAGGCCTCAAGACTAAAGCAAAAGCTAAAGGAGGCGCTCACCCGTTACGAAAAGCACCAGAAACGACAGGAAAAGAGCCGCAAAAAGGGGCAACCGGAGGTGACAGCAGAGGATATCGCAAAGGTCATTTCCACTTGGACAAAGGTTCCGGTGAGCCGCCTGACCGAAAAAGAGAGCGAACGGTTGTTAAAGCTGGAATCTATTCTGCACAAGCGCGTGATCGGACAGGAAGAAGCCGTATCGAGCGTTGCGCGGGCGATGCGCCGCGGCAGAGTCGGACTGCAGGATCCGAGACGACCGATCGGTTCGTTTTTGTTCCTCGGTCCCACAGGTGTCGGAAAGACGGAGCTTTCCAAGGCGCTGGCAGAAGCGATGTTTGGTTCAGAAAACGCGCTGATCCGCGTGGACATGTCGGAATATATGGAAGGGCACTCTGTTTCGAAAATGATCGGCTCGCCTCCGGGTTATGTCGGCTTTGACGAGGGCGGACAGCTTTCTGAAAAGGTTCGCAGAAATCCGTATTCGGTGGTTTTATTCGACGAAATCGAGAAAGCGCACCCGGATGTTTTCAATATTTTGCTACAGGTGCTGGACGATGGGCATATCACGGATTCCAGAGGCAGGAAGGTCAGCTTCAAAAATACCGTCATCATCATGACGTCCAACGCCGGTGCACAGCGGATTGTGGAGCCAAAAAATCTCGGCTTTGCGGCAAAAGAAGATGCGCAAAAGACTTACGAAAAGATGAAAGCCGGCGTGATGGAAGAGGTAAAACGCCTGTTCAAACCGGAATTTTTAAACCGGATAGATGAAACGATCGTATTCCATCAGCTGACAAAAGACGATATGAAGCGAATTATCAATCTGCTGGCGCAGAGCCTGATTACGCGCTGCCGGACGCAGCTGGATATCAGCCTGACACTGACACCATCTCTGAAAGAGCATATCGTAGAAAAATACAGCAACCTGAAAATGGGTGCAAGACCGTTAAAGAGAGCAATTCAGACGCTGATCGAGGACGCACTTGCGGAAGAAATTCTGTCGGGACGGGTAAAATCCGGCGATCATGTGAGTGCAGGCTTCCGCGAGAATAAAGTTGTTTTCAGCGTCAAAAACAAATAAACAGCAAACCGCCGCAAAGGCGGACAGGAGGACAAAAGAATGGCAGCAGTAGCAGAACTCATCAGAACAGAAGCAGACGGAAAGATCAGCTTCGGCAATCATCTTCTGCAGGAAAAGAGCAAGAAGGAGGGCTTTGAGGCCGGCGGCGATGAGTACAAGGTAAAGACTTTTAAAGAGATTACCAAGCTGGAAAGAAACGGCATGTTTGTCTATGAATCCGTGCCCGGCACGAGCGTAGAACATTTTACGGAGAGCGAAAATGGCGTCAGCTTCACGGTAGAGGGCACAGAGGACGCGCAGATCACACTCGGTCTGGAGGAAGATACGGAATATGATGTGAAAATCAACGGTGAGGATGCGGGCAGAATGCGCACGAACCTTGGCGGAAAGCTGAATGTGAGCGTGGAGCTTGCTGGAATCGGAGAAGTAAAGGTAGAAATTTCAAAATAAATGGCAACAAAAATAAAAACCAGATTTTTCTGTCAGGAATGCGGCTATGAAACGGCAAAATGGCTGGGGCAGTGTCCGGGCTGTAAGGCGTGGAACTCCCTCGTAGAGGAACCGGTTTCCGTGTCCGCAGGCGGAAAAGAGAAAAAACAGGTGATGTCCGGGGTGCAGAGCGCTCCGGCAGTGCTGAATGAAATTTCGATGGAAGAGGAAAGACGCACGGAAACCGGGATGGGAGAGCTCGACCGGGTACTGGGCGGCGGAATCGTTACCGGCTCGCTGACGCTGGTCGGCGGCGACCCGGGTATCGGCAAATCGACGCTTCTTTTGCAGATGTGCAGGAACCTTTCGTTAAAAAAGCAGCACATTTTGTATGTATCAGGCGAGGAATCCTTACGCCAGATCAAAATGCGTGCGATGCGGATCGGCGATTTTTCGGACACGCTGGAGCTGTTCTGTGAGACGAACCTGAATCGGATTGAAGAGGTAATCCAGCAGAAAAAGCCTCAGATCGTCATCATTGACTCCATCCAGACGATGTACAATGAAGCGGTCAGCGCGGCGCCCGGCAGCGTGTCGCAGGTGCGCGAATCGACTGGTGTTTTGCTGCGGCTGGCAAAAGGCCTCGGTATTTCGATTTTTATCGTCGGCCATGTGACCAAAGAGGGAACGGTAGCAGGTCCCAGAGTGCTCGAGCATATGGTGGATACGGTGTTGTATTTTGAGGGCGACCGACATGCATCTTATCGAATCCTCCGGGGCGTCAAGAACCGTTTTGGCTCAACCGATGAGATCGGCGTGTTTGAGATGCGCCAAGAGGGACTGACAGAGGTGTTAAACCCGTCGGAATTCATGTTAAATGGCAGACCTGCCGGCGCGAGCGGCTCGGTCGTCTCCTGCTCAATGGAGGGGACTCGTCCGATGCTCACGGAGATTCAGGCGCTCGTCTGCCACAGCAATTTTGGCATTCCACGCCGTCAGACGACCGGAACGGATTTTAACCGCGTCAATTTGCTGATGGCGGTATTGGAAAAACGGCTTGGCATGCAGATCGGGGGGTGTGATGCTTACGTCAATCTGGCAGGCGGCATTCGGATTACAGAGCCTGCCATCGATCTTGGAATCGTGATGGCAATTATGTCGAGCTTCAAAAACAGCCCCGTCCCGGAGGGCGTTGTCGCCTTCGGGGAAGTGGGCCTGAGCGGGGAAGTACGTGCTGTTTCGATGGCGGAGCAGAGAGTGAGGGAGGCGCAGAAGCTCGGTTTCACAACCTGTATCCTCCCCCAGGTCTGTCTCGAAAAAATGCCGAAAATTTCCGGCATCCGATTAGTCGGTGTCCGCAGTGTTGCCGACGCCGCGCGGGAGCTGTAAGAACGCCCTACAGCGGCTGGTTGGGATAACCCGGAAAATAAAACGGAAGGGTCGCACCCGGAACAGGATATACCGCGATCTTGTCGTCGAACAGATTTTTTTCAGACGGCGCTTCGTCGTTTTTGGAAACCGGATTGACACCGTCGGGAGAGAGGATGCAGTCATCCGCAAGGTCAGAAGGACGGTCTGATTCTGGAATTACAGGATACATGACAAAAACCTCCTTTTCATTGTTGGATTCAAAAAGCGATAGGAAAGCTTTTGGGATCAGTATGTATCTTTTTTGGGGAAAATATTCTATTGTCGTGAACTGCAACATTTTGAAAAAGTAGTTGACAAAAGATACAGTGGTGCGATACAATATGATCAAGTTGAGAAGTTATCAACCCACAAAATCAGGCAGGATGTTTTCCGCAAGGAGGATGTCCTGCCATCCCCCCACAAAGATTCGATACCTGCTGATTTCGTGTCAGCAGGTTTTTTATTTGTTCATGACAATAGAATGCTCGCAGAGCGTGCATTCTATTGTTGCATAAGAAAGTTCGTTTCTATACAATATTATACAATAAAAAACGCTCCGCGAGGATGCACACTCGACGCAAGGGTAGATGGTTGCCGAAGCAACCGCGCCTCGGCGCAAAAATATACTAAGGCACATTCTTTTTATATTTTATATGGAGAATACGAATGAAAAAAACGGTTTTAAAGGAAAATAATTCCTGCAGAATGCAGTGTATCGCAGAAGAAAATCTGGAACAGGAAATGGACAGCCAGGTAGAGCCGTTTCTGAAACAGGTTCAGATTTGCGGGTGGATGGAGGTCGCGCCCGAAGGTGGTGAATCGCAGAAGCGTGATGCGGCATCGGCAGACAGCACATCGCAAAAGCCTGAGAACGCACCAGAAGACGGCGTGGCTCAGAGAAAAACAGCTAAGACGGGCGGTCTGTATTATGAACTGTATCCGCAGGAGACACAAAAAGGGACGATCGTGATCAGCTATGGCTTTACAGAGTCCTGCCTGAAATATCATGAATTGATTTACTATTTTTATCTGCAGGGATATCAGGTGGCGATTATGGATCACAGAGGGCATGGAAAATCCATGCGTGAAGTGGAAGATCACACAATTGTACACATTGGATTGTTTTCCCGATATGTAAAAGATCTGCACCGGTTCGTCAAAACAGTGGTGAAGCCGATGGCAAAAGATCTGCCGCTGTATCTGTACGCACATTCCATGGGCGGCTGTATCGGCGCATTTTATCTGGAGCAGTACCCTGAGGATTTTGCCAAAGCGGTTCTGAATGCACCGATGTTGGGAGTAAATCTGGGCGGCGTGCCGTCCTGGGCGGCGCGGGTGCTGTGTGATTTTAAAGTGTTCGGAGGCAATGGGAAGGATCGTCTGCTCACACAGGGCACTTTTGATCCGGAAGAGTCTTTTTCGGACGCGTCCTGCAGCTCCGAAGCGCGCCATGATTATTATATGAAAAAACGGCGGGAGGATGAAAGCTGCCAGACCTCTTCAGGAAGCTATGAATGGGGCAGGGAAGCGATCAATGCCGGGAAATTTGTCATCAGCAAAAAGCAGGCGAAAAAGGCGAAGACGCCGGTGCTTTTATTTCAGGCGGGAAAAGATACGCTCGTAACGCCCGGAGCGCAAAAAGAGTTTATCAAGAGGATCCCAGATGGACAGCTGGTGGTTGTGCCCGATATCCGGCATGAAATTTACCGCGCGCCAAACAGCGTTCTGCAACCGTATCTGGAAATGATTTTTGAATTTTATGACAGTGGGGAAAAAGTCCTGTAAAAAAGGAGGACCGGCAGAAGTTTTGCTTTCCTGTCGACGATATGAAAGCAAGACTTGTTGCGTATTGACCGCCGGGGTGGTATGATAGAAGAAATGCAGACGGGCATAGTTTGCACAGTTTTGAGCGAAATGGAGATTAGAATGGAACAGTTAGCAATTTTTGGCGGGGAGCCGGTTCGGAAGACACCGATTTCCTATGGGCACCAGTATATTGATGATGCGGACATAGAAGCGGTTGCAAATGTGCTGCGCAGCGATGCGCTCACCTGTGGACCGAAGGTGACAGAGCTGGAGAAGCGTTTGTGCGAAGTAACCGGGGCAAACTATGTCGTTATGGTCAGCAACGGAACGGCGGCGCTGCATCTGGCTGCGATGGCGGCGGGCATTACCGAAGGGGATGAGGTAATCGTAACCCCCCTGACGTTTGCTGCTTCCGCCAACTGCATTTTGTATTGCGGCGGCACGCCGGTATTTGCTGATGTAAAGCGTGACACCTACAATATCGATCCGGAGAGTATCCGCAGCCATATCACGGAGAAGACCAAAGCTGTCGTTGCGGTGGATTTTACCGGTCAGGCAGTGGAGCTGGATGAGATCCGTCAGATCTGCAAGGAGCATAATCTGATGCTGATCGAGGATGCGGCGCATGCGATCGGTACACAGTATAAAAATAAAAAAGTCGGCAGCATCGCAGATTTTACAACCTTCAGTTTTCATCCGGTCAAAACCGTAACAGCCGGAGAAGGCGGCGCGATTGCGACCAACGATGAGAAGCTGTATCACAGACTGCTTCGCCTGCGCTCTCACGGAATTACGAGAAATCCGGATGAGATGGTACATCCGACCGATGCAAAGTGGTACAATGAACAGGTTGAGCTCGGCTATAACTATCGGATGACAGATTTTCAGGCGGCGCTTTTGATCAGCCAGTTAGACAAGCTGGACCGTTTTATCGAAAGAAGAACACAGATTGTAAAACGCTATAATGATGCGTTTGCAGAGTGCCCGGAGCTTGTGCTGCAGCAGGAGATCCCGGAGTCGAAGACGGCGCGCCATTTGTACATGATCCAGTTAAATCCGGAGCTTCTGACCTGTACCAGAAGAGAATTTTTTGATGCGCTGTATGCGGAAAATGTGCATGCACAGGTACATTATCTGCCGGTTTACTGGCATTCCTATTACGAAAAGCTGGGCTATCCGAAGGGACTATGCCCGAATGCGGAGTACCTGTATGAGCATGTAATGAGCATCCCGCTCTTTTACAGCATGACAGACGAGGATGTGGAAAGCGTCATCACTGCGATTAAAAAAGTGCTCGCTTATTACAGGAGATAGAATGGAGAACGAATATGAAGAAATTTTTGGAGCTCATTTCCGAAGAGATGGGAAAAGGCTTTGAAGCTGCAGGATATGAGGCACAGCTGGGACGCGTGACCGTGTCCAACCGTCCCGACCTGTGCGAATATCAGTGTAACGGCGCGATGGCGGGCGCAAAAAAGTATCATAAAGCCCCGATCATGATCGCCAACGACGTAGCGGAAAAGCTGGCGGACAGCGCAGTATTTTCTGAAGTATCTGCGGTTGCGCCCGGATTTTTGAACCTGAAAGTAAAGGACAGTTTTGTCTGTGAATATTTAAAAGAGATGGCTGCAGCGGAGAAGTTTGGCGTAGAGCCTCCCGAAAAGAAAAAAACCATCGTTGTCGATTACGGCGGCCCCAACGTTGCAAAGCCGCTTCACGTCGGTCATCTGCGCTCCGCAGTCATCGGCGAAAGCATCAAGCGGATCAACCGTTACAAAGGACATAGGGTTATCGGCGATGTCCATCTGGGCGACTGGGGACTGCAGATGGGTCTGATCATTACCGAGTTAAAAGCACGCAAGCCCGAGCTGCCTTATTTTGATGAAAGCTTTACCGGGGAATATCCGCAGGAGGCTCCCTTTACCGTATCTGAGCTGGAAGAAATCTATCCGACAGCGAGCGGCAAGTCCAAAGAAGATCCTGCGTATAAGGAGGCAGCGCTGGAAGCAACGCTGCGCCTGCAGAGCGGTGACCGTGGCTACCGCGCGCTGTGGAAGCATATTATTGCGGTATCTGTAGCCGATCTGAAAAAAAACTATAGCAACCTGGATGTGGAATTTGATCTTTGGAAGGGCGAATCCGATGCAGATCCGCTCATTCCGGGACTGGTAAATCGTTTAAAAGAATCCGGCCTTGCGTATGAAAGCCAGGGTGCGCTGGTTGTAGATGTTAAAGAGGATACCGATACGAAGGAAATGCCGCCCTGCATCATTTTAAAATCCGATGGCGCGGCGCTGTATGCAACGACAGACCTTGCAACAATCGTGGACCGTATGGAGAATCTGCATGCGGATTCCCTGATCTATCTTGCGGACAAGCGTCAGGAGATGCACTTTGTACAGGTGTTCCGTGTAGCGAAAAAGGCGGGGCTGGTAACACCTGAAACAGAGTTAAAATATGTTGGTTTCGGCACGATGAACGGCAAGGACGGAAAGCCCTTCAAGACGAGAGAGGGCGGCGTTATGCGTCTGGAATACCTGATCCGCGATATCGATGAGGAAATGTACCGTAAGGTATCCGAAAGCCGTCATGATCTGTCTGAGGAAGAGGCAAGAAAGATCGCCAAAATCATCGGTCTTTCCGCAATCAAATACGGAGATCTGTCCAATCAGGCTTCTAAGGACTATATCTTCGATATTGATCGCTTCACTTCCTTCGAGGGAGACACGGGTCCGTATATTCTGTATACAATCGTGCGTATTAAATCGATCCTTGCCAAGTATCAGGTGCAGGGAAAGAGCCTGGAAAACCTGTGCCTGGAGGAGGCGCAGGGCGCTTCCGAAAAAGATCTGATGCGTCAGCTGTGCAGCTTCAATGCAATGATGGACAGTGCCTGTGAGGAAACTGCGCCCCATAAGATCTGCGCGTACATTTATGATCTGGCGAACGCGTTCAACAAGTTTTACCATGAGACAAAGATTCTGGCAGAAGAGGATCAGAAGAAGCAGGCAGGCTGGATTGCACTGCTGAAGCTGACCAAAGAAGTGCTGGAAACCTGCATCGATGTACTGGGCTTCTCCGCACCCGACAGAATGTAAAAACAATAGAATGCATGCTCTGCGAACATTCTATTGTCATGAATAAAATTCTACGCCGCAGCTGGTTTTTACCAGCTGCGGCTTTTATGTTGTTCGTTTAACCACGCGACAGCTTCCAGACAGCCCTCCTGGGTCAGGGGAAACTGTTTTGTTGTCTTTTGCTCAGCGGGCGTTTTGACAAAGCAGAAGGGCTCCGGCCAGATCGTGACGTCCATACAGTCCCCCTCTTCATTTTTTCCTTTGGAAAGCCGATATCGCATGCCGCAGTAGCTTCCGGTCTGCGCTTCTTTTTTGATATAGTTCACATGAATGATTTCCGGTGAGATCATAGTTTCCTCCAATGGCAGTGCTGCAGTTTTCTGCAGAGCTTAGAAAAACAGCGGGATACCGACCAGTCCAAAGTAGCCGACGGATAAAATTCCGGCGATACTAAGCAGCGTGCGGTAGATTTTTTTCTGGAACAGCTCCGGGACGGTGCTTGCAAGGTATCCGGCGATCAGAATACATGGCAGCAGATAGCGTCCCTGAGCCATGGATTCGATCAGCCAGGAGTTTACAATGGATGCAGCAAGCTCACCCACCATCAGCAGCGTGCAGATAACAAAACGGATTTTGCCCTGTAGATTGTCAGGTTGTCGGAACGTGGCGATTCCGATTCCTGCAAACAGTGCAAGATAGAGCAGCCCCATGCACCAGTAGTACCACGCGCCGGTATCGTGATCCTGTAAAAGTCCGCAAAAGCTCTTGTAGCTCATGGCAAACCAGTCCGGGTTTTCGGCAAAGACGTCAGAAAGCGTATAGCCGCGGCTGTACATATGCCAGGACGGGTTCAGCTCTTCGGTCGGGGTAGACGGATTTTTGTCGTAGTCGGCGTACTGGATGGCGACCGCTTCCTTGACCTGGGATTTTTCCGTACCGTAGTGCGCGATGTCAAAGCCAGCCCGGAATGCAAAGACGGCGAGAAAAACGCCCACAATAATCAGGTAATTACGCCAGAGCACTTTTTTCTGTAAGGGGTCTTTCTGCCAGATCAGCCGCAGCAAAAGGACGAAGAAGGACAGCGCCAGAATCGCGAGATAGCACTGCTTTCCGAGGGCGATGTTGCCAAACAAAAGCCCTAAAAGAAGAAAAGCAGGAATATCTCTCCGGCATAATTTTTTCTTTTCTACGGTGCGATAAAGCAGACTCTGCGGGTTACACAGCAGGCAGGTGATCGCGAAAGCGATGGTAAAATCCAGCGCATCTGCCGTCGTATAGGAAAAAATGTACCAGGACTGGACGCAGATTCCCAGTGCGACCATGAGCCAGTTTTTCTGACGGATATTCCGGACAAAATAAAAGGCGAGGGCAGCAAACAGCAAAAGGTTCGGAACGCGGTAGTAGGCAAGGCTGCAGAACATCGTTTTAAAAAGCAGGGCGATCTTTCCGGCAAGATAAAAGTACCAGGTGTAATTTTCCAGCTTGGTGTAACCGTAGCCGCTATAGGTCTGAGCAACAGCGGGATCCCGCATATCGGGCGGCAGAAAGTGCGTCATGCCGTAATCCAGACAGGCTTTGACGTCCCATTCGTCGGGATGCAGACCGAGGGCAGAAAACAAACCGATGATACAGACGACGAGCAGTGCACCTGCAATCACCGCCGTGCTGATGAGGGCAAACCAGTCAAAGTGCCCGGAGCTGTCCGGCAGGAACAACGTTTTCAGATAAGAAGCGATACCATTGCGGAAAAATAAAAGCACACAGAGCAGCAGCGCGATGGACAGGGCAAGGAAAAAGCGCTGGCGCACATATAAAACGTGGAGCTTTGCAGCCGCATTTTCGGCAGCCTCCCGGATACTGTCAGCAGAAAGCAAAAAGCTGCTGTCGGGATTTTGCGGTGTGAAAACGAGCTCTTCCCCGTTTAACTGCCAGGAGGCGTTGACGGGGAAAGCCTGGGCTTCCAGATCGGCGGCATTCATTGTGAAAAAAGCTTCTCCGTTTAGAAAAAAGCCGACGTGTGTGACGCGATAGGATTCCTGGGTATTCGTCGGGTCAAACCGAAATAAGGTAAGACTACGCAGATCGGGCAGACCGGAAAAGGTGACGATGTTACCGTCCCGGGTTCCATCAGTGGAGTTGTCCTGCGAAAGTTCGTCATTGTCGCTGTAAAAAAGCTGGGACAGGACGGATGTGTCATCGTTTCTCAGATAAAGATCCGCCGACCACGAAAAATGATCCGGCGCTTTCAAAACCCAGATAAACGACGCCAGGAATAAAATCAGGATCGGAAGATAAAGGAATAGATTTTTTCTGGATGTATGCATGAAATGTCCTCTTTCATTATAAAATAAGCTGTTTTCTAACAGTAAGTATAGCGGAATTAAAAAATTTTTCAACTTGAATAGCAATTTGTTGGTGGACTTCGACGAACAAAAATAAGCGGTGGTTTAGGATAAAACGCAGTGCCCGGAACAAATTCGCCGGGATGGGAACACAACAGAGCAAATTTTTCTTGACAGGCGGGGCAGCAGAGAGGACAATTGGGAAAAAGAAGTAGCTTGGTCAGATTTTGCAGGAGGGCAGAACCGGATGCCTGGTATACGATTGCCTTGGGCACGACTTCTGCAGAATGGGGAGGGTTTCTTTTCATGATTCAAAAAACGAATGTCTGGAAAACAGCGGCGGGTTTGCTGCTTACAATTTCGATGATGATAAGCTCTGTAGCGATGACGGCAGCAGCGGCAGAGCCTGCGGCGCAGGCGGAAAGTACAGAAACCTCTGACTACGGTGCGCCGGCATATGGGACGAAAGCGGCGAACCTGCATCGGCTCACCTCACAGGAGCAGGTGCAGACGGTTTCCAAAGCGCTGCAGCCAGTCGCAGATGTGGTCGGCGTCTTGACGAAATCTCATAACGTATCCGTGATCAATTACAGTGATGTAGATGAACTCGGACTGATCCGCCGGTCGGACGGAAGCGGCGTGGTGCTGGTGATGGACGGCAGCAGAATTTATATTGCGACAGCAGCGCATTGCTTAAAACATAACCATACAGAAGTGATTCTGCCGGACGGAACAAGATGCAGCGCTGCTGTGCTGTATCGCAGCACCGAGACAGACACAGGATTTCTGACGGTGGAATACAGCCAGCTGCCGGAAGAAGTGCTGGGCGGGATTACCCCGGCAGCCGGAGCGGACGCGTCCGCGCTTGGAATGAAAACAGGCGATGCACTTGTTGCCGTGAGCTCTCTGGACAGCCCGAGTTCTGCCAGCTGTATCGGCGTTCTGGATCAGCTGTCCGTCATCTATCCGAACAATCCGGGTCAGAATGTGCTGCAGTTTTATTCGGAAACGAGTTACGGTTCAAGCGGCGGCGCGGTTTATACGCAGAATGGGATTTGGGTTGGGAGTATTTCCGGTGGTGATACCTACGGCACCTGCTGGGCAGTTCCCTATGGGGCGATTTTGACAGAATTTCAGAAGTGTCTGATTGAACTGGCAGCGCAGAGCGCTGGCTCGTGATATAATGAGCGCAAGTGAGCGGGAACAGGCGAAGCTTGCTCATCGCGAACGGCGAATGCCGATCATGAACGAAGTTCATGATATAAAGATGCAGCAGAAGCACAGACAGGAGGAAAAGATTGAAAAATAAAATTTTTCAATCGCGAGATTTGTGTCTGCACGCACTTGACACAAACTCGACATGCGCAAAAAATGTGCGTAGAAATGAGGAAAGCTATGACAGCAGATCTGTATTATGAGACAGCAAGGAAGCTGGTGTTAAAGGACAAAAGAGAGGTTTTTGTGCGGCAGCTGAATGCTGGAGACGCAGAAGCTATGCTGGTTTACTTACAGAAAACAGCACAGGAGACCCATTTTCTGATGCGTCTTCCGGAGGAAGCGGTTTATACGCTGGAGAACGAGCGGAAAATTCTGCAGAATACGAGAGAATCAAAGCAGACATTTATGCTGGGGGCACTGACTCAGGATGGAAGTGTTGTTGGAAATGTGGGCATATTTCCCATCGGGGAACGGTTTAAGGTGCGCCATCGGGCGAGCCTTGGAATTGCAGTAGTTCAGGAATACTGGAATACCGGTCTGGGAACGGTGCTCATAAACGGCGCGATTGATCTGGCGCGCAAGGCTGGCTATGAACAGCTGGAGCTTGGCGTATTTTCAGACAACAGCAGTGCACTCCATTTATATCAGAAGCTGGGATTTCAGGAGGTCGGCAGAATGCCCAATGCCTTCAAGCTCCCGGACGGAAGCTACGCGGACGAAATCATGATGGTGCTGCCCTTCACAAATGCTTCCTGATGTAAAAAGGTTACAGTTCACCCGAGCCATTCGCAAAAACGCCTCTGCGAGGCTTTCCGCGGAAGCTACGAGTGAACTGTAAAAAAATAAAATTACCCATTGACTTTTTCAGAAACCTTTGATATTATAATCAAGCAGTCGCGAAGAGCGGCGAACAATTATGGGGTCTTAGCTCAGCTGGGAGAGCATCTGCCTTACAAGCAGAGGGTCA
>OBIA01000757.1_pt1 | contig 19339 bp, 20 predicted proteins | sample 1519911 | NCBI WGS metagenome assembly OBIA01 (sample SAMN04209236, study PRJEB22552) | human gut metagenome | biome: gut; material: feces | host: Homo sapiens | place: USA: Oklahoma | reverse complement strand
TAGTGTCAAAATCACTATTTAACGTAGAAATATCTGATTGTATTTTACTTATACTATCTTCTATATTTCCAATCCCTAATTTAGTTTTTATCAGAGACACGATCGTTGACCACTTAACCTTACTGGCGGTACTCCCACCAGTAAGCATGTAATCATCATCTGATATTGTCTTTTTCTCTGTTAAATCCGATATATGTACTAAAGGTATATTGATTGCCATAACATCACTCCTTAATTCAACTTGTTTTCTCTGACGTAGCTTCTGATAGCATCAATGTGCTTTTTAAGTTCTTTATCTACTACCCAGAAATTTTCTTTTTTATTCTGTGACAATGGTTCTCCTGTGTTATCGTCAATCTCATTGTATGTGTATGATACTCTGTCTCCACCGTCAATATTTAATACCATAAAACTACTCAACTGTTTCATTTAAAATTTCCTCCTGCTCTTTAATTAAATCGCTGATTTCTTCCATATATTCTTTCTCATAGTCAATCACTTCTTCTTTTTCTGAGTTATCGAATTTTTCAAGTCGTTCAAATTCGTAATCTTTCTGAATTGCTTTGATTTCCCACGAAAATTTAAGGTTTTCAGTGCCTCGAACGACAAAGTAACTATCGGTCTTTTCTTCTACCCATATATCGCCTTGCCCCTCTTTCTGCAAGAATACTTGGTACTCAACACCTGTGTTTACTGTCTCTGAAAATATATCGTTAATGTCTATGTAACATTTTCCTGTATTATCAGTACATCCAGAACCTATATCCCCAAAATATGGGGTTGCTGTTTCATAACAATACTGCTTTCTTGTATCGTAATTTTCTGTATCTATGATTCTGTTTTTTGTTCCTGCAACAGACAAACTTCCGCCAATAGTAACTGGCTGATAAAAACTTGATTTTTCTTTTCCAAAATGAAATTTATAATTACTTACCGACCCAAGATAAAGTGATTCATCCGTCATATGCATTGTTATGTCTGTTTGTACTGTAATTGGTCCACTGCTGTTATTTTTTAATACAATCTCATCTGGGGACAAAATCGCACATGCACCAGTTCCATCCTTGTTTTCAGATAAATATATACCACCGAACACGTCTGGTGTTATACACACATATGATATTGGCTTTTCTCCCATGCCTGATATATAATGCGTTACGACTATCCCTTTCGTGTTTATGTCAACAATTTCATTGTCATTTGCATCATAAACGTGCATTTGTCCATTACCGTACGTGTTTGCTTTTCCACCAAGATTTAATGTTCCACCTCTAGCATAAGTAAAGTTGATATACAACTTACCGTCAGACCCACGATAAATACCTTGCCATGCTCCGTCGTTGGTCAGCAGATTGAATATATCTTCGTGAGTCAGTGCATCTACGTCAATGGCTACTGGAATTGTCTCAATATCCAACACCTGTGAAAATCCACCTGCGGCATACATCGTACACCTTAACGCTGTAAGATTTCTTGAGATACCGATACCACTTGAACCGCTTGCAGTAACACCGCTTGAACCACTTGCTAGCACAGAGTACAGTGCATGGGTAATGTCAGTTTCATCTGAGGATGAAGTATAAACGGTCGTGTATGTATCTCCGTCCGTTGTTTCCTCAATCTTGAATCGACACTTATAAGCTGTACGTGCTGTTGCTGTACCGTCACGGTAGTAACCAGATAATGTAATGTAGTTCGGCACAATCGTGTTGTCCGCAGACATTTTCACGATACTTGACGATGTTTCCATGAAGTACGTTCTTCCTGCACTTCCTTGCGGACCAGTTGCTCCCGTATTCCCTTTTTCTCCCTGTGGTCCTGTTGCCCCTGTCTCTCCCTTGATTCTTGCCCAAGTGTAAGAACCAACCGTTGTAGGGTCTGCTTGGTTATAGTCGGTGCAAGTTCCGATATATGTTCCAACGTCCTCTCCCGAATTAGAAGTGAACGTCTTACCGCCATCGTTACTATACTTAACATGGAAATATGGTGTTTTACCGTCCGCACCTGCCTTACCTGCCGTTCCATTCGTTCCGTCATTGACAGTCTGTGTATGTGTTCCATTTTTATCTGTAATTGTGATGGTTGTTACTGTACCGCTTTTTGAAATTGATACTGTCGGAGATACACCGTCATTTCCTTTAGCTCCCTGCGGTCCAGTCGCTCCAACTTGTCCATTAAGAACTATTCCAGATGCAGTATAATATGCGGTAATACTTTTTGTAGCATCACTTCCTTTTGCAATAATTTCATATGCATTGCCCTTTTCTAATCCTTTCATACCGATAAAAAGATGAGTAACACGAGAACTTCCCCAAGTGTCGGTCATTGCAGAACCACATTCTATTAATGTGGTTCTGGCGGTTCGGGTTAATCCGCTTGCATCCGCAGTAAACAAACATATTATTTTTCCAGATGCTACTGCACTCAATGGGCTGTCTAATGCACTTGCTGTCGTATATGTATCATAACTTTTTATACTTTCTATAGCACCACTGGATGGATTGATAACTACTAATGTATGTCCTCTAGTTGGCATAAAATCATATTTAATTCCATTTATAAGAACATATGATGCATTTTTACTAATTCCTTGAACCGTATCATAATTAGTACCAGATACAGTAATATACGTTGCATTTTTACCGTCAGTTCCGTCTTTACCTGCAACACCCTGTTCTCCTTTATCCCCTTTAGCTCCTTGAATACCCTGTTCGCCTTTAATCTTCGCCCAAGTATAAGAAGCTACTGTCGTTGGATCGTTTAGGTTGTAATCTGTGCAAGTACCAATGTAATCTCCTACCGTTTCGCCAGAATTGGAAGTAAAGGTTTTTCCACCGTCATTTGAGTATTTGATGTGAAGATAAGATGTTTTTCCATCAATACCGTTAGTACCTGCGATACCCTGTGTACCTTTTTCTCCCTGCAATCCTTGGAATCTTGCCCATGTATATTTAGATGGGTCGCTTGAGTCGGCTTCTGTAAAGTCCACGTATGTTCCAATATAGGTAGATGGGGTTTCAGTCATTTGAGAAGCTGTTGTGGGTTTTGCCACAGAACTATACTTAATGTGAAAATATGTTGTATCTCCACTAGCACCCTTAGGTCCTTGGATTCCTTGTTCTCCTTTTGGGCCTTGAATACCTTGTAGACCCTGTGGTCCTTGGTCGCCTTTTTCGCCCTTTTCTCCTTGCGGACCTTGGATTCCCTGTTCGCCCTGTGGCCCTTGAGGTCCAGTGGCACCCTTTTCCCCTTGCGGTCCAGTAGCACCAGTTTCTCCCTTTGCACCCTGTTCTCCTTTAGCTCCCATCTTACCGATGGAATATGTTGTGCTTGTGGTTTTATCAGAGTAAGTATATATGGTCCTCGTCCACAGATATTGATTTTCTGCAACGTTTGGCGGTGTTTTGCTCCATGTTCCTGTTGGTGCTACCGTTCCGCTGTTGGATGCTTGATAAGTCGTTTCAGAACTTGTGATACTTCTACCGCTTGCTCCAGTTTCTCCCTTATCTCCTTTTGCACCTGTCTCTCCAGGGATACCGCCTTTTAATTTAGCAATGTCAAATCTTTTCGTAACAGAATATGTATTTAGGTAATTTGCTGTAATATCCACCCATCCCACGTCTGTTGTTAATGCTGTCACAGTGTATGTGTGAGTTGAATTGTTCCAAGAACCTACGACACCGCTTGACTTCTGCACATTATAAGTACAGTCGTTAGATATGTCGGTATGACCGTACAAAACCTGTGCTGTCGTGCGGCACTCTGGAAACGTTGTGTACTCTCCCTTATAATCTGTCGTGATTGCTTGATAATCGTTGTCCAGATTGATAATCATTGCACGAGATTTTCTGGCTTCTTCCAGTGCCTTATTGGCTGTCTCATCGTCCGTGTACTTGTTAAGCTTCTGCCAGTCGGTTTCCACATAGCTTGCACCCTCTCCCCTTGCTACCACGCAAGTAAGGATGTCTCCGTTCTGTCCTTGATTCCACATATCTCCTGTGTCATAAGGTGGTGTAGGCTGTGTTAGGAATACACGGCACTTACTGTTAGCTGTAGACTGTGCAAAAGATGCTGTCTGCAATGCTTTTGTGACGTCCGTATCTTGTACTAACTGCCACTTCCATGTATCGCCGTCTTTGAAAAATCTGTAAGCATAACCTTTAGATTTCCAGTAAAACAAATCTCCCTCATGCTTCTTTTTATCATCTTCTGTTGTCCAGTCAGAAGCAGGGATGTTTTTTAGAGTTGGCTCATAGTCGTAGTAGAACGTCTCGATCTGTCCGTCAATCTGGTTCTGTAGATCAGCTACACTTTTTGTAACTGTTTCTGCAAAGTCTGATACTTTACCGTCTGCATAGTTCTTAGATTCTTTCACTGCATCACTGATCGCATCGGGTGCTGATTTACCACCGATTGTGACGTTATCCCCAGAAATCTTTACAGTACCAGTCTCCATGTCTGCATAGAAGATGATATTTCCAGATTTATCTTTGACAGTTAATGCACCAGTGTTGATATAATCTGCATTAATACCCTCTGTATAAAGCAATCTTGCTACCATTTCCCCAGTGATCGTAAATCCGTAAGGATATGTCTTACCACCATCAATAGAGAATCCGATAACTTCCGATGTCAATTTAATAACATTCTTTGATTCTACTAATGTTGGTTTGTCATGCAAGTAATATATAGTCGAACCATCTAACAGTATTTCCTGCGTTGCATACATTCCATTACTGTTTTTTAATGCTTCTTGCATCTTATCTAAAGCATTTTGACGGTTATTTCTTTCCTGCTCAACTAACTGTTTACCTTGTATGATCGCTTTTTGATTACTTGATGTGTAGTTGCTCTGGTTACGCAATGGAGATTCTGCACTATTCTTTAATGTTGTATATCCGAAGAATACAAAGTTTACATCTGTTAATACTGAATAGAAGCTATTTTCTCTCCAATCTGTAACTTTAATCTTATCCATAAACTCTGCTATTGGATAAGATATATAGTCCATCGTAAAAGCTCTAAAAGTCACATTTTCAAACTTTTCATAAATCCACGAAATAAGTGTCTCTTCATGCCCTGTTACAAGTGGGTTCTCTACAGATAAAACATAACCATCTTTACCAACTTGTACCGTTTTTTCTGTGTCACTTGTATTGCCATCATCGGTTGTAGTAACCTTTTGTGTCGTTCGAACGCCTGTTACCTGCACATCGTTCGTATCACTTGTCAGATTATTGTAATCAACCAATTTATGAATATTCTCATTATCATAATCAAAATCATAGGTCATTATCTGCAATCGCCCTGTGCGGTCAATTCTTGCATTTCCGCAGGCAATCATTGCAATAAATCCTATAATCTGTCTGTGCGTGTACTCGCTAGATGGCATGGTTGGTATTTGGAAATCGTTATGTAAAAAGTTACTGTCTCCAATCAAGATACCACAGGTATCACAACTATCTATCAATACACTCTTTGCTGTCGCAGGAAACGTCAATGCTGTGCTGTATGCCTTATCTGCTTTATACATATCATCGTATCCAACAATTGTTACAACACTTCCATAGGTTTCTGGTTGAGTGACAGTAAATGTACCGTATTCAATTTTTTCTGTTGTCTCTGATAATTCAAATGTTAGATACAGTCTGATTTTTGCTCCGAAGAAGTCATAATTGGATAAGTGATCATCGTCATTCATGATTTCTAACTGTACATTACGGCTGAGTGCAACACCTAAAGGAATGGTGTTAGCACCTGCCGCATCGACCAGACTATTATTATCTATTGAAAAATCATCTTCTCCTAATGGCAGTACAGTTCCATTCGCAAGCGTTACTTCTGCATTGCATTTAAAATCTTGTCGTTCTGTCATTAGCTGTTTAAATTCATCACTTACATTTATCATATCGGGTTAACCCCCTGCATATTGAAAGATATACTTGATACTTTTTCATGGTTATTTTTAAGTGTTTTTATCTTAATGTCCGATACCTGTCCGACATAAAACTTTGCTGTTCTCCACTCTCCGTAAAATACAGAAAAATAATGTAAATCAAAAGATTTACCACGTGCCACCATTTCTAATATTTCCGTAACCTTAGACATTGGCACATCCGATGCACTGTATGTAAATCGCTCTACTGTGAACATCGGGGTAAACTTTCCTTTACCAGACTGTGCCCTCGTGCTACCTTGCGTATAGGTAGTTTCAAAAGCTACGGCTGTGTCTGAATCTGGTTGCCAGACTTTTTTATTATTGATTTTTATATAATCCTGTGCCATTTTTTACTCCTTTCTACGCAAGGCTGAATGGATTTCTACCATTACTCATTTGTCTTAGTTTTGCTTCTTCGATAAATTCATCAAACAACGTCCTGCGGTTAATCTGTGCTGTGAAATGATAATCCCCACCATTGTTACCGCTGTTGTCTGATTCTAAGGACTTCGTAACAGATAATAGCTGTTCAAGTAAATTAAGTACGTCATTATTGTTACTGTTTGTGCTGTTCTGCTTTTGTGCGATCACTGCGGATGCTTTCGCAGGTATTATCTTACCTGTAGCAATCTCTGGTGTTCTGAACGGTACATTTGCCAACTGTTCAGACTGATTCATAAGGGTTTTGAGTGTATCTGGAAAAGCTTTTTCCAAACCTACTGTAATACCGGCAGGAATCATCTTACCTACCGTATCTCTCATAAGTCTTGATGGAGAATGGATTCCAAAGAAATCTTTCACACCCTCCCACGCCTTTTGTGCAAGACCTGTCATTTTATCAACCAAAATCCATGCAAAATCTCCAACACCTTTTGCAATACCTTTTACTACATTCATTCCAACGCTGCCCCAATCGACATTTTTAAATGTAGTTTTCATATCTCTTATCGCAGATGTAGCTTTTTTTGATAATTCTTTAGGAAGATTTTTAACCGCTTCTATGATATTGGTCAATATTTTCCCTGCCGTTGTTTTAAGTCCAGACAATTTCCCAGTAATTCCATTGCCTATCCCTTTAATTCCGTTTTCTCCAAGTCCTTTGAGTTTAGACGGTAAATTCTTTATCGCATCAATCAAGCCATTGTATGTATTCTTCATAGCATCAACCGCAGTATTTTTTGCATTCATAATTCCGTTTTTAATACCTGTGATGAGGCTTTTTCCAAGTGATAGCCAATTATAAGCTGTAAATACACTGACGATTGCCTGCACAATCTTTGGCACGTTTGCGATCAATGTCGGTATTGACTGGATGAGACCTTTGAGCAAGATTGCGATAAGCTGTACTCCTGCAAGTAATATCTTAGGGGCATTATCGTTAATAACGCCTGCAATATTAATCACAATCTGTGGTACATTTTTGATGATGTCTGGCATTGCTTTTGCTATACCTTTTGCAAGATTTAACATAAGCTTTAAACCAGAATCTACTAATTTTCCTGCATTGCTTCTTAAGTTTGCAGTAAAACTCGTCAATGCTGATAATCCCTTACTAATAAACTGCTGTGTCCCATTTGTAATACCTTTTGCCAAGTTATCCATAAAAGACACACCAAGCTGTGTTAATGCCGTGATTGCTTTTCCTGCAACAGATATTGCACTAACAAATATTCCAACCCAATCAATAGATGTTAATAATGTTGCTAATTTTGTGCCAAGCTGTGACCAGTTTGTTGTAGTAAGTGCATTATCTAATGTTGTTAATATTCCTAATGCTAATCCAGATAAGCTTGTACCAATAGACTTAACATCTATCTGGTTGATCGCACCATTCAAAAATCCACTTATTGACGTTCCTATCTTTGCCCAGTTAAGAGTATTTACAGCTCCCTCTAACATTTGAAACGGAACATTTATTTTATTCGCAAACAACCGCCCTACATTATTCCAATTCACTTCATTGAATAAACCGTTGATACCTGTTGCAATTTTTAAACCAAGATTTTTCCAATTGATTCCCTCTATCAACAGATTCAGTGTGTTGACAATTGTATTAATACCTGCACCCACAGTACGTCCCATTAAATCCCAGTCTATGTGATCAACAAGACTATTGAATGTCCGTGTAAATGCGTTCACAAAATATGTAATCTTCGGGCCTACATTATCCCAATTGATGGCATCATAGATTTTTTGCAATCCTTTATTGATACCAGATGCAATGTAAGTCCCAAGTCCCTCCCAGTCCTCTTTTTTTATGAGGTTCTTAATTTTCTTAGCAATGTCCGCAATAGAAGATTCAATAGGAACTTTCTCAAACATATCTCCAATGGATGGACCAGTGTAACCACCGCCACCACCTCCACCGCCTGCGGATGGGGTAGAAGAACTAGGGGTATCGTTATCTTTTTCTTTTTGGTACTGTCGGATTTCATCCAGTCCAGAAAGATATGTCTGTATCTCTTTATTTGCTTTTTTTGTGGCATTTGCGTTATTCTTTGTGGCTTTTGCCGCCTTATTAGCACCACTGGATGTTTTATTCAATGATGCCGCATAATCTTCTTGTACGGCTTTCGCTCTTGTAAAAGATTTCTGTCCTGTCAGTGCCGCTATAAACATTCCTATATACGTGATTGCTTTCGATAACATATTCATGAATGCCGTTAATATAGGTGCAACTACGGACAAAATCGGTGCAAATGCTGTTGCCAAACTGTTTTGTAACTGAGTTAATGCTGACATCATAGAAGATATCGAAGCATTAGTAGCAGACGAATACTGTGCAAGGTTATTGATGCCTGTCATGATTCCACTGTTAACTTTAGAAATCATTCCAAAAACGGTAGAATATAATATACTCATACCGACCATTCGGCCAATAGAAAATCTTGCATTATTAGCACTGTTTGTAGTGCTTGTGAAGTTCTGTGCCAGTCCACCAAGACGTTTTCCAAGTCCAGATACGACTCCACCCATCCTACTAAAGATAGATGAAATACCGCCTGTCTTTGTCTTAGCACTGTCCGCAGACTGACTGACATTCTTAAATGATGAACCAAGCCTACTATTTGTGTTAACAAGTCCTTTTTCTTTTGCATCAGTCTTAGATATTTCCTTATTTAATGCATTTAAGGCTTTCTCACTTTCTTCTGATGCTGTCTTTGCGTAATTCCCTGTAATCGGTGCAGTACGTACTTTCTCTGTTGGTTGTGCAGTTGTTGTTCCGCTGTCTAGCTGTTTTTTCTTCGCTAGTAATTCGTCATATTGTCTGCCGAGTTTTTCCGCAGCACTCTCCAACGCTAAAAACGCAGGGGAAGAAGTTGCATTCTGATTTCTTGCAAAGATTTCTTGCTGTGCCGTTGCTACCTGCTCAAACTGTGTATCAAGACGTTGCAAGGAATCTTCAAGAATCTGATATGCTGTTGTCTTGATATTTGAATTGCTGATTTCATCCTGCAATTGTGTTGTTTGTCCTAAATCGGTGTTTAAGGATTCAACACTCGTTTCTGTACCTGTGATTTCTGCATTTAATTTTTGTAATGCTTTTGCACTCTCTTCGCTTGCAAGGCCTGTTCCACCAGTAAGCTTTGCACTTTTAGGTAGACCACTGTCTGTACTCGCTGTCGGTGCTTCTAACTGCTTTTTCTTTGCAAGAAGCTCTTCGTATTGCTGATCTAGTTTAGCCGCTGCACTTTCCATTGCTTGAAACGCAGGAGAAGAAGTTGCACTCTGATTTCTGTTGAATACATCCATCTGTGCTTTTTCCAACTCTGCAAGCTTCTGTCCTGTGGTTTCTATCGCTTTATCTAACGTATCAAGTGCAGTCGTTTTAATGTCGATGTTATCAAGTTTCTTTTCTGCCTGTGTGGTCTTTTCCAGTTCCTCAGCCACGGTCTTTGCTTTTTCTTCGACAACATCCATACCTTTTGTATCTGGTGCTTTTATACCGCCACTCATGGCTTTTTCCATTGATTTCCCAATGGTTTTCACTTGATTGGATAAACGTTTTAAAAGGGATGCGATTTCTTTCACACTTGCTTTTGCTTCGGTTGTATCAATCTCTGTTTTGATATAAATACTTCCATCCGCTTTTTGTGTAGCCATTCAATCACGCCCCTTTCCCATTCAGTAAATCGTTCAAACGTTTCTGTTCTTCTAATTCCTCTTCGGAATATTTAACATCTAGGTCAATAAGCGTTTTATTTTCTTTGTAGAACTCTCTTTCCCAATCTTCCAGTTTCTTTCCTTTGGCTTTCTTCATGCGAACACTAAGAATCTGCGAAAACAAAGACTCCCCAATTTCCATGTAAGCTCCTAAAAAAGTCCACCAATGTAAATACTGCATAGCTCGTATTTCTTTTCCAAGTACACGGTTAACAGATGGGATGATAACTGGTGCATCATGTTCCCAATCCATCACATGAGGTTGCTTCTTCCCATCATCTTTGATACCCATGTCAATAAATTCGATGGCTTTTTCAATAGCTTCTTCATAGTCTTGTGGTGGCATATTTCCAAAATCAACGTATAAAATGGTAAGGCAAACAATCCACTTTTCATCGTTTTCAAACTCTGGATCATTAAAAGTCTTTAATATATCCAGAATTGCTCGAAAATCTGTACGAATATCGTACTTAATGCCACCAACTACTATGGATGTAGGAAGTTCCCAAACTTCCATTATTTGTGATATTTAGACGTTGCCCTTTTAATTTTCGCCTGTTTCTTTTTGATTCTCTGGTCTGTTACCTGCTCAATAACGTCCGCAATCTCAACGATGATATTCTCAATAAAGAAATCTCCACTTTCCGTTAATGTCAGTGGATTGCAGATAGCGAATACAGATTTAGAAGCTTTAGAGTTGAGTAAGTAATCAATCTGTTCTTCTAATCTGTCGGATAATTCCAGAATGTCTTTTTCTGTTGCATCTTCTGGTACTTCCATCTTTTCAAGGTTTGCAACTACCTCTTCGTATCTTCTGATGATATTTAAATCAACAGGATTGAAAGAAAATCTTCCAATCTCTGTATCATCTTCGTTAGTCAGTACCACATTTAAGGCACCGGTTTTGACTTTTCTTCTTAATTCTTCCATTTTTTAACCCCTATTTTCCTGTGCTAGATGTACTCACTGAGCTTGTAGATGCTGTAAATTTACCTGTTTCAACGTTGTAAGTACCTTTTGTACGTTCTCCAACATAATTGACGGTAAATGGAATCTGATAACCAGATGTATCCCCACCGTAAGATGTAGGTGTTACATAACATTCCTGCTGATATGCTTCATAAGCTCCGCTTGTAGCTTCTTTCCACATATGTACTTCTACAGCATTTGTCTTTAAGTTGTCGTCTGTGTAACGATTATCAACAATTTCCTGCAATTTCTGCGATAATACAGAGTCAGCTTCTGCATAATAAGGGTCAGCTTCAGAAGATACTTCGTATCCGTTATGCTTAAATGTTGATTCTCCGATGATGTTTTTAGATGTTTCTGTGTCTGGATTCAGTTCGACATTGTACTCTTCTAAGTCTTTTCCCAGACGTTCATAACCAGATGTTCCGCCACAAAGTGAACCAGAATCTAAGAAATGAGCCATATATTTACGTGCAATTTTACCTGTTGTAACTGCCATTTTGATTCTCCTTTATCTTTTCAAGGTTAGTGATCTGCTTCATAATGCAGACCAGTTAATGTGTTATCTATCTATCAAAGTCATTTTGGTATCGGGCAGAAATATTGATTGCCCAATTTTCAGACCTGTTTTCGTTTGTGCTATCCAAATATGCAGGTGTCTGTCTGTCAATCGTTAAAAACTTTCGATCGCCTGTCAGAACCGGATATTCTTCTAGCTTATATGTATTATTGTTAATCGTGATTGCTTGCTTTTCTAACCACTTACCAAGGTTATCCAACCACTCTTTAATATCTGCTTTTCTCTTTGGTTTTGTACCGCTTGCACGATATATCACACAAAACGGATATAAGCAAACCTGCGTGACGTGTCCTGTGATGCTCTCTTTTTCGCTTTCAATCACTGCACCACTCATTGGAAACATTGCTTTTCCGCTTGCATCATCTAATGTAGAAAATGCAATTTCGTCTCCCTCTCTTAACTCTGGGAATTGATTTACCAGTTCTTGCAATGCTGTTGTGATTACGTCAAAACCATCAATGTCGTACTTGACTGGCTTCTTTTCTTCTGCCATTAACTTCCTCCTGCCTGCTTCTTAACATGAGTAACCCATGCTTTGCCGTGATTCTTCTTTGCTGTCTCAAACCATTTTGGAGTTGCTTTTGGATTCTGGTAACTTAAGTCAACTTTTGCATTGGTATGTCCTGCAAATTCGGTAACTAATACTTTCTTAGCGCCTTTTCTTGCCCATGGAGACCCTGTTAATTCGTCAACCATGCCTTTACCGTAGTACAAAAAACGTCCCATCGGTCCAGTACCTGCACATACCATCCCAGTACCTGCAAGAGAAGCACTCTTTGCCCTCGTTACGTTTATGAATGTGCCTGTTTCGTGTGGCATATAAGGGACCATATCGGTCATAATTTGACTATCTAGCCAAAATTGAGCATGTTGTATCTGATCGTCAAATCTTTCAAGGCTGATATTCGCAATCATGTTAGATGTATTGATATTGACATTTCCTAATTTCTTTTTAGCCATATAACCACCTACTTAGCCATTACTTCAAAGTGCGGAATTATGTCGTAAAAGGCACTGCCAGTAATCGCAAAGACATAATCATACTTAAGCTTCATCTCTTCGTAAAATCCGTCAATATAATCATCATCTGCAATCGGCTCTTCGTTCTCCCACTCTCCAACAATAAAAAAGTCAAAACCATTCGCTTTAGAACTAAATGTAAGTGCTTCTGACAGCTTATCATTTGCCTGTTTAGACCATTCTTTAGGCGGTAACCATGATTTACTACATACCATCTTTTTACCGTCTTTTAGGCTATACTGTACGTTTAATACAGCATTGTCCTGTGAGTCAGAGCCGTACTTGGCAATGATACTTGCCTTATCCATGTTAAGATTGCAATTATGCAAAATAGAGGGATACCATGTATCTCCCAATTTACTTTCATACCTATTAAAAAGTGTGATTGTATCGTTATACATCGTATCCCTCCGTTTATAATGCACCTGCTCTTTTAAAAGCTTTAAAAATCTTTTTAGACTGTAAAGCAAACCAGTCAATCATTTCTTCATTATTTGCCCAACAATCTGTGTTGCAGGACTGCCCATCTAAACCACTTTCGTACAAGAAAGCGTGCATAATTTCATGTCTAAGTAAACTTTTTTGAACTGATTCAAGGTTTTCCACGGAATCTACACTTCTTTCAAGAATTGCAGCAACTATTGTTTTGCTTGAATAATCGCAATAGCCATTTAATTCTTGCAGTTTTTCATCTTCGTTCTCGTGTCTGAATCTGATTTTATATGTAGTTCCTAAAATATTTACTTTACAATCTTTCATAAATACTCCTTTGGGTACATTCCCATATACAGCAAATTTACTCCGTTGGCATCTGCGACACCCGATAAGTAGTCTCTTATTGTGTCAGAGTATAACTGCTTTTGTGCTTCTTTGTCTGCCAGACACTTATCTATCAATGTAGCTGTGCCTGCATTTTTGGAAGTCACATAGCTTATACTCTCGTTTCCTGCACTCTTAGATGCCACCTGCTTACTCATAACTGAACCATCTTCTAAGGTAATGTATCCCTGTGATGCTTCGACTCTTGCTTCTGCCTGCTCAATCTTATAAGTGATCGCCAGAAGTTCGCAGATACATCTTTTCACTGCTTCTGTATCGTCCTCATTCGTAGGAAAAGCAATCTTTAGTTTCTTGACATTATCCACACCAGTCGTGGCATTATCTATCTTCTTGCAAGAATCCCAGACAAGACGGTTAAAGTCCTGTTCTGGGATAGCTTTCTCTCCAAAAAGGTTTTTGTAATATTCATAGTCAATGTATGCCATGAAATCACACTCCTTTTATCCGTTGGATTTAATAACACCCATGCGGATATTCTTCTGGTTAAATGCTAAAGACCAGTTTGCTTTAGCTCCTAACTCTGCGTTTGTAGGAGACTCTTTTGCAATCTTATTAGCATTGATTGAGAATCCGTTAGGATGTAATACATAGCCCTGCTTTGTATACAGCTTTTCGATACCGGCAGATGTTTCTGGGTCATAGTCTGTATAATAAGGGTTTTCATAGTTTGTCTTATCGCAAGTCAACACTGAACCTGTACCAAGCATATAAGTTTTGTATACTGGATTTGTTCCTGTTGTATCAACTGTAAATCTATCTGTTACCAGTGGGATAAATCCACCGATTGTAGGAAGATTTACTTCTCTTTCTACCGCGTTAGCAATAGTGTATTTGTTGTAGTCAACAAGTCCCATTGCTTTGTACTTTGCGTAGATGTAAGAGTTTAATACAAGTAATCCCATCTTGTCAGCGGAATCTCCTAAAGCTTTCTGCTGTGCAAAGATAAGTGTTGTATCGTCAATCTTATTTACATCTCCAACAGCACCCTCGCCAGTTAAAGATAAGTCTGTAATGTGATTTTCCATCCCAGACAGACTTAAAACTGCATCAACTGTAGTCATTAAGTCACGTGTTCTTACCTGCTTATAGAAGCCTGCAACAGAGTTTGCAACATGAGTCATAGGGTCTGCACCTGTTAACTCTTTTGTAAAGTCCTTTGCTTTCCATGCTTTCATTCTCTGGATTAACATACAAGTCTGTTTCTTTCCTGTGATTTCAACAGGTGTATTGTTTGTTTCTCCATCGTTGTTTAAAGCCTGTGAGTCCTGTTCATCAATCGGTGTATAAAAAGGAATTGTTGCGACATTTCCTTTTTCTCCGATTAAATCCATGATTGTATTGTCCTGTGCTAACACACCAGATGCAATAATTGCATCGTTCCATGTAGGATTTTCTGACATAAACTCAGAAAAAACCTCTGGGTCAAAATCAAAACCACCAAATGATCCTGTTCTTGGCATAAAAAAAGTCCTTTCTACCCAAAATAAGAATAGATAAGGACTTCTTTGTCCCATCTACCTACAACTATTAAGGGATTTTTAGGTTAGCGGCTCACTTCCATATTGTGAGTCGGTATTATCTATCTGTCATTTAATAAGGTTGCATAGTAGTCTGGGTCCTCTGCCTTAAGTTTCATTCTATCATCTAAAGACATTTCCCTTAACTTCTGTGTTCCTTTTTTCTGCTCTCCGCTGTTGAACTTAGTTGTAAAGCTTGGGATTTTAACATCTGGTGCTTTATTTTCGTCAACCAAGATGTTCTCAATCGGTTTTCCATCTTTAGTAGTCAGTTCCTTGAATACATCTTCTGCATTTTTCCCATTTTCTTCTTCTAACTTCTGAATCATCTGGGAGCGGATAGAGTCTTCTGTGATTGCATTTACAAATTTTTTATCGGATAAGAAATCTTTTACCTTGTCTCTTAACTCTGTCTGCTTAGCTTCTTTTGCTCTTGCTTCTTTTTCGTCTGCAAGTTCCTGCTTCAATGTTGCAACCTTATCTTTAAGACCGTCAACATCTTCTTTCTCTAATTCGGCTAATCTCGACTGTACATCGTCTAAAGATGTTTTGTATTCATCTTTTTTCTCTACCTGCTTATTGTAGTCAGCTACAGTCTTATAGTTTTCAGACATTTTCTTTTTTAAATCCGCTTTTTTATCTTCTGGGATTTCGATTCCTAATCCTGCTAAAATCTGTTCGTAATTCTGCATTGTATATCCTCCTATACGATATTTGTATACCGCTCGTCTGCGGTAATGGATTAAGGCTTATAAACCTAAGCCAAGGTAAAAGAGAAGAGTGGACTTGAACCACTCTTGAGCCTCTAACTCTCTCTTAAGACTTATGTAAGGAGGTCAGTCGATTGAATCACATGAGCATCAAAACAATCTACTCTTTTATTGTAAGATACTGAGGCTCTTTTTTTCTACTCATTTTACTAATTTTTTTACGAAAAAAGCACCATGCGACAACATGATGCTTCAACGTTTTTTGGAGGAGTATGAAAAAATTACAGCTCTACCAATAAAGGGTCAGAAAATAAATGCTATTGATCGCCACTTTTGTGGCTAATGGAAACAACAGGACTCGAACCTGTGACTATCCACTTATGAGGTGGATAGTCTAACCAACTGAACTATGTTTCCACGGACCTCGTGAGAAGTCCTGCCGTATTATACTTTATAAAATCAATAAAAAAAGGATTGTAACATGAAAAATCTTCGAAAAAATCACATACTAGCAAGTAAAAAATGATTTATTCAACAACAACTATTATTTGTTACAAGTATTATTGTAAATGCTATACTATGGATTTTTCAATACACTTTTCATAAGTTTTTTCAAAAATTTCTTTCTTGCATGGATAGATTTCTCCATTTACGCCAGTGATAAGCATATCATCTTTTGTTATGAGCAAACCTCCCTCTAGTGTCGGAATGATATAAGAATTTCTGTTGTATTGTCTAATGACATAATCATTGTATGTAAACTTAACAGGCATACCATTAACCACATAATCAGCGTTCTCTGCTCCGATTCTTATAAATTCTTCAAAAGTGATCGCTTCTACCTCAACAGGTTTCTTTACATATTTAGCCATACTTTTACTCCTTATTCTGCAATCAACCATTCATTAGATAAGATATTGTTTAGTGTGTATTCCACCATTTTTGTATCTCTAATATCTAATAAGTCTCCCTTTTCTCCGTTGTCTTTATCTCTGCACTGCATCATGATAGTTTCTTTTTCTGTATCCCAGTACCAGAAACCACCCCACGATGGAAGTTTTACTTTACGCCCTGCTTTCATTCTTTTAAATGCTTCTGCAAACGACATGCCGACATCTTTCACTACAAGTTGTACTCTATAGCCGTCCTTGTGTACGATTCCATCTTTTCCATCTGTAACGGATGCAATCAATTCCCCATCTTTTGTGATATTTAGTTCTTCAAAATTTAAACCGTCAATTATCATTCTTATTCTCCTTTACATCTCAAACTTGACATTTTCCCACTTCTTGTAAGCATCCATGTACAGCTCACTTTTATCTCCGTTGAATGTCATTTCATAATACATGCCATCAGATAATGTCGTGCTTAACAGTGCTTTATGGTTCTTTAATGTTTTGGAATACCAAACAACATACACGTCATTCATTGTGATATGATTGTTGTCTGTCTTGTCCATATGTCCGTTCACATAATCAACAATCTTTGCTTTGCATACCGCTAAATATTCTCTACTTCCCATCTTCATTCTCCTTTACTTCTCGTGCGTTGTCAGTGCGTTTATTAGCTCGTCTCTGGTTTTTTTTAGGCCCTCGATGTTGTTCCCTGTGATTTTGTTCTCAATCAAATTAAACATACTTTTCATTACTAAATTAACATCATCCTGCTGATTGTTAATTGCGTTGTAGTCACTGTTAAGCTTCTGCTTAATGTCCTTTATATCCGTTTCTATTGATGTTATACGTTGCTCTAAATCGTCCGTAGGCTTCTTGTAATGCTTATAGGCTTTGTATAATACACCTACAGCTCCACCAATGGTTATAATCCACCCACACGCAACCATGAATTGATTAATAGTTTCCAAATTATTTACCTCGTGCGTTATTATATCTAGTCGCTGCACCTCTAGCGGATGATGCTTGACTTCTGTCCCATCCTGCGGTGTTGAGTCTTTCGTTTTGTGTCTTAAGATTGTTCTGCTTGCAGTAATCTTTATAGGCTTGATTCTGTTTTTGCAACAGTGCAGCCTTTTTCTGATACTCCATGTCAAGCTCATGCTTTAAAGCTTCGTCTTTTGCGTTGTCCACTGCCGTTTTCATGCCGATTAACTGCCGTTTCGTCTTTCTAATACGTCTTTCAAGCTCTCGCTGTCGTTTTCTCTTCTCGTATTCCTTGCGATTCTCTTCGCTGTCAAAGTCCTCGAACGGATTATTTATTCCATCCCCTGGTCCGTGGGAGTGTCGGCAGTTCGCCCCATGGATTCCCTGCACGTTTCCCATACCGCAGACCGAAAAAGGCGGAAATCTTGGGTCATTACCGCTTTTACTGTAAAACTTGCCTTGCCACCAGAAGTGATTGGTCAAATTGTCCCCACCGTTCCCAATTCTGGCTCCCAGATGGGCAGATGTGAGAATTATATCCCAGTCCATCTCGTCCATACGTGCGTCTGTAATATCTGCTGCCATTTGACTTACACCGGTTCTTACCGCTCTTGCTGTGGCTGTCTCTATACTATCTCTACGTCCACTAGGGTATGTTACGTCTGCACCCTTGTCTATAATGTCGTTAACAGCTTCTTTGACCGCTTCTGTGTAGCTCGTTGTACCACTTGCTGTCTGGTTATATGCCTTATCCACTGCATCTATGTAGTTGTCGTGGCAGGCGTTCGGCATTGTACCAGTGTAGTTATGCATCTCCCCCTTAGTCTTTTCATAATTTCTTTGTAGCAATCGTTGTAAATAAGGACTTTCCCCTAGTGGTTTTGGCTCAAGACCTGCCTTTTTATACACTGCATCATCCCACTCTATAGCCTTTATACCTGCTTCTTTCATAGTCCGTGCAATTGTATCAATTCCTATCTTTGTTGTTTGTGCAATCTCTTTCTGTACCGCCTGTAAGATATACCCTGCATCCTGCAATACATCCATTTGCCACTTGTCGATAGGGGTAAAAAGGTAATCTTCGCCACGCCCTAGCCTTATCATCATTCGCTCAATCATGACGGATACAATCTTGTTATGCAGTTCTTCCGCCTGCTTCTCTGCCTTTTCTGGCACATACCATAAGTAATCTGGCGTTAGCATTATTCTTCATCTCCTGCACCGAACAAGTCTGGCTCTTTCGGTTGTGCTTCTGCCACTAATGCTTTTGCTTCTTCTTCGCTAAATCCCTCAAATTTAACTAGATAGAACCAGAATGGAACTTTATTTGCAACAGTAAAACTATACCATCTTGAACGGTCTTCATCCTCGTTGTATGTAATATCCCCAAAGTCAAACACTATTTCATACGTTCCAACAGGGGATAATTGATATAAGTCTGCAAATATACTAAGTGCATTTATTAACTCATTCATGCACTTTTGTAATTTATCTCTCATATCCTTAACCGTCTGAATAGTTCTCTGCTGATCTGCTTCTACCCATGTAGCTGTTTGTATACCTGTTTTTTCATTGAATACAAAGTAACCATTGGAAAATCCGCATTTATATCCAATTTGACTTAACAACGCATTGATACCCTCTATTCTTGCAGATGTATTCAAGGACGGATTTACTTCTTGATAAAATCCATCCATTCAAGTCCCGTTTACGTTTTTAAC
>OBIA01000738.1_pt1 | contig 19665 bp, 18 predicted proteins | sample 1519911 | NCBI WGS metagenome assembly OBIA01 (sample SAMN04209236, study PRJEB22552) | human gut metagenome | biome: gut; material: feces | host: Homo sapiens | place: USA: Oklahoma | reverse complement strand
GATGAGAGGTGGTCCTATGACCTATTATATTTCAGCCAAACGTTTTTATTTTGAAAATAAAATCAAGGAAGGTGGCTACCTAGCGGTTGTGGATGGCCGTTTCGGTGACTGGACGGAAAATGTACCAGAAGGTGCAGAAATACTGGACTACAGTAATTATCAGATTGCTCCGGGTCTTGTAGATACTCATATTCATGGATTTGCGGGTTATGATGTCATGGATAATTCTGAGGAAAGTCTTCTAGGCATGAGTCAGGCCTTGCTTTCAGCAGGTGTGACCTCTTTCTTACCGACAGCCCTAACAGCGCCATTTGAAGAGTTGAAGGCTATTTGCCAAACAACAGCTAATACGATTGGTAAGGAAACTGGTGCCAAAATTCAAGGACTCTTCTTTGAGGGACCTTATTTCACTGAAACCTATAAGGGGGCTCAAAATCCTAAATACATGGGAAATCCAAGTGTGGAACAATTGCAGGCATGGCAGGAGGCGGCTCAAGGGAAATTGATTAAATTGGCTCTTGCTCCTGAACGTGAGGGAGTGGCTGAATTTATCCAAGAAGCAACCAAGCAAGGCGTCACTATTGCTCTAGGTCATTCCAATGCCACATATGAAGAAGCCATGGCAGCAGTGGAAGCTGGGGCGTCCGTTTGGGTTCACGTCTACAACGGGATGCGTGGTTTTACACACCGTGAGCCTGGTATGGTTGGTGCAGCCTTTGATAGTCCAGAAACGATTGGTGAGCTGATTGCAGATGGTCATCATGTGGTTCCTGCAGCTTGTAAGGTTCTTATCAAGCAAAAGACACCTCAAGGAGTTGCCCTTATTACAGACTGTATGTCAGCGGGAGGCCGTCCGGATGGCGACTATATGTTAGGCGAACTTTCTGTTATTGTCGAAAATGGTACTGCCCGCCTCAAAGAAGGTGGTAACCTAGCTGGATCTATTCTACAACTTAAAGACGGTGTCAAACATGTGGTTGATTGGGGACTTGTGACGGTTGCTCAAGCTCTGCAGATGGCAACTAGTGTTCCAGCTAAATCGGTTGGACTTGAAAATACTTGCGGAAGCCTAAAAGCAGGTCTACCAGCTGATTTTATCGTCTTAGATGACTCCTTGGACTTACAAGCAACCTATATTGATGGACGAAAAGGTTGGGAAAAGTAACAGTTTAAGTAGCACTTTCTGTAGAAGGTGCTATTTTTAGTTGATTTTTACAAAGGTTTAAGAGTAGTGTAAAATAGAAATACTTTGTATTTGACAGGAGGTAATATGTCAAAACGTATTTGGAGCATTGCTCTGGCCTATGTCGGTGTAATGATTGGTGCAGGAGTATCTTCAGGACAGGACCTCTTACAGTATTTTGTTAGTTTTGGAGCCTGGGGGTTGATAGGTGTCATAGTTCTAGGAGTTTTGCATGTTGGCTTTGGGCGACTCATGATTGCTCTGGGAAGTTATTACCGTTCAGATGATCATTCGGTAGTCCTGGCAGAAATCAGTCATCCTGTGATTTACCGTATTTTGGATATCGCTTTGATTATCACTTGTTTCCTGTTTGGTTTTGTGATGACAGCAGGTGCAGGGGCTAACCTAAACCAACAGTTCGGCTTTCCGATTTGGGTAGGTGCTTTCCTTTGTACAGCTCTGACTATCTTTGTGAGTTTCCTAGATTTCAAAAAAATCATCGGTGTTATTGGAGTTTTTACCCCTATGATTCTGGTTATGATTGCCATGATATTTGTGACCAATGTTATAGGGCGTCACTGGGATTTTGCTGAGATGGATAAGGTATCGCAAACCATTCAATCTCCTTTTCCGAGTATCTGGCTGTCAGTGGTTAACTATTTTGCCGTTTGTGTCATGTCAGCAATAGCCATGGCCTTTGTGATGGGTGGCTCTATTCTCAAAATCAATGAAGCTGAAAAGAGTGGAGCCTGGGGAGGATTTATGGTTGGTGTGATTTTCTTCGTCACGACCTTGATTCTCTTTGCTAACAGTGATAAAATTGCTAGCTCGGATGTTCCTATGTTGGCTATTGCTAAGGAAGTGACCCCTATCTTTGCGACGCTCTATGCCTTGGTCATCTTTGGCTTGATTTTTAATACCGTCTTTAGTCTTTACTATGCCCTTGGGAAACGTTTCTCAGCAGGTAGTGATAAGCGCTTCAAGTTGTTTGTGGTTGCATTTGCCCTTGCTGGCTTTGCTATTTCCTTTATGGGCTTCCGTCAACTGGTAGCAGTTATGTATCCTATTATCGGTTATCTGGGAATGCTGATGTTGGTTGTGCTGGTTGTGGCTAGCTACCGCAAAAAAGCCAAAATTCGTAAGGAAAAGGAAATTCGAAATCATCTTTTGTCTATCGTTGAGAAAGCTTATGATCCCAATCAAGACTTAACTCATCAGGACAAGAAAAAGGCCGAGGAACTTCGAGATGCCTCAATTATTGATAATGACATTCTCCATAAAGATTCCCATGCACATGTTCGTCAGGAAATGGGAATCAGTAAGAAGGATTAGAATTTTATTTTACAAGTTTCCCTATTTTTGCTATAATACTGACAAGAAAGAAGGGCTTATGGCGTTTTTCTAGCGAGCTTGGGATAGTGAAAGCCAAGTAGGGCAAAGTAAGCAAGTGGCGCTTTCTCTCAGCGAAGAGCTGAGTACAAACAGATAAAATGAAGTAATAAATTAGGGTGGAACCGCGTTTCTGACGCCCCTAGGTCAAACGACTTAGGAGCAGAGACACGGTTCTTTTTGTATCCTGAGTCACAAGAAACTTTATGAATAAGGAGTAAATAATGTCTAAAAAATTGACTTTTCACTGCGTCAGTGGCAGATACTTCCTTATAGTCGGACTGCTCCACGCTCAGCACTAGGGTGCCTGAGCTAGACGCAGTACTAACTCGTCTTGCCTCGTACGATCGACGAGGCAGACTCGTGTCGCAAGAAATTATAGAAAAAGGAGTAAAACATGTCTAAAAAATTGACTTTCCAGGAAATCATCCTTACTTTGCAACAATACTGGAATGACCAGGGTTGTATGCTCATGCAGGCTTATGATAATGAAAAAGGTGCGGGAACAATGAGTCCATATACCTTCCTTCGTGCCATTGGTCCTGAGCCATGGAATGCGGCTTATGTAGAGCCATCACGTCGTCCGGCAGACGGTCGTTACGGGGAAAACCCAAACCGTCTTTACCAACACCACCAATTCCAAGTGGTGATGAAACCATCACCATCAAACATCCAAGAACTCTACCTTGAGTCATTGGAAAAATTGGGTATCAATCCTTTGGAACACGATATCCGTTTCGTTGAAGATAACTGGGAAAACCCATCAACTGGTTCAGCTGGTCTTGGTTGGGAAGTTTGGCTTGATGGTATGGAAATCACTCAGTTCACCTACTTCCAACAAGTTGGGGGATTGGCAACTGGTCCGGTAACTTCTGAGGTCACTTACGGATTGGAACGTTTGGCTTCTTACATCCAAGAAGTAGATTCTGTTTACGATATTGAGTGGGCTCCAGGCGTTAAATACGGAGAAATCTTCCTTCAACCAGAATATGAACACTCAAAATACAGCTTTGAAGTTTCTGACCAAGATATGCTTCTTGAAAACTTCGAAAAATTTGAAAAAGAAGCAGGACGTGCTTTGGAATTGGGCCTTGTTCACCCAGCCTATGACTACGTTTTGAAATGTTCACACACCTTCAACTTGCTTGACGCTCGTGGTGCTGTTTCTGTTACAGAACGTGCTGGCTACATTGCCCGTATCCGTAACTTGGCCCGTGTCGTAGCCAAAACCTTCGTCGCAGAACGTAAAAAACTTGGTTACCCACTTCTTGACGAAGCCACACGCGCAAAACTCCTAGCAGAAGAGGAAGAATAACGAGAGCGTATTAGATGGGATTGGCTGATCGAGCAATCCTAAAGAACCAGTTGCCGCAGTGATAAAGGTATCGTTAGAGAAACTAACGATACCAGGCAAAATTGGAGACCTTAGGCTCCAATTTTAGCAATGAAACGACGAAGTCGGTTGCTTGCGTGCCAATCACATAAGGCAAACTGGAAAAAAAGATATTTTTCGGAGAAAAAACATGACAAAAAACTTATTAGTAGAACTAGGACTTGAAGAGTTGCCAGCCTACGTTGTCACACCAAGTGAAAAACAACTCGGTGAGAAAATGGCAGCCTTCTTGGATGACAACCGTCTTTCATACGAAAGCATTCAAACCTTCTCAACACCACGTCGTTTGGCAGTCCGTGTGATTGGTTTGGCTGATCAACAATCTGATTTGACCGAAGATTTTAAAGGACCTTCTAAGAAAATTGCCTTGGATGCAGATGGAAACTTCTCAAAAGCGGCACAAGGATTCGTCCGTGGGAAAGGCTTGACGGTTGATGATATTGAATTCCGTGAAGTCAAAGGTGAAGAGTACGTTTATGTCACTAAGCACGAAGCTGGAAAACCAGCTAAAGAAGTCTTGGCTGGCGTTCCAGAAGTGCTTGCTTCATTGACCTTCCCTGTTAGCATGCACTGGGCTAACAACACATTTGAATACATTCGCCCTGTTCACACTTTGGTTGTCCTTTTGGGCGACGAAGCACTTGACCTTGATTTCTTGGATATCAAGTCAGGTCGTGTGAGCCGTGGACACCGTTTCCTTGGACATGAAGTGGAAATTACTAATGCGGATTCTTATGAAGAAGACCTTCGTACCGTTTACGTGATTGCGGATAGCAAAGAACGTGAAAATATGATTCGTGAGCAAATCAAGGCCATCGAAGCAGAACAAGGTGTTCAAGTTCAAATCGAAGAAGGACTTTTGAACGAAGTCTTGAACTTGGTCGAATACCCAACTGCCTTTATGGGAAGTTTTGACACTAAATATTTGGATGTTCCAGAAGAAGTTTTGGTGACCTCAATGGAAACGCACCAACGTTACTTTGTTGTACGTGACCTTGATGGTAAACTTAAACCAAACTTCATCTCAGTCCGTAATGGTAACGCTGAGCACTTGGAAAATGTTATCCGAGGAAATGAAAAAGTATTGGTGGCACGTCTTGAAGACGGTGAATTCTTCTGGCGTGAAGACCAAAAACTTAAGATTGAAGACCTCGTTGCTAAATTGGCTAACGTGACCTTCCATGAAAAAATTGGTTCTCTTTCAGAACACATGGCGCGCGCTGGTGTCATTGCAGCGTCACTAGCTGAGCAAGCTGGTTTGACTGCTGAAGAAACGGCAGCCGTTGCTCGTGCAGCTGAAATCTACAAATTTGACCTCTTGACGGGTATGGTCGGAGAGTTCGATGAATTGCAAGGAATCATGGGTGAAAAATACGCCCTCCTCGCTGGTGAAGATGCTGCGGTTGCGACAGCTATCCGTGAGCACTACCTTCCTGATTCAGCAGACGGAGCTCTTCCAGAGACTAAGGTTGGTGCTATCCTTGCGCTTGCAGATAAATTGGATACCCTCCTTTCCTTCTTCTCAGTTGGCTTGATTCCATCAGGTTCCAATGACCCATATGCGCTTCGTCGTGCAACACAAGGGATTGTTCGTATCTTGGATGCTTTTGGTTGGCATATCCCTATGGATGAGTTGATTGACAGCCTTTACGGACTTTCATTTGATAGTCTTTCATATGACAATCAAGCAGAAGTCATCAACTTCATCAAAGCGCGTGTGGACAAGATGATGGGACGCACTTCAAAAGATATCAAAGAAGCCGTTCTTGCTGGTTCAAACTTTGTCGTGGCTGATATGCTGGAAGCAGCTAACGCCCTCTCAGAAGCTGCTAAGGCTGATGGTTACAAAGCAGCTGTTGAGTCACTCTCACGTGCCTTCAACTTGGCAGAAAAAGCAGATGCTTCAGTGGCGGTCGATGCTAGTCTCTTTGAAAATGATCAAGAAAAAGCCCTTTCTAAAGCGATTGAAGAGCTTGAATTGACTGGTTCAGCTAGTGACAAATTGGCTCAACTCTTTGCTCTTAGCCCAGTCATTGATGCTTTCTTTGACAATACTATGGTTATGGCAGAAGATGAGGCAGTTAAAAACAACCGTTTGGCCCTTCTTGCAGGTCTTGTAGCTAAAGCCAACGCTGTTGCAGCCTTCAACCAATTGAACACAAAATAATGACCTAGTAACAGGTAGAAAGTAGGTTTTATTATGACACCTGAAAAAATCGCTCGTATCAATGAGCTTGCTAAAAAGAAAAAAACCGAAGGTTTGACTCCAGAAGAAGAAGTGGAGCAAGCAAAACTTCGTGAAGAATACATTGAAGGTTACCGTCGCTCAGTTCGTCACCATATCGAAGGAATTAAAGTGGTTGACGAAGAAGGTAACGATGTGACACCTGAAAAACTACGTCAAGTACAACGTGAAAAAGGTTTGCATGGCCGTAGCCTCGATGATCCGGAATCATAATAACCATTAACAAGGGTTTGGAGCTTTCCAAGCCCTTGTTTTGAAGTGTAAAATTCTGAATATTCTGTATAAATTTTTGACCGATTATGCAAAAAATGGTAAAATATAAGTTATGTTAAAAATGGTAGGACTCAATGAGTCTTGCTTAATAGAATTGGAGTGAAAAAAATGTCGCAAAAGCAACATCATAAAGACGACGACAACCAGACTGAGAATGGGATGGTGCGTGGTCTTCAAAACCGTCACGTCCAGCTGATTGCCATCGCTGGTACGATCGGTACAGGTCTCTTCCTTGGGGCGGGGCGTTCCCTTTCCCTAACAGGACCTTCAATCATCTTAGTATATATACTAACTGGTATCTTCATGTATCTTATGATGCGAGCGATCGGTGAGATGCTCTATATGGATCCTGACCAGCACACCTTTATCAACTTTATTACCAAATACCTTGGTAAGGGCTGGGGATTCTTCTCGGGTTGGTCTTACTGGGTATCACTGATATTCCTCGGGATGGCAGAAATTACGGCCGTATCAACTTATGTCCAATATTGGTTCCCAAGTTGGCCTGCCTGGCAGATTCAGATTGTCTTCTTGATTATCCTGAGCTCGGTTAACCTGATTGCGGTTAAGATTTTCGGGGAAGTTGAGTTTTGGTTTGGGATGATCAAGATTATCACCATTCTTGCTCTTATCGCAACAGGTATCTTCATGGTAGCGACCAACTTTGAAACGCCTGCTGGACATGCTAGTCTTTCCAATATTACACAAGGCTTCCAGATGTTCCCTAAAGGTTGGGTAAGCTTTGTCATGACCTTCCAAATGGTCTTCTTTGCTTACCAAGCCATCGAATTTGTAGGGATTACAACTTCCGAGACAGCAAATCCACGTAAGGTCTTACCAAAGGCCATCAAGGAGATTCCGATTCGTATTGTCATCTTCTATGTGGGTGCCCTCATTGCCCTCATGGCTATCTTCCCATGGCAAAAACTTCCAGTTAATGAATCACCGTTCGTAACGGTCTTCCAAATGGCTGGTATCAAGTGGGCAGCAGCCTTCATTAACTTTGTTGTCTTGACAGCAGCGGCTTCATCATTGAACTCAACACTTTACTCTACAGGTCGTCACCTCTTCCAAATTGCTAAGGAAACACCAAATAGTAAAGTCATGAAAGCTTTGAAGCTAGATACTTTGTCACGTAATGGTATTCCTTCACGTGCCATCATCGTTTCAGCCATTGTAGTATGTGTTTCAGCCTTCATCAATGTCTTGCCTGGTGTATCTGATGCCTTTGCTTTGATTACCGCATCATCATCAGGGGTCTACATTGCCATCTATATCTTGACCATGCTTGCTCATCTCAAGTACCGTAAATCTCAAGAGTTCATGGAAGATGGATTCCTTATGCCAGCCTATAAGATTCTTAATCCATTGACTATCCTTTTCTTCATCTTTGTCTTTGTTTGTCTCTTCTTGCAAAAGTCAACAGTTGTCGGAGCTATTGGGGCAGCCATCTGGATTGTGGTATTTAGTATCTATAGTAACTGGAAACACAGCAAATAAATCAATTTAGCTCACCTTTATGGTGAGTTTTTTATTGCAAAAAAAGGACACAAGGTGTCCCAGTTATTAGTTATGCAATACTTTCTTGGTTTCCGTGGTGAAAGAAACCACCTAAGAGGCCCTTGCTACGATGGAAAATAGCAGGCTTATGATCGTTGTGTGAACGACCATTAACATCAAGTTTGGCCCATTCAAGAGCCTGGTAGGCGTTTCGGTCTGAAACTGTAGATGTCCCAATATAGCTATAGATTCCTGCCTGAGCAAGAATAAAACCTTGTAGTTGGCGAATATGCTCATCATTGAGGGCTTCGGAAAAATGAATCTTCACTGTCTTATAAGTTAAAGCTTGGACAGACTCGACGATTGGTGACTCTGCTAAGAGATGCAAAAGTTCTTGATGCTTAGTAAAGTACTTATCATAGTCCATTGGAAGAATGATAGTATGGGCAATCCAATCTTCCAAGTTGGCTTTAGCTTTTTTACTGAGACCTCTTGCGGTGATATTGAGATCATCTATATTGAAAGGAAGCTGGTCGATGTGAGCAGTGTTTGAACCGTAAGCCTTCCTGAAAAGCGGTGTACTTGATAGAATGTGTCCAGTAGGTGAAATAATAGCCAAGGCAGTTTCCTTGGTTTGGTAACCAAGCTCGTGGCATTCCATGCTAGCGTATGTGTCTTTAAATTCAATAATTGCTCTTGTTTTCATCGTGTAACTCTCTTTCTGTTAGTTTATAAACTAACAATAGTTTATCATGACTTATAATCTTGGTCAAGATTTTACTTTCAAAAACAAAAAAATATTTTTGTAAGGGCTTGCAAAAGTGTTTGGACTCTGATAAGATAGAACCATAGCAAAAGGATTGTTACTGGTCAGCAGGCAAAACCTAGATAAATACGAAAAACTAATGGGAGTAGTGTATGCTTATCCCAATTGGTTCTTGGTATTTATTTAGGTTTTTTTCGTTGAAAAAGCCTCAAAGAAAACTAGAATCCTAGACAAGAAAGGAGCCCTTATGGCTAAATATACTGAATTAGCTGAGGACATTCTCAAACACGTTGGTGGTAAGGAAAATGTCAATAGCTTAAAACACTGTGTGACACGTTTGCGTTTTGATTTGAAAGATGAGTCTAAAGCAGATGATGACTACCTTAAGAACCGTGACGGTGTTGTTACTGTTGTTAAGGCAGGTGGTCAATATCAGGTGGTTATCGGTAACCATGTCCCTGATGTTTATGCGGAGGTTCTCCAAGTTGGCGGTCTTTCAGCAGGTGGTAGTCTTGATATTGATGAAGGGGATGCGCCTAAAGGTAATCTTTTTGACCGCTTTGTATCCCTAGTCTCAAGTATTTTCCAACCTTTCCTTGGGCCTTTGGCTGCAGCCGGGATTATCAAAGGAATAGTCGCTGTCATGGCAGCATGTGGCCTGTCAGCTGCAACAAGCCCTATGTATGTCATCCTTAATGCGGCGGGGGATGGTTTCTTCCAGTTCTTGCCAATCTTGATTGCCTTGACTTCTGCTCGTCGTTTCAAGGTTAATGAGTTTACAGCTATTGCGATTGCAGGAGCACTTGTTTATCCTGATATTGCTACGCTAGTGACAGCTCTTCAAAAGGCTGGTCAAGGTCATGTTCTAGGGGTTATTCCGTTTACGCTTCCTGCAGGGGGTTACCTCTCAACTGTAATGCCTTCTATCTTGGCAATTTGGGTGGCTTCATACATTCAAAAATTCTTTACTAAGATTACTCCAGATGTCATTAAAGTCTTCGTAGTACCTTTCTTTACATTGCTCATTACAGTACCATTAACATTCTTGGTGGTGGGACCAATTGCCAACACTTTCTCTGATGGATTGACAAGTCTTTTCCAAGCAATCATGAACTTTAGTCCGATTGTCTTTGGTCTTGTACTTGGTATCTCGTGGCAAGTCTTGGTTATGTTCGGAATGCACTGGGCACTTGTTCCCCTTGCTATCTTAGATGTGGCAACAAACGGAAGTTCTACTATTCTTTCGGCAGCTATCCTTCCATGTTTCACGCAAACAGGTGTATTGGGGGCTATCATGCTTAAGACAAAAGAAGAAAAAGTCCGTACCATCTCTATGCCAGCCTTCATTTCATCTATTTTTGGGGTTACAGAACCTGCTATCTATGGGGTAACCCTTCCAATGAAAACGCCATTCTACATTTCATGTGGTGTTTCAGGACTTATGGGGGCTGCCATGATGGCCCTAGATATTAAGACGTATTCAATAGGTGGTCTGGGTGTATTTGTCTTCCCAAGCCTTATTGGGCCTGACGGTAACCTTTCTAAAGTTATCTTTGCCATTATTATTGCCATTGTGGGTGGTGTTCTTGCCTTCCTCATCCAACTCTTTGTACGAGTGCCAAATCTATACGGTGGTGGAGCAGCTAAGGTTGAGGAAAAAGCTGAAGAAGCTGCACCTGCTCCTAAAGAAATTCAACAAGAAATTATTGCGAGCCCACTTATCGGGAATGTTGTCCCACTTGACCAAGTTCCTGACCAAGTCTTTGCCTCAGGAGCTATGGGTAAAGGTATCGCTATTGACCCTACTGATGGGGTAGTTGTCGCACCAGCTAAGGCAACCGTTAATTTAGTCTTCCCTACTGGTCATGCGATTGGTTTGACAACTGAAAATGGTGCAGAGCTTCTCATTCATATTGGTATGGACACTGTTTCTCTTGCTGGTAAAGGATTCAAGACCTATGTGGAAGCAGGTGAAGTTGTAGAAGCAGGACAAAAACTTATCGAATTTGACCTAGCAACTATCCGAGAGGCAAAATTACCAGTCATCACGCCAGTTATTGTGACCAATACAGCTGACTTTAATGATGTCTTAACGACTAAAGAAGCTCGTGTTAACACCGGTGACTATCTCCTCACAGCTGTTAAATAAAAAAGAAATCCGAGAATCAACTTCTCGGATTTTTGTTTATTTGAATTTGTAGTCTTTAACGACTTCAACGGAATTAACCGTTACATTTTCTTTTGGTTTGCTGTTGTCATCGACTTCAAGGTTAGCGATGGTATCAACAACATCCATGCCTTTGATGACTTGTCCAAAGACAGTATATTTGGTATCACCAGCTGGGTAACCGCCTTTTTTGTAGGCGTCAATGATAGGTTTTGGATAGCCGGCATTTCCTAGTTGCTTGCTTTGATCGTCCTTGTTTTGAACAATGTAGAATTGGCTGCCGTTTGAATTCTTAGCACCAGTATTGGCCATGGCAAGTGCGCCACGGATGTTGTAGAGGAATGGTGTAGGCTCAACAGCGAAACCTTTCTTCCAGATAGATTCTCCACCAGTACCGTCACCCTTAGGGTCACCACTTTGAATCATGAAGTCCTTGATGACACGGTGGAAGGTAAGCCCATCATAGTATTTGTCCTTAGCATGCTTCAAGAAGTTTTCAGAAGCCTTAGGAGCAAGTGTAGGGAAGAGCTTGACTGTGATATTACCCTTTGAAGTGTGGAGGATAACTTCAGCTTCGTCCTTACCAACCTTGTCTGACAACTGTGGAAAGGCATCTTTTCCAGATTTTTGGGCTTTTTCTAATTGTTTAGTGAATATCTTATTATCAACATAAGCATCTCCACGAACGGCGCGTGCGATGTTCTCACGAAAGGCAAAACCTAGGCCTGCGATAACAAGTACAATAATTAATGGAATGTACTTTTTAATGTTTTTCATATATAACTCCTTTGGTGCATTATACCTACTATTGTAGCAGAAAAAAACCTTTTGGGAAACGGTTAACAGAGGTCTTTAATTATGGTAGAATGGGATTATCAACAAGAAAATGAACAATGGGACTAGATATAGGAAAAAGGTTGCCTCAGGCTAAAAAGTGAGAGCTGACTTTTGAAAGGACGCATGCTACTTGCTCTTATCAGAGATAGGTGTCTAAATCCTAACTATAGAAAACTTCGCTAAGCTGAAGGGACCTCTTGTTTGGATTTCTTGAAAAAAGGAGATTTTTATGTCAACTAAAGCAGAATGGGCTGAACTCTTTGAGTCGGTACACGGGCGTAAGCCTAGCCCCCAAGAATTTTTGGATGCTAAAGCAGCTGACTTTGATACAAGTGCTTTGGCTGCTCAAGCAGCATCTGTTGAAGCACTAGCTAATGAACCTGTCGCTGAAGAAGTAGCTCCAGAACCAGTTGCTACTGAAGAAGTCACAGAACAAGATGACATCGCAGATGTGGCTGAAACAGCTGAAGATGCCGTCGCAGAACAAGCAAGCAGTGAATCACCATTTGGTGCAGAAGCTTTCTCAGAAGCACCTGTTCAACAACCAACACCACAATTTGATTCAAGCATGTTTGAAAAGGCACCTATCTCTTCAGCTCAAGGATTTGGAACAGTTCCTAATCCAGCAGCAGCTGGCTCAGCAGATAAACCTCTTTTCAATCTTATCTTGCCAATCGTTGCGATTGCACTTTCAGTAATCTTTGCAGTTTTGGCATGGTTTGTAGGTCCTGCTTGGCTCTTCATCATCTTGACAGTCCTCGCAGTTGCGGTAGCAGTTGTTTCGCTTGTCTTTAGCCTTAAATCAAGCAAGAAATTGCTTTCAATCATTGCAACAGGTGTTGCTGGTCTCATGCTCTTTGTGTCTATTGGTGGTTTGATTTTCCAAATCTCTCAAAACGCTAGTGATAACACAAGCTCAAGCAAGACATCAAAAGTTGCTGATAAAGACGATGATGCTGACAAGAAAAATGATGACAGCGATTCAAAATCTGACTCTAAATCTGATTCAAAAGGTGATAGCACTGACGTCAACGATTACATTGACAAAAATGCTAAATTTGACTGGAATGAATCTAAGTTCAAGAAGTTGAAAGCAGGTAAAGACACTGTTAAATCAATCGTTAAAACATACGGCAAGGCTTCTGATGCACAAATGTCAGGTGATGAGTTGCAGTTGAATTACTCTGGTAAAGACTATGGCGAAAGTGTTTACCTAACTTTTAAGAAACAATATGACGGTACATTTATTTTGTCATATGCTTCAGGTAGATTCCCTCAAGATAAGGTAGAAGTTGATAAGTCTTATAAATCTGACTGGACAAAAGAACAGTTTGATGCTCTCAATAAGGGAGATTACGCTGATCCATCAAATGGTACGAAACTTGAAGATGTCGTTAAGGATCACCCTAAAGCTTCAAGTGCAGAATACACGATTTCAACATCTCGTCAAGGTGAATTCACAAAAAAAATGACTATTTCTTATAGTGATTATAAGGCTGAAGATGGCAAACTTAAGAGTGTTTACTTGTCATTTGAAACCAAAGAAGATGGTGATACATTCTACCTTACTTATAAATCAGGTCCAGATGAGGATTAATTAGGGAACAGGAGGGGAAACCTTCCTGTTTTTTCTTGATAAAAGGAGAAAACTATTGAAATTCTTAAATTATACATTCGAGCAAAGCCAGTCTCTTGTTACTAAGGAGACCGTAGACAAGTTCAATCAAAAAGGGAGCTGGAAACGATTTATTGGCTTGTTTATTACTTCAATTGTTATTTATTTCTTCTCTATCATCACACCCATGTTTATAAAAGGATTGACGCTTGATCAAAATCCAACATTTTCTTGGATTCAGTGGCCAGTCATTCTCTTGTATGTAGTCATGTATCTGGTCTATCTTTTCTTTTCAATTAAGCACAGAAGAAGTCCGATGAAACTAAAATTCTGCACCTACTTTTATATGGTAGTCTTACTCGCTATCTTTACAGTATGTGCTGGTATAATGATGATGACACGACGAAATATTGTCAGTATACTATCGGGGGCTATGTTTCTTCTGTCCATTTATTATTTGATTCGAACGGTTCCCCGTAAACTGAGAGAAGCCGTTCAAAATCAGACAGAGTTTAGCCCTACGGTAGCTCTTGTAACCGAAAAGATTTCAGATGGCTTGGTCTTTTTAGGTGGAACGGGGATTACAGCTGGGCTGGTACTGTTTGACCGCTCTACCGGGAGCAACATCAGAGGGAGTATCGATGCAATGTTGATGCCTATCATGCCTGCCATTTTTGTCTTTGCGACTTATGTCTTTTCCATTGATTTACTACGAGGCTATTACCTCTTCAAATACTCCGAGCAATATAGAGAGCAGTTTGGCTACTCAGCTAAGGACTGGTATGGCGAGAAGTCGAAGGAGTATAGGAGGATGCAGGGGTAGGGTACTTTGAGAAGACCAATGGACTTTGAAGTTAATTATAAGATTGATGGAGTATAAAATGGAACGATTTGAAGATAAATTTATGGAAGTTCAAGCTAGTATGATTTCATTGGCACTGGAATATGTTCAGAATCAGGCAGAAAAAGTATATATTTACTGTGTGTCGGAAGATGATCTTCTATCATTTAATGTTTTTTACAAGATTAATGATGTAATAACAAAGATGCATAAAGTTAATGACGTTATAAATAAAAGAATTGATGACTCAGACAATATTGTGTTTGCTGTTTTGGGTTATGGTGTTGAAGACATAGAGAAACTAATTGATGTTTGCCAAAAATTTCACCGTGAACATCCCACAGAAATGTGGCTCGTCTACGATGTTGAAACGAATAGTTTGAAATCGAAGTATAGTTATGAGGGACGTTACGATAAGGACGAAGAGTTGTCGCCTCAAAAAGAATTTGAAAAATGGTTTGAGGAAGTTAAAGAGAGTCAAGAATAGATAGTAGTTTTAGATTTCAACCACCTTTGAGGTGGTTTTCTTGTGGCCTGGAGATGGTATAATTGAATAGTTGGCTATTGTCTAAAAGCTAGACGACTTTGCTCGTGGTTTGGCTCGTGTTGGGACTCGAGGGGCTGGTCTTAGCAAAGATATCGCTCTGAGTGTCAGGAACAAGTTGACTCACCTCGGTGCGAACGTTTCTGATGACCTTGCCCGTCTGTCAGGCAAGGTTGAGGATGCCTTTGCCTATGCGGATGGTGCTGTCTCTAAGAATATCGGTAAGCACAATGCTCGTTTCTATCAGTCAAATGGTGGCAACTGGGATGAAGTGGCGTCTGGAATCCTTGGTAGTTCAGGTGCAGGACGTAAAGCAGCAGCAGAGTTTAGCGACGATGCAAGCCAGGCCCTTGCCAAACATGGTGACGAAGTCAACCAAGCTCTCAAAGAAACTGGCGAACAAGCTGGTAAGAAAGTTGGCCAAGAGTTTAGTCAAGAAACAAGTGAGCAGTTGGCTAAGCGTGGTGATGAAGTAGCTAAAGGCATAGAAGAGCCGATAGTAATTGATGACTTATCTCCTCAGGATATTCCAACTGTTAAATCTGGTAATTTTGAAGAATTTTTTAACAGATTAACTCCTGAACAATTGGATGAAATTTGGGATAATAAGCATTTAAGACGTAAAATTGAAAGACAGTTAAGAGCGCCTGGTGGAATGCATGAATGGCATCTTGTTTCTCGTGCACCTCAATTTAAGAGATGGGGTATTCAGGCTGAACAGATACGTGATCTTAGAACGGCAATATCAGATGTAAAATTTGTGAATCCGACTGGAGTTCATGGTGGTCTAGGTTCAACGCGTGTACATAATGAGTTGCTGGGGATAATTGATAGTTCTTTGGATTATGAAACTTTTGTCAGAAGGTTAAATAATTGGGCAAATTATAGATTAGATGGTGGAATAGCTTCATTGCCAGAAGGACTACGGAGTTTTGGAAAATAGAAAGGATAATTATGGAAACAGAAAACACAGTATCAATTTGGATTGGAAACTTTGATACTAAGTTAGATTTAGATGAGTTTATAGATTTGAAATATGATGATGAAGGAGAGGTGGTTCCTTCATTGTTTTACAATCAATACAATATTGATATTGATGATATTGATGATTACCTAATTGAAAAAGAAGTTTTTGAAACTAGCTTTACAAATTTGTTTGACATGCTAAAGGGGGCATCCTACGATAATATTATTGTAAACAATTTAAAGCAAAAAGGTATAAATCCCAATATTGCACCCAATAATACGGTGATTTTGATATATAATTATCAGTTTGATAGCAATGTTATACGAACAATTAACACAGAATTTATAGCGACTGTAAAGTACAGATAATTAGAAGATAAAAATCAATCGAGTCACATTTTATGGAGTAATTGGGGTGGTTAAATTCACAATCTAAAATCAAGAAAGAGGATAAAATGCTAGACAACTTTGAAAAAGTGGCAGATATGCCACAGGAAATTATTGAAAAATACAAGGACCAATTCCCTACTGAGTTGGTTCAAATTTGGCAAGAGGATGGCTTGGGAACCTTTTTAGATGGCTATTTGAAGGTAATTAACCCAGATGATTATCTAGAGCTTCTCAGAGATAGCTATTTCAGGGGAGATGTCGCTTTCCCTATGTTCGTAACAGCATTTGGAGATATTATTACTTGGGAAGAGAATGCCTATGTGGGAATTGTCCAATGTAATATTCAGGATTTGGATATTATTTGTAAGGGGATGGATTTATTCGTTCAATTTTTAGATAACGAATATATTACAAAAAAATTTGAACTTGATTTATATAGACAAGCTGTTGCCAAACATGGTCAACTGGCCTACGATGAATGTTTCGGTTTTGTTCCACTCCTGGCATTAGGAGGCTTTAAAGATGTGGACCACATGGATAAAGTAAAAGTCCTGGAACATATTTATCTCATGTACCAACTCACAGGCGGAGTGTTTGACGATTGATAAAGAAGGAACCACCCTCGAGGTGGTTTTCTTTCATCCATTCTCATAATGTATCATGTCACTTAAGCACCTCAGGCAGTCTCAAAAAATTCTCTCTTATATCCGACCTTATTTTCATAAGACGAGATTAAAGTATGATAAAATAAAGAAAAAGAGATAAAGGAGTCAGCTATGGCAACTAGAGAAGAATGGGTGCGTCACTTTGAGGACGTCAATGGACGTAAACCAAGTCCTGAGGAGTTTATGGAAGCTAAGAAAGAGGGCTTTGTCATTGCTTCGGAGGAACCAAGTGTCCAAGTGTCTGAGCAGGTTGAGGCTCAGCAGGTGGATAACTCTGAAGCTACTGAAGAGGTGACAGCTGACTCAGTGGCAGATACGCAACCAGACGAGGCTCAGGTGGCATTAGAGGAGGAAGCTCCTAAGCCAATGCCTGAGTTGAATATGGAGAAAGAGCAAGAAAAAGAAGCACCAAAGACAAGTCAGATACCTTTGGAAAACCCTTATTACAAACCAAAAGTAACCAAGAACAATGCTTTTGTTAATATTGCTTTACCAATTATTATCCTAGTTTTGGGGATTCTATTTGTCGTTTTGTCTTGGACGCTTCCTATTGGTTTTATCTTTACTTTCCTTGCTTTCTTCCTTATCATTCTAGCTATTGTGACTTTGGTTTTGAGTCTGAAGTCGACACGCAAGGCACTTTCTATTATTGCCCTAGTCATGTCAATCATCTTCTTCATGACTTCGCTTGCTGGAGCAGGCTATCAAGCAGTGAAATTTGTCATGAACCATGCTGAGCAGTTCCAAAGTGACGGTCACGATAGAGCTTATCTGTACATCGATGAGAATTATAAGTTTGACTGGACTGAGGATCAGTTTAAGGAGTTGAAGGTTGGTACTTTGACATTGGACGAGGTCTTGGATGCTCACGGTAAGGCGACTGATGCCGAGTATAGTGATGCTTACGAGGAAGATAAACCAGATTTGTTAGATCTTACCTATAGAAAAGAAAACACAGATGGAAATAACTATGTTCGTTTGACTTTCGAGCAAAAAGACGGTGTCTATGTTTTGAAATCTGCCTCAGCAACCTTCGACTATGATAAGGTCAAAGAAGTCGATGACTATCATAGCAACTGGACAAAAGATGACTATGAAAAGTTGTCTGTAGGTACACAAGCTGATTTGCTCAAGGGGACACGACTTTCTGAGGTTGTTGAAAAACACCCAGAGGCTAGTTTCACTTATCATGAAATGACACAAACTGAACAAGGCGATCTCACTCAGTCAGTCAGTCTTAGCTACCGTGATTATAATCCAGAAAGTGGAAAGGTAGATGCTGTTCGTTTGACCTTCGACTATGACAAACGTGAAAACGAGTACTTCTTGACAGACAAATCAGACGAATAAGACTACTTTTTAATTAATTCAAGCTCAGGGTTGCCTGGGCTTTTTAGTATCAACAAAAGAGGATAAAATCTGGTATAATAGAAGTGATTGATTTTTCAAGAAAGAAGTGTCACACATGAACATACAACAACTACGTTATGTCGTAGCCATTGCCAACAGCGGAACCTTCCGTGAGGCAGCCAGCAAGCTCTTTGTGAGTCAGCCTAGCCTTTCGGTGGCTATCAAGGATTTGGAGCAGGAGCTGAATTTCCAAATTTTCACCCGTACAACGACGGGGGCTGTCTTGACCAGTCAGGGCATGACTTTTTACGAGCGTGCGCTTGAGGTGGTACGCAGTTTTGATAGTTTTGAAAATCGCTATCTCAATGCTTCTGAAAAGGGCAATCAGTTTTCAATTGCCAGTCAGCACTATGACTTTTTGCCACCTTTGATTACGACTTTTTCAGAGCGTTATCCTGATTACAAGGATTTCCGTATCTTTGAGTCTACGACCATTCAGATTTTGGATGAGGTAGCCAAGGGACACAGTGAGATTGGGATTATCTATTTGAATCGTCAAAATAGCAAGGGAATCCATCAAAATATGGACAAGCTTGGTCTTGAGGCTATTGATTTGATTCCGTTTAAGACGCATATTTATCTCCGTAAGGGGCATCCTCTGGCTAAAAAGGAAAGTCTTGTCATGGAGGACTTGGCGGCCTTGCCTACAGTGCGTTTCACTCAGGAGAAGGACGAGTATCTTTACTATTCTGAAAACTTCGTGGATACGTCAGATTCGTCTCTGATGTTTAACGTGACAGACCGTGCGACTTTGAACGGTATCTTGGAACGTACGGATGCCTATGCGACGGGATCTGGTTTCTTGGATGCACAAAGTGTGAACGGGATTACGGTTATTCCGCTTGAGGATAATTTGGATAACAAGATGGTTTATGTCCGTCGTAAGGGGATTAACTTGTCATCTTGTGCTCTCAAGTTTGTCAATGTTATGTTTGACTACTTTGATACTTACAAACCATAGGAGGACTTATGCGTAAGGTTGCGATTCCTTTGGCTATTCTGGCTTTGATTGGTTTGGATCAGTGGGTTAAGCATTGGGTTGTGGCAAATATTGCCCTTAACCAAGTTATCAAGGCGATCCCTGGACTTTTCAGCTTGACTTATTTACAGAACCGTGGTGCTGCCTTTTCGATTTTACAGGATCAGAAATATTTCTTTGTGATTTTGACGGTTCTAGTGATTGGTGCGGCTCTGGTTTATCTGGTTAAAAATTACCAGAAGAGTCTTTGGTTGGTGCTATCTTTGGTTTTGATTATCTCAGGTGGTATTGGTAACTTCATCGACCGTGTGCACTTGGGTTACGTGGTTGATATGGTTCAGCTTGATTTTATTGATTTTGCAATATTTAACGTGGCAGATTCCTACCTAACGGTGGGCGTGCTGCTCTTGATTTTAATCTTATGGAAAGAGGAAAATGGAAGTCATAATTAAAGAGGCGGGAAACCGTCTGGACAAGGCTTTGGCAGATTTGACAGAATTGT